>Ga0209068_10000151_pt1 | contig 41975 bp, 32 predicted proteins | sample ColStrG_CSR_2012_FD_187200 | JGI IMG/M metagenome (GOLD analysis project Ga0209068, IMG submission 187200) | Freshwater sediment microbial communities in response to fracking from Pennsylvania, USA - Cold Stream Run_MetaG_CSR_2012 (SPAdes)... | ecosystem: Environmental > Aquatic > Freshwater >...
GGAGCTCCTTAGAAGTCTCAGTTAAATGCTTGATTGCGGGGAATAAATCGTGCGTCCCGCATTCTAACAGAGCACGGGGGTTGCCAATTTGGAAGTTTGTGAAAATTCTAAAATAAGTGCTTTATAATCAGTGCGATACATATTTTACGGGTACGGAGAAAATGGTTTCTGGTAGGTATTCTGGGCAAAGGGACATGCCCTTAGGAATTTTTTATATGGCATTCACAAAGGCGGTAATGGGCGCTTGGCCCTTGCCTATGATAACCGAGTAGTAAATGATCACCGAATCCCCGATCTTATTTTATAACGTCCGGGAAGACACTCCCTTTGTAAAACAAATCCTCGATCTCCTTGGGCAGAGGATCGTTGAAATCGTCTGGAACAATGAAATTGCCTTTGGCCGTCCCCAACAACTTTTTGAACATGGTCCTCGATTTTGCGGTTTTCATCAGATTGACCGACGTTCCTGCATTGACGGAAGCCTCATTCTTCTTGTTGGTTCTCTTCGAACCCTGAACGGGACGAGTTATGGTTGGCTTGGCCATGCCTCGATGCTAGCAGGTGGGTTTCGCCATGCATACCGCCGAAAGTGGTAGTCATTCGCGCACATATCTCCCGTTGGGCGTTGCAACACCCTAAAATTGAAGATATAAGATCTCCGACTTCATGGACCTGCTCGCCAAAATCCGCACGATCCCCGCCGCGCCGGGCGTTTACCTCTACAAGAACGCTGAAGGTGTGGTGATCTATGTCGGCAAGGCTAAGAGCCTGCGCCATCGCGTCAGTCAATACTTTCACGAAGGGCGTATGGCGGACGCCAAGACTGGCTCGCTGGTGCGCGAAGCTGTCGATGTCGAATGGATTGTCGTCGCGAATGAGCACGAGGCGCTGGCACTGGAAAATAACCTCATCAAGCAGAAGCAGCCTCGCTACAACATTCTGTTGCGCGACGATAAGACCTATCCCTATGTGAAACTGACCATGGGCGAGCGCTACCCGCGCGTGTATGTGACGCGGCGGCTGCGGAAGGATGGCAGTCTGTACTTCGGGCCTTACTTCCCTGCCAATCTTGCGTACCGCATTGTCGATTTGATTCACCGGAATTTTCTGGTGCCGTCCTGTTATGTCGACCTGAACCGGACGCATCCGAGACCTTGCCTGCAATTTCATATCAAGCGCTGCCTGGGACCGTGCGTTGCGGGACTAACCACGCCGGAGATCTACCTGGAAGCAGTGCGCGACGTACGTATGTTTCTGGAAGGGCGGCAAACGGATTTATCGCGCTCGCTGGAAACGCGAATGCAACAGGCCGCCGCGGCAGAGGAGTATGAGCGAGCGGCTCGATATCGTGACTTGATCTCGACGGTGGAACAACTCCAGGAAAAACAGCGCATCGCCGGAGTCGAAGGCAACGACGCAGATGTCTTCGGCTACCACTGCGAAGGCGGTATGTTGGCCGTCAATCTTTTTCATATGCGCAGCGGTCGGGTGCTGGATCGAAGGGCATTCTTTTGGGAAGACTTACCGAGCTTTGAACACGGCAACTTCGAAGCCCACGTCGAAGGTCAAAGCGGCGCGGCAGACTTTGATCCCGGGGAATTCTTCTCGACTCTTCTGCAACAGCTTTACCTGGGGCAGCCGTATGTGCCGCGAACGATTTATGTTCCCGTCGATTTTGAAGATCGCGCAACACTGGAAGATCTGCTTTCCGAACAGGTGAGCGTACACGTGTCCCGGGCCGCTCGCATACAGATTCTGGTTCCTCAACGCGGCGAAAAGCTGGCTCTGCTGGATTTGGCTGGCACCAATGCCAAACAATCCTACGATCAGCGCTTCCGCGTAATGAAGCCCAACGCGAAAGCGATTCAGGAGGCTTTTCAGGAGGCTCTGGGATTGCCCGAACTGCCCCGGCGGATTGAGTGCTTCGACATCTCCCACATTCAGGGCGCGGAGACCGTGGCGTCGATGGTGGTGTGGGAAGACGGCAAGATGAAGAAGTCCGATTACCGCAAATTCATTATTCAGACCGTCGTCGGCGTGGACGACTTTGCGTCCATGCGGGAGGTGGTCGGGCGGCGATACAAGCGATTGCAGGAAGAAGAAAAGCCTATGCCCAGCCTGGTGTTGATCGACGGCGGGCTCGGACAGCTACACGCGGCCGCCGAAGCTCTGGAATCGCTCGGCATCATCAACCAGCCACTGGCGTCGATTGCGAAGCGAGAAGAAATCATCTACGTTCTTGGACAAGAACATGAACCCGTCGTTCTAGATCATCATTCTCCCGTGTTGCACATGGTGCAGATGGTCCGCGATGAAGCGCATCGCTTCGCCATCACATTCCACCGCAAGCGGCGGCAGATGCGCGACCGGTCGACCGAATTGCTACAGGTACCCGGAGTGGGCGAATCCACCACTCGCCGGCTTCTGCAACATTTCGGCAGTTTGCAAGCGGTGAAGGCGGCGGATGCAGCTTCCCTTTCCGCCGTGGTGACGCGGGCGCAGGCGGAGGCGATTCGGAAGCATTTCAGCAGTACCGGGTGAAACTCAGGCCCGGATTTCTTCTGCGTGTCTTACAGGCACGATCCGCGCGACACGCTCCATCACCTTTTTATTCTGCTCAGCCTTCTTCAAGTCGTAAGTCGCCTGCAATCGCATCCACAATTCCGGCGTGCTGCCAAACAAACGCGACACCTTCAGGCACATAACCGCGGAGAGCGGCTTGCGTCCGGCCAGGATGTCGTGCAGCATCTGGCGGGAGACACCCAACGATTTCGCCACGGCTGTCACGGACAGTCCGACCGACGGCAGGATGTCTTCCCTGAGAATCTCGCCTGGATGGACGGCCGGTAGTCCCTTTTTGCTTTTCATAAGCTTCCCCCTCGTGGCATTGTGATCGTTGGCGAAAAGCATGCCGCTGGCGGGCATAGAGTATTCGGTATGGTGCGCGTACATTGTCTGCTGGTCGGTTGCAACGGTGGTCACCAGATGTCCGTACGCGGGGGACGACGGATCAGCGTCGATCACCGCTAGAAAATCGTTGCCTTTTTGGTCCGCATCGCCGGTCCAAGCGAACAGGCAATGGCCGGAGGGTTTCGTTTCCTGTACTTGCGACTGCGCGGAACAACTCAGGGCACCCAAGAACAGGGCCAACGTTAGAAGAAGACGCGGCATGCAACCTCCAAGGAATCGAACTTGTTTGGCGCTTCACGAGAGCATATCAGTTGCGAAGTCTACAGAAACCAAACTCTGACCGGTCGCTAACAAATTAACCGCGGTGTCGGTCTAAGACCTGCGAGGACTGCGATGAAGATGCTTTCACGAAGCTTGATTCTCATTGTTCTGGGCTTGCTCAGCTCTCCGGCACTGCACGCGGGGATGGATCGCGTGCAAGTGAACCTGGATACTACCGAGGCCGAGCAGGTCCTCGCGATTCTCGCCAAGCAGAAACAGGCACAGCCGATCACGGATGCAGACTGGCACAGTCTGTTTTCGACCGAGCCCTATCAGCGCTTGAAGAAACGCGAAGCGGCGATGCATCGCGATTTTAGCGACGACGACTTTAAGAAGTTCGTGCTTTCCGATGAGTTAGCTCGCGGCTACGACGGTCTGACGCGAACGTTGGAAGCATGGACGAAGGCCGACCTACGCGCCGCGGGCCTTCGGGTTCTGCAGTACCTGCCAGATCAGGCCGCGATTCGCGTCAAGGTTTTTCCTATGGTCAAACCGCGACCCAACAGCTTCGTGTTCGACGTGGACACGGATCCCGCGATTTTTCTCTACCTCGATCCGAAGGTTTCGCAACAGGAATTCGACAATACCGTGTCGCATGAGATGCACCACATTGGTCTGGCGAGCACGGACAAGCTCTATGACAAGAAGATTGAGACTTTGCCGCCTTCCGCGCAGAAAGTGGCGAAGTGGATAGGAGCCTTTGGCGAAGGACTGGCCATCCTGGCCGCCGCGGGAGGGCCAGACGTGCCTCCGAATCAGTACAGCCAGCCGGATGTGCAACAAAACTGGGGCCGGGGGATGAGCACACTGAATCAAGATCTCGGGAACTTGAATGAGTTCTTCCTGGAGGCGCTGGATGGGCGGTTGAAGGATGACGCCGTCGATAACAAAGCGTCCACGTTTTATGGCGACATTCAGGGTCCGTGGTACACAGTTGGCTACAAAATGGCGATTTTGGTCGAGAAGCGTTACGGGCGCGCGGCCCTGATCGAGTGCATGGTGGATCGACGGCTATTGCTTGTCCGCTACAACCAGGTTGCTGGGGAACTCAATGCATCCGGGAAAGAACAGTTGGCGGTGTGGTCACCAGAAATACTCAAGGCATTGATGTCGGCAACAGTGCCCTCCGCGGCAAAGTAACGGCGTCTGACTCGTTGGTAGCGACGGCGGCTGCCACTTGCTCGGCAATGGCCGGAACGAACCGCTGTTGTAAAATCTGAAGATGTCCCCCGAAATCAAGAAGACTCCTGTGGGTATCCTGGGCGCGACCGGCGTGGTCGGTCAGCGGTTTATCCAGTTGCTTGAAAATCATCCGTGGTTTGAAGTGGCGTGGCTGGCGGCTTCTGACCGCTCCGAAGGCAAGCTTTATGGTGACGCCGTTCGCTGGCGCTTAAAAACTGACTTACCCGCGCGGGTGGCCGCGATGAGCGTATCGTCCAACACCGATACAGCTGCTGCTCCCAAGGTGATTTTCGCTGCGCTCGACGCCGCATTCGCCGCCGACCTGGAACCCCGTTTCGCCGAAGCTGGTTGCGCCGTCGTTTCAAATTCCAGCGCCTTCCGCATGCACACCAATGTGCCGCTGGTGATTCCTGAAGTGAATCCGGATCATATTCCGATTATTGAAACGCAATCCTGGCGCAAGAAGTCCGGCGGATATATTGTGACGAACTCCAATTGCTCGGCCATGGGATTGGTTGTGGCGCTGGCGCCCTTGCAGCAGCAATTCGGTTTACGCACCGTAACCGCCGTGACCATGCAAGCGGTGAGCGGCGCTGGATATCCCGGTGTTCCCTCTTTGGATATTTTGGGCAACGTGATCCCGTACATCGCCAAAGAAGAAGAAAAGATGGAAGAAGAGACGCAGAAGCTGCTCGGAAGCTACCAGGGAGGTACGATCACAGCTGCGCCATTCGCCATGAGCGCCTCTTGCAATCGGGTTGCTGTGGAAGACGGCCACATAGAATCGATTGCCGTGAAGCTGAAAAAGAAGACAACGGCAGAAGAGATTATCGCCGCGTGGACCAGCTTCAAGGGCGGCGTCGCGAATATGCGGCTGCCGAGTGCACCGGAGCAGCCTGTGATCTACCTCACAGCTCCCGACCGCCCGCAGCCGCGTTTCGATGTAGATCGCGGCGCCGGCATGAGCACGACTGTTGGCCGTTTGCGTCCTTGCAATGTTCTCGATTGGAAGTTTACTGTGCTTTCCCACAATACGATTCGAGGAGCTGCTGGCGCGGCCGTGTTCAACGCGGAATTGCTTCGCGCCAAGGGTTACATCTCGCAATGATCGTAATGAAGTTTGGCGGGACTTCCGTGCAGGATGCGGCTGCGATGGATCGCGCCGCTACGATCGTGCGCGGACGCCTGCCAGAACATCCAGTCGTCGTGGTCAGCGCCATGTCCAAGGTGACCGACACTCTGCTCGCCATGGGACACGCGGCGGGCGACGGCGATCGCGACAAAGCCTTGGATCTTTCCCGCACCCTCCGCGAACGGCATTACAACACGGCCAGCGAACTATTGGGGACCAGCGTCTTCACGGGTTTCCATGGCGAGCTGGAAGCTGACTTTGACGCTCTCGACGAGCTTTTGCGCGGCATTGCCGCCGTCGGCGAGATCACGCCGCGCACCAGCGATCTTGTTGTTTCCTTTGGAGAACGGCTCTCCAGCAAGATTGTGAGTTCTACGCTGCAAGCTCGCGGAATAGAGGCAGTTCACGTAGATGCTCGCGATATCCTCTTGACGGACAACACCCATACCCGTGCTGTTCCGCTATTTGAAGAGACTTATCGGCGATTCCAAGCCCAGGTCAAACCTCTTGTAGAGGAAGGCCGAGTGCCGGTAATGGGGGGGTTTATCGGGTCCACCCTCGCGGGAATCACCACCACCATCGGTCGTGGCGGTGGGGATTTTTCTGCTGCGATCGCCGGAGCAGGCTTAAAAGCCAGCCGCATTGAAATTTGGACCGACGTTGACGGCATGATGACAACCGACCCTCGGCTTGTGCCCGAAGCGCGTCGCATCAGGGTCATCAGCTTTGAAGAGGCTGCGGAGCTCGCCTATTTTGGAGCGAAAGTCCTACATCCGGCCACTGTCCTCCCCGCAATTCAACAAAACATCCCGGTGTATGTTCTCAATTCGCGAAACCCTAAGTGCGCAGGCACCTGCATCCAGGCTACGGCTTCTGCTTGCCGCAATGTTTTCAAGGCCATCGCGGTTAAGAAGAAGATCAATTTAGTAGACGTGGCAGCTGCTCGTAGCCTCTCCACCCAAGGATTTCTGCGCTCAATTTTCGACACCTTCGATAAGCACAACCTCGCCGTGGATGCGGTCTCAATTTCCGGGGTCAGCGTTTCGTTGACCGTCGATTCGAGCGACGGAATCGCTGAACTCGCAGCCGATCTCGGCAAGTTGGCAGACGTGAAGTACGAAGGCAAGAAGGCTCTCGTCTGCCTCGTCGGCGAAAATATTCGCGATACTCCCGGGATCATTGCGCAAGTCTTCAACGCGCTCGGCAACATCAAGGTTCGCATGATCTCTCAGGGCGCTTCCGAGATCAATTTGACTTTCGTTGTCGAGGAGAGCGACATGCTCGACGCCGTCCAGCGCCTGCACAAGGAATTCTTTTCCGACCTTGACCCTGCCGTTTTCGCTTAACTGGATGCCCTTGCCTGGGCAGCAAACCACGTCCCGATTTACACTGAGCGCATGAAGTTACTTCTTCTTGGAGCGGGCAAGACCGGGTCCTTGGTGGCGGAAGTTGCACGCGAACAACTCCACACGGTAAATGTCTTGCGCTCGGCGGACAATCTGGAAGCGGCTGCGCTCACCAGGGACACGCTGCGGAACGTGGACGCGGTTATTGACTTCACCACCCCGCGGGCGGTGCTCGACAACATTACGGCTTGCCTCAGCGCCGGTAAGCCCATGGTGGTTGGCACAACCGGATGGTACGAGGCCATCCCCGCCGTGATTGCCCTGGTCGAAAAGACGCAGACGGGGTTCGTGTTTGGCGCCAATTTTTCGATTGGGATCAATCTCTTTCTGGAAGTGGCCCGTGTCGGCGCCGCCGCCTTACAGCATGGCTTTACCGGACAAATCTTTGAGAGGCACCACGTCCATAAGAAAGACGCTCCCTCGGGTACCGCGATCGCGATCAAGAATGCAATCCACGGAGTCGCAGGGCACGATCTCGAGATCACGTCCTTCCGCGAAGGAGAAGTTGTCGGCATGCACGAAGTAGTTTTGGATTCGCCGCATGACACGATCTATCTTTGCCACGACGCCAAGTCCAGACGCGGTTTCGCGGAGGGCGCTGTCCGTGCAGCGGAGTGGATCGCTGGAAAGAAGGGGTTTCACGATTTCAAGGACGTCTGGCGCGAGGTCTAATCGAGCGTCGATTGCTATCGGCGATCCGGCTCACAATTGCGCCGCAACCCCGCGGACGCTATTCTAGATTCATCCATCTTGAAAACTTGGCGGCGAGCCGCGATGTGAAGCCACATTGTCTCTCGCCCTCAGATCGGCGACTCAAATGAACCTTCGTGGCTGCGGCACCGCGCTTGTAACTCCATTCAAGGCAGACGGCTCGATTGATGATTCGGCTCTGCGCAATTTGATTGCGTGGCAGGTGGAATCCGGCATCGACTTCCTTGTCCCGTGTGGAACTACGGGTGAGACGCCGACCCTTTCGCACGACGAATGGCTCCACGTGATCGATACCACGATTGAAGTGGTTGCGGGCCGTATTCCGATTGTCGCCGGCGCGACCTCGAATGCCACGCACGATGCCGTCGCCAAGGCCAAAGAGGTTGCTACGCGCCCCGGTATAACCGCTATCCTGACCGCGTCGCCTTACTACAATAAGCCGACGCAGGAAGGGCAGTACCGTCATTTTCGCGCGATTGCGGAAGCCGTCGATAAACCGATTATTCTTTACAACGTTCCCGGGCGAACCAGCGCGAACCTGGAACCAGCCACCCTGGCTCGGCTGGCGGAGGTTCCCAACATTGCTGGCGTGAAAGAAGCCAGCGGCAATATGACGCAGATTGCCGAAGTGCTGAACGTCGTGCCGGAGAGCTTTCTCGTATTTTCCGGGGATGATGCCGTCACGTTGCCGGTAATTTCGCTGGGCGGAATTGGAATTATCTCAGTAGCCTCGAACGAGATTCCACGTGAGATGGCGGACATGACCAGCGCAGCTCTCGCCGGGGACTGGACAAAGGCTCGCACGCTCCATCGCAAGTATTTTCAGTTGATGCAGGCGAACTTCATCGAATCCAGCCCTCTTCCTGTGAAAGCCGTGCTGGCGATGATGGGCAAGATCGAGGAGAACTACCGGTTGCCGCTGCTTCCGATGAAGCGGGATACGCGCGCGAAGTTGCAGCGCGTGGCCGCTGAAGCTGGATTGATTGAAAAGCCAGCTTCGGCGCATCACGACATCACGGAGTTCTTTGTTTACGAGAACTGGCAGGCAGGCCCCCATAAGGCTGTACTACACCGCTCGAACTGCGGGCAGTGTAATCACGGAAAAGGGCGCCCATCCGGACACGATCCTGCTCATGCGCAATGGCACGGTCCTTACTCAACTCTGACCGATGGCCGCCACGCGCTGCAATCCATGCCGAACGTTCTGATTCGCAGCGAGTGCAAGTGTGTCTAGCCTCAACGACGCGGCCGCACTTCGAGCGGCCATCGAGCACTTAGTCGCCAACCCGACCGAGCCGACTCCCGCGGCGCTGGGCACCTTTCGCGATTTCCGCCACGCGCTTACGCAGGGGCGAGTTCGTGCAGCGGAGAAGCAGGGTGAGAACTGGGTCGTCAATGCATGGGTGAAGCAAGGCATCCTGCTGGGCTTTCGGCTTGGGGCATCGGAGGAAAGCGGGGATGCGCTTACATTCGTAGATAAGAGCACGTACCCGGTCCGGCGCTTCACCTTGAGCGACAAAGTGCGGGTCGTGCCCGGAGGCTCCTCGGCGCGCGAAGGCGCATACATTGCGCCCGGCGTCGTCTGCATGCCTCCCATGTACATCAACGTGGGCGCGTACGTCGACGAAGGCACGATGGTTGATTCGCATGCCCTGGTCGGCTCCTGTGCGCAAATCGGGAAGCGGGTTCACATCAGCGCTGCTGCGCAGATTGGAGGCGTGCTGGAGCCGGTGAACGCCGCGCCAGTCATTCTTGAGGACGATGTCCTCGTAGGCGGAAATTGCGGCGTCTACGAGGGCACTCTTGTGCGTGCGCGAGCCGTGCTTGGCGCGGGGACGATTTTGACGCGCTCTACTCCGGTTTATGACATTGTTCGAGGCGACGTGTACCGCTCCACGGCGGAGAAGCCTCTCGAAATTCCTGAAAATGCCGTCGTAGTTCCCGGTTCGCGAGCAATCACGAAAGGCAAGGCTGCCGAGTGGAATCTGTCGCTTTACACACCTGTAATCGTAAAGTATCGCGACGAGAAAACCGACAAGGCTTTGGAGCTGGAAGATTTGTTGCGGTAGGCAGAGCTTAGCCATCGTCTAACCTCTCGACTGACGTATTCATGCCAGCCTCAATTAACGAATCGATTCAATAGGGGCTCTTGCCGCCGTTTTTAGTACAATTCTGGTCCGAGGGCAATCCGATATGCGATTTCAAGTAATCCTGACATGTCTGTTCGCCGCGTTGTTGATTGGACCAGTCTCCGCTCAATCCAAACCCCAGCATCTCCTCTCCACGCATTGGGAAGAATTGACCGCGGGAGATTTTCGCGAGGCCATTCAAACAGCGCAAGGCACTTGTTTGCTCCCTTTTGGGATACTCGAAAAGCATGGTCCTCATCTGCCGCTCGGGACGGATTTGCTCGACGTGCGCTACGCCGCGCTTCATGCAGCGCAGCAGGAATTTGTTGTTGTTTTTCCCGAGTATTATTTCGGGCAGATTTTTGAGGCAAAACACGAGCCGGGAACGATCGCCTACAGTCGCGATTTGCAGCTGAAGCTGCTGCAGGAAACCACTGACGAAATGGCGCGTAACGGATGCAAGAAGATCATCATCGTGAACGGGCACGGCGGCAACGAGAGTCTGCTGCCTTTCTTCTCGCAGTCGCTGCTCGACAAACCGCATGATTACGTGGTCTACGTGCAGTGGGGCACTGACCCTCAACCCGGCGCCAGTGGCCCGACCCGGAAGACTTCGATGGACATGCATGCGGGAGAAACGGAAACCGCCAAGATGATGATCGCCCACCCCGAACTGGTTCACCAGGACCGCGCGTCAAGCGAGTCCGGCGCCGACCAAGCTCGGATCCATCTTCCAGAATCCGTCTACACGGGTATTTGGTGGTACGCGCGGTTCCCAAATCACTATTCCGGAGACGGCTCGGTTGCGACGGTTGAACTCGGCGAGTACGAGATGAAGAATTGGATTGCTACGATTACCGGTGCAATTCGAGCTGTCAAGGCGGACAACGAGAGTCTGAAGTTGCAGAATGAATTCTTCGAAAAAGCGGCACACCCGCTGGATACAAAGCCCTAGAGCAAATTACGTAAATACGATTGTCATTCTGAGCGCAGCGAAGAATCCCTATCGCCAATACGACCGCTGGTGTTTGAAAGGGATTCCTCGCTGCGCTCGGAATGACAAAGGTGAAACAGGCATAAAAGACCAGCGGAGCAGCCCGGTACTACCGCAAAGCTTGTTCCACTTCCGTAATCCAATCCGGTCGCTTCAGCACCTCGCGCGGCTTGGGACCATCGGCCGCGCCCACGATTCCGTCTTGCTCCATCAAGTCGATCAGATGGGCGGCACGGCCGTAGCCAATCCGCAGGCGTCGCTGCAAAAGAGACGTCGAGGCTTTGCCAAACTCAAGCACGAGCCGGACTGCATCCTCGAACATTGGATCTTGATCTTCGTCGCTGTCTCCACCGCCCGCACTCGACTCCCCACTTGACCGCTCATCCTTAGGTGCCTGCAGGAAATGCTCCTGATACTCCGCAGTTCCCTGTTGCCTCCAGAACTCGACCACAGCGGCAATTTCCTTCTCCGTGACAAACGGAGCGTGCAGACGGTGCACCCGCGCGGAGCCGGAAGGCAGGTACAGCATGTCGCCTCGCCCGAGCAGAGACTCGGCGCCGTTGGCATCCAGAATCGTGCGGGAATCCACTTTCGTCGCCACGCGGAACGAAATACGCGCCGGGAAGTTCGCTTTGATCAATCCCGTGATGACATCCACCGACGGCCGCTGCGTCGCCAGCACCAGGTGAATGCCAACGGCGCGCGCCATCTGCGCCAGCCGTGTAATCGATTCCTCCACGTTGCTGGAATCCAGCATCATCAAGTCAGCCAATTCGTCGATGATGATGACCAGGTAAGGGATTGGCTTCTCTTCTTCCGCCTCTTCGAACAGGCTTGGAGTCCCTTGGTCCTCGAACAGACGGTTGTACTGATCGATGTTGCGAACGCCTTTCGCCGCCAATAGTTTTAGGCGTCGTTCCATCTCGCGTACCGCGTTGCGCAATGCATTTGCGGCAAGCTTAGGCTCAGTAATAATCGGTGTGTAGAGGTGCGGGATTCCCTCGTAGACGCCCAACTCCAGGCGCTTCGGATCTACGAGGATCATGCGAACCTGATCTGGGGTCGATTTGTACAAAATCGACATGATCATCGCGTTAACGGCGACGCTTTTGCCAGCTCCCGTCGAGCCTGCAATCAGCAAGTGCGGCATAGACGCGAGATCTGCGACAACAATACGTCCGTTGATGTCCTTGCCAAGATCCAGCGTTATCTTCGATTTGCCACCCGAAAACTCCGGGGTCTCAATGCCCTCGCGCAGCCAGATAATCTCTCGCTCGCGATTGGGAACCTGAATGCCAACGGTCGACTTGCCGGGCATCCGCTCGATCAGAATGCTTTCGGCCTTGAGCGCTAAACAAAGATCGTCACCCAAGCCGGTAATGCGGCTGTACTTCACGCCAGCATCCGGCTTGAATTCAAACGTCGTGACAACCGGGCCCGGGTTGATCTGAGTCACCTGACCATGCACATCGAACTCGGCGCACTTTTCGGTCAGCGTTTGCGCCAGAACCTTCAGCTCTTCTTCGTTCACCGCCTGCTGCGCGTCGGGTCGCGTCAATAAGCTGCTCGGTGGCAGTTTGAAGGTTCCTGCGGCACGCGGCATCACGGTCTTGGCCTTCAGACCGACATCAGCGCGGCTCGTGACTTCAGGCTCGGATGAACCCGTGGACGAGGGCCCAGTATGCTCCTCTTCTAACATCCGTTCGATGCCAGTCCGCTTTGGCGTGGCAGTCGAACCCTCCGCGGAGTACAGGGGCACTCGCGGAGCGATTGCCGGCTCAGGCTCAACCTGCTTCGCTGGCACCAGTTTCGCGGTGACCGTGGGCTTTTCGGCCCGACGCCGTTCCAACTCTTCCTGATCTTTGCGTTTCGCGCGGGCAGCTTGCCAATCTTCCCAGCGCTGCCACAAAGCCTGCACAAACGCAAAGCGGGTCGGCAACCACAAATGCATCGACGAGAAGGAAAACGCCGTCGTCAAGTACAGCGCCACCGCAACCAGAGCCCCACAAACAATATAGGCCCCGACAATGTTCAAGTAATGAACGAGGAAATCCCCTAAAAGCCGTCCCATCAGGCCTTCTACGGGGATGGCACCCAGCCACCGTATGTGCCCAGGCAAGAGTCCGAGCAGCGCGGGAACAAACAACAACAGCGACGCAGCTCCCAAAACTTTGGCTATGGGCGTTTGCACGCGGCGTGAGCGGAACCAGCGCATGCCCAACATTCCCGGAAAGACTGCCAGCAAGAATGCGGCAAGCCCGAATGCCTGAAAAACAAGGTCGGCACCATACGAGCCGACAACACCAATCCAGTTGCCAGCCGTGCGCACACCGGAAGCGCTATTCCACGAAGCATCTCGTGGCGAATAGGAAACAAGTGCAAGGAGGAGGAGGCCTGCGAAAACACACCACACGAACCCAATCAGCTCATTGAGCCGACGGTTGGCGGTCGGGGTAAACACCTTCGCGATAACTTTCATGGGCGTATTTCGCATTCCGGCTCAGGGCTGACACCGGACACGCAGAACTACACCAGAGCCTTTTAATTATGCCAAGAAACCGGCCGTGCGGCTACGGAGTCAGGCGAGAAAGCATGTATCGAGTTGGGTTCCCGATTCGCCCGATGTCGTCTATCCCGCCAGCCTGCCTGCGAAAGCCAGCACCGTGATGCCCAATAAGATGCGGTAGATCGCAAAAGGCACAAAGCCGCGCTGGCGCACCCATGCCATAAACCATGCCACCGACCCGTAGGCGACGATGAACGACACAACAAACCCAATGCCAAGAATCGCCCACTCATGAGGAGTCATTTGCGCTACGCCGATGGAGTTCGCGCCCTTCTCCGGCGTAAACATCGATTTCAGCAGCGTGTAAAGCGTGGCAACCGTCATGGTTGGAATTGAAAGAAAAAATGAGAATTCCAACGCCGACGCCCGGGACATTCCCATGATCTGCCCTGCTGCGATGGTTGACATGGAACGTGACGTTCCAGGAAATACCGCGGACAGAATCTGGCATGCGCCAATCCACAGAGCCTGGGCGGAACCCATGTCGTCCATCTTCCAGGTATGAATCGGGCTGCCCGGAGTCTTGGGCCCGGCAAGTTCCCACGGAGCCCGCATCCTGTCGACGATCCACATCACGACACCGCCAATCAACAGGGAGGCGCCCATGATGTAGAGATTCTCGAGATTCTTACCAATAATCTTGGTAAGTATGAACGAAGGGATCGCGGTCACCAAAAATGCAATCATCACCAACCCCAGCGGATGGGTAAAGATGGTGCGGTCTCTGTGTTCTCCTCGGGGAAAATTTGCCAGGAGATTCAGGATGCGGCGACCGAAATAGACCGGCAAGCAGAGAATCGCCCCCAACTGAATGACGATGGAAAACATCTTCCAGTAGCCGTCGCCGAGGCTGACGTCCAAAAGGCGCTCGGCAATACGAAGATGCGCTGTCGAGCTGACCGGTATAAATTCCGTGAGTCCTTCCACAACGCCCAAAACAATCGCAAGCCAATAGTCGTTCAAGCAGCCTCCCGAAACGAATTAATAGTATCTCAGATGTGCTTTTGTGGCGCGGACACGATTGTCCGCGAAATGCGGGACTAGGGATGTTCCGATGAAGGACAGCGGCTATTCTTCTGCATTCCCGAAGGTCGGTATTTCCTGCTCTACCAGATAAAGCAGTCGCTGCGCGCGGTCGGCGTAGTCACTTTGGGGATACTTTTCCAGAATCCGTCGACAAAGATCCGCTGCTGCCGTTTTGGATTCCGCCGATTTCTTGGGTTGAGCCTCAGTCTTATAAATCTCAATCAAAGCCGAACGCCGCCATGCCGCGCCGTAGAGCGCTTCCGGTGCAGCGGGAGATTGCGGACGGTCCGCAGCATATTTTTCGTAGAGGTCGGCTTCTTTGTTGGGACACTTCGATGCTCCCTGCCAATCGCCGCACAATTTATTCTCGATCAGGTGGAATGCGGCCAGGTCGGCCCACTTCGTCGACGGGAACTTCTTGATGACTTCTTTGAATCCGTGCTCGTCCATTTGGCCGCGCATGTAAGCTTCGTTCTCGCGTGCAGAGGGGCGCGCTGAAATTTGGTCTTTCTCGATCTGCCACTGATCGTCGGCGCTGCGGTACAGAGCTTCTGCCGCGAGTGGCGAACCGGGAAAATATTCCGCGACCCGCCCATACAACCGAGTCGCATCCTTCGCTGCTCCCCGGCGACCGCGACGACGGCTGGCCTGGTCCTCGGAATCGATCGCTTCGCCGTAAAGAATTCTGTCGCCATTGGGCGTAGTCGCGCGGATCACTCCCTTTCCCAGTATCCAGCCAGTAATGGTCTTCCCTTCGACATCGTCCTGGTCATCCTCATTGCCTTGCCTGGGTTCGGTAAGGTCGGCTGTCACGTGCAACCAATCGCGACTGGTTTCGATTACTACCACCTCGAAACCGCGGGCGATTCGACCGAGTTTTGCGGACTTGGCATCCGGAGACACGTAGATCGTCGCTTCACGAATCATGGCCCCGCGTTCAAAAGTGGCCCCGGAGGCGAACGAAGCCAGTAACAGGATGGGCAAGAAGGGAGAAAGCAAGACTCGATGCATGGTTCGATGATGGCCGAAGAAGGGTGTGGGACGCAAGGTGGGCTAGCCGCAAATCTCCGCTCTTAACGCCGGGTCTATGTTCCCACCACTGATCACGGCTACATTCCGGGTGGTTTGGGGCAGCTCGTTGCGATGAAACAGGAACGCCGCGACCGCGACCGCGCCGCTCGGCTCAGCCGCTAATTTTGGATTCACCGAAAGCCTTCGAACCGCCTCCCGAATCTCGTCTTCGGTCACGGTAACAATGTCGTCCACGAAGCGTTGAATGTGGGCGAAGGTGATATCTCCCAGGCTTTGCGTGCGCAAGCCGTCGGCCAAGGTGCGCGTGATTTGCTCGGCCGTCCAACGAACCAGATGACCGGTTCGAAAGCTGTCCCGCGCGTCGGCGGCGAACTCCGGCTCGACGCCGATCACTTTCAGTTTGTGCAGCGCACCAAGCTTAAGCGCCGCGGCAACCCCGCTAATCATTCCTCCGCCGCCAACCGGAACAAGGACGGTCTCAACATCGGGCAGATCTTCCAAAATTTCCAGTCCCATCGTTCCCTGTCCGGCAATGATGAACTCGTCGTTGTAGGGCGGAACCATCGCATAGCCATGCGCAGCGGCAAGTTCCTCGGCTTTGAGTTGTCGCTCCTCGCTCCCGGGACCAACGGTAACGATCTCCGCACCAAGTGCGGCTGTGCCTTCGCGCTTGATGGTCGGGGCGTTGTTTGGCATCACAATCACGGCCTTCAGGCCGAGGGCGCGAGCCGCATAGGCCACACCCTGTGCATGATTTCCGCTGGAATAGGAGATAACACCGCGCTTGCGATCGACTTCCGGAAGCGAGGCGATTTTGTTGAATGCCCCGCGTAGTTTGAAGGCGCCAATCGGCTGCAGGTTTTCGGGCTTCGCCCAAAGTTGCCAGATCTCCGGATGCGCCGCCTGCTTCATTTCATGAACGGGAACGTTCAGCAGCGGCGTGCGCACGGCTACTTCTCGAATGCGCAATTGCGCAGCACGAATATCGTCCAGAGTAACGATGAGGAGCCTCGCCTAGATTTCCAGGATAACCGGCATGATTAACGGTCGCCGCTGTGTCTGCTTCGAAATGTACCGTTTCAAATCTGCGCGAACCTTCTCTTTGATCACACCGTAGTCCGTCTTCTCTTCCGAGCTTGATAGTTCCAGCGTCCGCATCACAATCTCGCGCGCCTCGTCGACAAACTCTTCGTGATCGGGGGCAAACCCGCGAGTGACAATTTCAGGGGCCGATTCCACGCGCCCCGTTAGCTTATTAATAGCAATGATGGGCAGTACAATTCCATCCTCGCTAATGTGGCGGCGATCTTTGATAACCAGGTCCTCCACCACATCCGTGCGGGAACCGGAGTCGATACACACTCGGCCCACATTGACCTTACCGGCCTTGCGCGCGCCCAATTCATCGAACTCCAGCACGTCTCCACTTTCAATCAACATCACGTTGCCAACCGCGGGACGCATGGTGGCGGCCATTTCCGCATGCAGCTTGAGTTGGCGATATTCGCCGTGTACGGGAATGAAATACTTCGGCTTCACCAGATTGATCAGCAGCTTGAGTTCTTCCTGGCTGGCGTGACCGCTGACGTGAATTGGCGGCGAAGATCCGTCGTCGTAGATCACGTGCGCCTGGCGGCGGAACAGGTGGTCCACCACGCGATAGATCGCTTTTTCGTTTCCTGGAATAATGCGCGACGACAGCACGACCGTGTCGCCTTTTTCAATCTTCGCGTGCTTGTGATTGTCCACCGCTGCGCGCGATAAGCCCGACATCGGTTCGCCCTGCGTACCGCTAATCAAGACACAGACCTTTTCAGGAGGTGTGCTTTTGATGTCGCCCGGATTCAGCAACATGCCTTCCGGAATTTCAATGTAGCCCAGGTCTTCCGCAATTTCGGCAGATGTATTCATCGACCGCCCGATAAAGGCGATTTTGCGGTCGTACGCATACGCCATGTCGATCGTCAGCTTGATACGGTGAATCGACGACGAAAAACAAGAAATAAACAACCGGCGCTCTGTGGTCGCAAAGACTTCATCAAACTTCTGCCGCACAGCTCGCTCGCTCGGCGTATAGCCGCGGCGTTCGATGTTGGTGGAATCCTGCAGCAGCGCGAGCACACCTTGCTTGCCATATTCTGCGAACGTATGCAGATCAAAAAGGTGGTTGTCGGTTGGAGTCGGATCGATCTTGAAGTCTCCAGTGTGAATAATCACGCCCAGCGGCGTATGGATCGCGAGCGCCACGCAATCGACTAAACTGTGCGTCACGCGAATCGGATTGATGGTGAAAACTCCGACTTTGACGCGTTTTCCCGGCTCAATTTCGATCAATTCTGCGTCGCGAAGCAACTCGTGCTCTTCCAGCTTTTCCTCGACGTACGCCAAGGTAAACTCGGTGCCGTAGACGGGAACGTTTAACTCGGAGAGAATCCACGGCAATCCGCCGATATGGTCCTCGTGGCCGTGCGTGAGGAAAATACCGCGCACGTGCTTGCGGTTCTCCATCAGGTAAGAAATATCCGGAACTACAATATCGACGCCCAGCAATTCGGCTTCGGGGAACATCAGGCCGGCGTCAATGACGATAATGTCGTCGCCGTAGCGGACGGCCATGCAGTTCATGCCGAACTCGCCCAGTCCGCCCAGAGGTATGAGTTGAAGTTTTCCTGTAGACATTCGAAGGTTCGATGCTAGCACAGCTACAGATTGAACCCCACTTCTCAGGTGCGCATCGAATGTTGTAGGGTGAGAAGAGGCGATGGCAGATCAGGTCCGACGTTCCTGGCTGGTGCGTAGGCTGGAAGGGGCAATCCAGAAGGGATTCCTTCGTGCCTACCATGGCGTACGGGTCAATCCGTCGCGCTTTCTCGAGCAGCTCCGTTCGGCACACGGCTTACCCGTGAACGGGTTTGCCGATATGTTCAGGATGGACCTGCGCCAGCTCGACAGCGTTGCCGAGGACACCATTCGAAGCGGCATGAAGCTCGCCGCGCTGGAAGGTGCGGGTTTCGGACTCGGCGGGGCGCTGACTTTGCTCCCTGACATGAGCATCATGGCGGCTATCACATTGCGCACGATTCAAAAGCTCAGTCTAGTCTATGGCTTTGAATTCAATACCGATCATGAGATGGCCGAGCTCTGGGTCGCTACAGCAACAGCGGCGGGAGTCGACATCAGCCGCGAGCTGATTGAAAAGGAAGTGGTTAGCCGTTTTGTACCTCGCGTCATCCGGCTTATAGCGGTCAAAGCCAGCACGGAAGTCGTCGAGAAGTGGGCGGGCCGGCTGATTCCTCTGGTGAGTTCTATCATTGGAGCAGGCTTGAACTACTACTTTATCCGCGCCTGGGGCAGGCGCGCGAAAACATACTTTCGCGCCAAACATTTGGAGATGCGACAAAACAATACCACTCCGCCTCCGACAATTCCCGGAAACGTGAAGCCCGCGATCAAAAGTGCCATAGCCTTACCACCGGCCCCCGTAGAAACGCTTCGTTCTTGAAACGCTTGTCCGCGGCACATTCTTGAAACCGTAAGGATATTGCTCTTCATGCAGAAATTGGAATGCACAGCGATCTTGTTTGATCTCGACGGAGTGCTAGTAGACTCCACTGCCGCCGTTGGCCGCGCCTGGAGTCGGTGGGCATTAAAGCACGGCCTCGAACCAAAAACCGTCGTCCACGCCGCCCACGGACGTCGGACCGTTGAGACCATGCGGGCCCTGGCTCCGCATTTGGACAGCGACGGCGAAGCTCGCGAGATGGAAAACGAGGAAGCGCGAGACATGACCGGCGTCACCGTAGTTCCGGGAGCAGATCTACTATTGCGCAGCCTGCCAGACGGACAGTGGGGCATCGTAACCTCCGGCACCCGAACGATGGCGACCGCCCGTCTGAGGGACACCGGCCATGTCATCCCCAAGGTCCTGGTTACTGCAGATGATGTCGTAGATGGTAAACCGCATCCGGAGCCTTATTTGAAAGGTGCCAAGGGTCTCGGCATTGCGCCTGAGCTTTGCGTTGTCTTCGAAGATGCGCCCGCCGGCATTCGCGCTGCGCACGCGGCTGGAATGCGCGTCATCGCTCTAACCACCACCTTTCCCCCGGAAGAGCTTCGAGAGGCTGAGGCCGTCGTCACGAACTTTCATGACGTTCGCGTGGGCCGTAACGCCGAAGGCAAGCTGGAGATCTCCCTCCAAAACGATCGATAATTCAGTGAATTACATTGACCGGAGCAGTAGAATGCAACCAATAGGCGACGAATGCGTTCTTAGCACCCGGGTAGTGTCTAAGGATGTCGGCCCCCAGTGAGGAAGACAAGATGAATATTCCTAAGACACTCTGCGCAATGCTGGTTGGATTTGCCTGCGTGACGCGACTCCCGGCTCAGACCGATGCCCAGACTCAGAACCAGACTCAGGACCAGCCTCCTGCTTCAGCCACGGAGCAGCAAACCCCGCGATTGTTGCCGGGTTCGGCGCGAGGTCTTTCTCAGCGCTCCGGTTCGCAATCGACCGAAAGCCCGAAGGCTGCGACGCAACCACAAGAACTCTTGCTCACCGTGCCCAAGGGAACATCTCTGCAAGTCGCTCTGGAAAAAGAAGTTCGCATTCAGAAGGTTGGACAGACGTTGGACGCCCTTGTCATAGAACCGGTCTACGCGTTTGACCGCCTGGTTGTGCCCGTGGGATCCAGGATTCGTGGCCAAGTCACCAGGATTGATGCGGTCTCGAACGGCAAGCGCGTACTCGCGAGTCTGGATGGCGACTTCACGCCGGAGCGGAAGGTCGAGGTCCAATTCACCGACATCACTCTGGCGGATGGAACGCACATGGCGCTTCACAGCAGTGTGACTCCGGGTTCGGGGCAAGTGTTGAAGCTCGTGAGCACGTCTGAGAAAGAAACCAAGGCGTCGGGAGTTAAGAAATCCGCGGAATTGAAGAAGACCGTTGGCGATGCCGCGTCCCAAAGGACAAAAGAAGCCAAGCAGATCGCGCGAGATGAGTGGAACAGTGCCGTGAAGCAGTTGAAAACACCCGGACGCATGCACCGCTTGCAGCGCTATGCCGAGGCGCAATTGCCCGTGCATCGTCAGTACATCGCCGCCGGAACCATGTACTTTGTGGAGCTCGAAGAACCACTCGACTTTGGCAAAGAACCGTTGACGCCGCAGATGGCGGCGACTCTGGGCGGTCCCCTGCCAAATGGTTGCGTGGTGCACGCTCGGTTGAACACGTCTTTATCGTCGGCGACGGCTCACAGGGAGCAAGAGGTGGAGGCCATTCTCACGCGTCCCCTGTTCGACGGAGACCATCTGCTGCTGCCGCAGGGTAGTCGTTTGAAGGGCACGGTCCGCCAGGTACGAGCCGCGCGCCGGATGAAGAAGAACGGACAGCTGCGCATCGCGTTCCAGCAAATTGTTTTGCCCGACGGGATCGAACAAAGAGTCCAAGCGGCGCTGGTGGGAGTGCAGGCAGGCAAAGACGGAAACGTAAAGCTCGACTCGGAGGGAGGCGCGGAGGCCACCACCTCCAAGTCCCGCTACGGAGCCGTCGCTCTGTCGATCGGGCTGGCCGCGGCTTCGCTCCACCACTTTGGCGATCACGATGGAGACGCTACAACCCCTTCAGGAACCACAGGAGGCCGCGCGGCGGGCGGCATTGGCGGCTTTAAGCTGGTAGGCGCCGTCATGGGCGTGCTGGTGAAGTCGCGCGCGTTCGGCTACACCATGGGAGGATACGGCGCCGGTATGTCGATCTATAGAAATTTCCTCGCGCGTGGACACGAAGTCGTCTTTCCCAAAAACACCGCGATGGAAATTGGAATCGACACGCGAGCGGGAGCGAACGTGCCGACGCCACCGGACTCCAAGCCTGCGGAAGCGTCAGAGTCGACTGGTCAGTAGCGTCGGGAGCGGTTCCTATCTCATGGCATCTTCAACCCGAGAGCCCGCACCGTTGCCGGGTCCGGCGTCGCTACACCGTTGGTCTTCGTCACTACTCCGAAAGAGCCTGCATAGTCCCACATCGTCCATCCGATCCCGTGGCGTTCCATCGCCATGCGGACATCCGTGATCCAACGCTCGCGGTCTGCCGCATTCGCATACTTTCGGTAGACGCCAAATTCGTTGCACGTCACGGCCAGATGTCTCCGCGCAGCCCATTCCGCCACTTCGCTTACTTCTGATTCAATTCGCTCCGCATCCCAGTGGTCGCTCGCGTAACGCCTTACCCACAGCTTCCCGAGTTCGTCCGGGACATCCGCGGCCACGCGGCCGGAGGACTCCGCCGTCGACGGATATGGCAGACCCTTGACCCAAATCCAGTACGGCGATCCCCAGGTTGCTCCCTGGTGCGTAAAAATATGGGGTTCGTAAAAATGGAAGTTGTAAATCACATTGGTGTCCGCGAGCGGCTCCATGAAGATCAATTCGTCATCGGCCGACCATCTGGCCCCGGCAGCGATGATGGTGTGGTGCGGGGCACTCTCGCGAATCGCAGCCGCCAGCTTGGCCTGAATTCCAAACCAACGATATCGATCGCTGGCTTCTGGCTCGTTCAGGATTTCAAAGAACACGCGCTCCTGATCCCAGCCTGAACAGTGCGCCGCCAGCATCCGCCAGAAATTTGTAAACTCCTCCACGAACCCATCGTCGTGCAATCGCGCTTTGAAATCCCCATCAGGATGAATATCGATCACAACCGCCAGGCCGTGATCGAGGATCATTTTGACCGCGGCATCCAGCGAGGCGAAGTATTCATCCCGAGAGCCCCAGCCAGGGAAAATTGGTTGCGGGTTCACGCTCAACCGGACGTGATCGAATCCCATGGATGCGATGAGTGCGATGTCTTTCTCGGTCGTGTGCGTCGAGTAGTGTTCTTTGTTGTAGGTCGCTGGAGGAACGACTTGCGCAAACCATTCGCTGGCGTTGATTCCGTGGCGCAAGTGCGCCAGTCGGGAGGCTGGAACTGAGAAGAGAGTTGGAGCAATCGACGGTCTTGCACCCGATTGCGCCGGCGCAAAGGTGCTCGCGAAGACCAGTAGGCATAGCGGAAGCAGGTGGACGGCGCGGTTTCCCATAACCGCTAGAGACTAACAGAAGAATCGGGCGTATCGTGCTTTCCCTGTTTCATCGGCAGTAGTCTAATCTGTCATCCCGAGCGGAACAGGATTGCCGGTTTTCCGGCGATTCTGCGAAGTGGAGAGCCTGCCCTGAGCGCAGCCGAGGGGACCTGCTTTTGGCTGGAGGAAGACTTAATCAGAGTTTCCCTAGCCGAGCGCCACTAGCTAAAGAGTGAGACTTGATGATCGACGGCTAGTATCCATCTCGAACGGGTCTTGTATTTTCCCTACCGCCCCTAAGCGTTCCCGCAGGTTCTTCAAATATTCTGAGGCCAAATACTCCCTACCACGCTTCTCTCCCACAGTAACGAGAAATCCTGAATCGACCATCTCTTGGAGATCACGGCTAGCCAAGTTCGGGGAGATTTCGGCAGGTGTTCGATAGCTCGTGTTGCGAACCCTGTAACCAATTGCGGCGTCGGTAAGAGCAAAGACGCACCTATCTGGCAGGCTGCGCTTCTCCAGCTCCTGCTCAATTTCATCCCAAAGCGCCTGCATCAAATTAGTCCGAAGGACCATAGTCCCGGCCTGTCGATAATGCGCCGTGAGATTGAATCGGATCCACCGTCGGGTGTCCCTCTCTGGATTCCAGGCCCCCGCAGCCGTTACAGCTAACACATCGTAGTAGTCCTGCGTATTGCGTCCAAGATACTCCTCGATACTGGAAAAGACAGGCTCAAGAATGCCTTCAATGGCCAGCACAAGCGTTTGCATGCACCGAGCCATTCTTCCGTTCCCGTCAGAAAATGGGTGAATGAGCACCAGATTCAAGTGCGCCATTGCGGCCTTGATAATGACTTCTTTCGGCTCGTGCAGGTTGTTTAAGAAGCCTAAGAGTTCATTCATCAGGCTAGGAATCATGCCCGCATCGGGAGCGGTGTATACAGTTTCCTGCTTGGCTTCATCCCTGACAATAACCGGGCCCGGACGCCAGTTTCCCGGATGACGCTTCAGATCATAGTGGAGCATCATGTAATGTAGACTCCGAATGAATCCCTCGTTGTATTTAAAATTCGGGTCTTTAGCTAGCTGAAGCACAAACGTCATCGCATTCCTGTACCCTACGACCGCGGACCAGTTCACCCCCTTGGCCTCTATCGGCTCATCTCCCTCGACAGCCGCAATTGCATCTTCCTTGCTTACGTTGTACCCCTCTATGCTGTTTGACCCTCGGATTGCACGTGCAAACGAGTTGCGTCGGAGCAAACCAAACCAGCGCTGCGGGGTACTCACCCGATACCTCAACGTTGATCGCATTTGCTCGATCAGCTCGATGACCTCCGCCTCTTTTGAGTCGATTCTCGACGGTTCAAAAATCAATGCGAACCCCCAAAATTCAATTGACAAACAGATATTAAGTCAGTTAATATGTGTTGTCAAGTCGTTTAGCATATGTATTTCTGACCAAGTCGTTTTATTACTAACAAGGTTTACCTGTATGAACAGACTGGTTGATGTGAGAAAGAAAGTCACAGCTTAAAGGAGAGGAAAATATCCTTAAGATTGGCTCAAACCGCACACTACGGTTTCATCCCACGCAACGCCAGCGCTCCCAATCCCGCAACGGCTAGAATCATCGCGATCCAAAGCACGGCTTTGTGGCGCTCCGACCAGGGCCGGTCGTCGGGACGCCCGGTGAAAGCAGCGTTCGCTTCGGGCTGTCCAAGTTGCGCTTGAGCCGTCGGATTGTCGTCTTGAAAGAACTTGGCGTAATCGTAGACAGGCGCGCCAAGCTTCTCATCGCCGTAATAAAGGCGTAGCTGAGTCTTCCCTTTCGGCTCGAAGAAAACGCGCTGCTCAACGGCTTGGGGCTGGACGCGATCGACGGCGAGCGGTGGGTCATCCCCGTTGGAAATGGTTACGGTAACGCGGTCAGCGCGAGGCCTCTGCATGGGCAAGGCTAATTGCTCGCTGTTGACCACGGTACCTCCGCGCTTCAGTTGCACCCGGCTGATGTCTCCGGAAGCCACGTCGTAGCTCGTGCTTTCCTGCGAGCCCTGCGCTGCGGATTCGGTTACCTCGACGGCCCGGCGAAAATTGATTTGGCCTTGCGCCACCTGAAACAACAGGCGATCCACACGGACGTTCGCTGGAATCTGGCATTCGATCACGGTAACGTGCCTCGTTGCCTGCTTGTCTTTTTCCTGAGCTTGTTGTGCCTGAACCTGTTGCGCCTGAACCTGTTGAGGCGCCCCGCACGACCCGATGTCAGTCCAGTACGACTTCTTCTCCTCGAAGCTGTAAGCCACTGCCGACTGAACCTGCTTTGGCGCAATTCCAGGCGTGAGACGAACATGAATATATCGGAAGCTGGCGGTGGGTACCTTGAGCGTGCTATTCCCTCCCAGATTCTCGCGGGAGAAATCATAGAGCGTGGACGATCCGAGGTCGACATCGTGATCCCCAGCCACCAACGCATCCTTGCCGGTTGCCTGCGCGGTCACCAGGAAATCTTTGGCGTCCAGCGTCAGCCGAATGTGGTTGTACTGGACGATGGATTCCAGATCCAGATCAAACTCCGTGTGGCCGGCGACCACGCCGAGATTCAGGATCTTCGCATCGTGCTCTGTGCTCAGCAAAACACCGGGCTGCTCGCTCAGCGCGTAAGGCACCTGCGTCGAACCATCGAGAATTCTTAGATCGCCAAGATCGGGACGGGAATGTTGCAACAGTTCCTGGTCCACCACGAAGTAATTCACCTGATTCGGTGAGGTCACTACGAGGTCGCGCACATGAGAAAAGTATGAAACATCGGGATCCGCGGCGAACAGGAACAATGCGGCAACCGCGAGTCGAAGCATCATGCGGCACTCGGCGGAGTCTTCGAGGCGCTTTTGTTGGAAAGCTTCAACCAGTCACGCTGATAGACAAACGAAATGCCCAGTAGCAGTGCTCCCAGCACCATGAAACTCACGATGCGGTACACGCGGTCCAACGACGAAGTATCGTAAACGAATACTTTGCAGATCGTTACCGCGATCAAGATCAAGGCCTGCCAACGAATAAACGCAGAACGCTTTACGAAGCCGACCACCATCAGCATCGCGCCATAGGCCATACCAAGCGCGGAGTAGGTAAAGTCGCGCGCGATTCCGATATCCAGCTGATTCTGCCAGCCGCCCGGCCTGGCCGCATTCTGTCGCGCGATTTGAGCGCCGTAGTAGTCGTGGATTTCCAGACCCAGCGCCCACAGGGCCAGCACATTCAAAGCCACACTGCCGAATGCCGCAGCCTGCGCCCCGGCCTCGTCTCCCCGGCGAAGTCCTTGCCAGATCACGAAACCTAACACTGCGATCGCGACTGAGTAAGTTGCCATCCGCGCATTGAAAATGACTTGTGTGGTGTCGAAATCGTCAATCGCCAGCAACCTTGCCACTCCCAGCGCCAAAGCGGCGAGCGCAAAGCCGTTCAACAGGTCCGACTTGAGGCGTCCGGCCACCCAAAGCAGAACTCCGGCTTCGACAAACCATCCCATCGTGATCCAGTGCGAATTGAGATAGATAGGAATCGCAATCGTGATGAATCCAATCGCGAGAGCAAGATGCATCAGATGGAGGGTTTGTGCGGCGTTTGGCTCGCTATAACGTTCGCGCGCAAGCTTGCTCAGATAGATGTAGAACGCCGCCAGCCCCAGAGCCACCCACGCGCTGGCTGTCTTATCGATTTGCTCGAGCATCGTGTACATCTGCAGGAAATACACGCCTGCATTCACGAACCCCAGGAACATCGGCAACGGGGATGTAGTGCCGGGTCGAGCTCGCGGAACCTTCGCAATAATCGGCGCTATGGCAAAAATCAAGAAAAACAGCGTCGCGAAAAAGGCGGTAAGCGTGAACTCGGATCGATGGTAGTACTCCACGTCCCAGGCAAAGTACAGCAGGAGCGTGCCTGCGAAGCTCATCAGCAACAACCTGCGCCATGGACGGAAAATCACCAGCGCGAGCGCGCCAAAATCAAGCAGTGCAACGTAGGCGAAAAGCTCGGGCTCGCGATTCTGCCCAGTTGATAACAAAAGGGGCGTAGCGAATCCGCCCGTCAGAGCAAACGCGGCCAGAATCTCCGCGTCCTGCGACCAGGCCATCACGGCGGTCGCAGCCGTCACCACGAACATCGCGAAGAACGCCACTCCCGATGGAATCAACCCATAGACCTGGAACGCCGCCCAGAGCGACAAATACAAAATTCCTATACCCACCGCTTTCAAGGAATACGAAAAAGCTTTGTAGTCGCGCCCACGGAACCACTCGCTCCAGACAACCACGGCAATGCCAGCCAGCAATCCAATCGCAACCCGGCCCGCGGGCCCAATCCAGTTGTTGTCAAAGGCATACTTCAAGAAATAAGACGCCCCAATCAGCATCGCCGTGATGCCGATGCGGTTGAGCCAGTGCGAGCCGATTTGAGACTCCAGATCGCGTTGCGGAGCTTGAACAGGGACGCGAGGAGGCGGTACGGCTCCTCCAGAGCCGCCTGGTCCCGGAGCTGGGACGGAAGTGGAACTGGGGGTCACCTGCGCCGCAGCAGCGGGCGTTGGGGCAGTCATTGAGGCGATCGTTGGGACAGTCGTTGGAATACTCAAGGGCTGCCGCTGCGCTTGCTGGGGACTTCCTGCGGGAGCCGCTTGCGGCTCTACTGGAAACGAACTCGGGGCGATCTCCATTTGCGCGGCCGCCTGAGACTGCTCCAAATGGTAAACGCGCTCGGTCAAGTTCCGAACGGCGTCCCGCAACAATCCTAGTTCACGTAAAACGTCTGCATCCGATGGGTCCATAGGCTATTGAATCAGAAGCCGTCTTCTGGAACTGACGAATCTTACTGCATATGTCATCGGAAGTGTGTATTTTCTGACGCATCGCGCTCGCTGCACAATCGCCGCACGATTTCCGTACCGAGGGCGCCACCAAGGCGGCTCGTCTTCGCAACGGGGATTGGATATGATGAACCTCATTCCATTTGGATCGCGATAAGGAGTCTTCATGTCCGAAGAAATCCACGAGTTGCACGAGCATGCGGAACATGCGAAACACGACCCCACCCTTGCACCCGTTACGCTTACTATGGCGATCCTAGCGGTGCTCGTGGCGGTGGCTTCCCTCATGGGCCATCGCGCGCACACCGAAGAGGTTCTCAAGCAGGCCCAGGCTTCGGATAAGTGGGCATACTATCAAGCCAAGGATATCCGGCGCCATGCCGACGATATTTTCACATCGCAGCTTGGCATGGAGGTGACCAAGAATGATGCGGCTGAGAAGTTTACCGAAAAATATAAGGCCGAAAGCGAGCGCTACCGCGACGAAACGAAAAAGCTCGAGTCCGAAGCGCACGAACTGGAAGCAGAACGAGACGCCGAACAGAAGAAAGCCAATCGCTTCGACCTCGGCGAAGTGCTCCTGGAAATCGCCCTGGTTGTCACTTCCATTACCCTTATGACCGGCAAAAAAGCTTTCTGGCTCTTGGGACTTCTTTCGGCAGCCATAGGGTTAGTCTCTGCCGGTAGCGGGCTTTTGCTGCAATAGCAGGCGCTGCGGTTAGGCTCGGAAAAACTGTCCGTCCGTGAGGGACCCTCCCTCCCATCAGAAGCAGGTCCCTCCACTTCGTAGAATCGCCATAAACCAGCGATTCTTCTTCGGTCGGGATGACAAGTTGAATTTAATCAAGGGGTTACTTGGCCGGGATTTAGACACACGAATCCTATCTTTTCGGATAGTAGCGACTATCCGATCAGCTAGGGATGTACCGTTATTTTTGGATCCAGGACTTGAGTCCCAATCCGAACATTGTACTTGTACACCCCCGTTGCTCCGACTTTCAGCGGACCTGAATTCAGCGGAGCGCTCGATCCCGATGGGCAGTTAAAGCTACTGTTGGAAAAGGGCGACTCATCGGGAAAGTACACCTCGTATGGGCCCGTGCCAAGCCACTGCGCCTCGTCTCCATCGGGCGACCAGAGAGCGACATCGGATATGTTCACCGCCGGGCAACCTTGAGCATTGGCGGAGACTTGAATTTGCTTAACGGCCACAGCCTACCTCCACATGGAAGTTTTATGGTCTAGCTAATTGCTGGAATTGCAAATCGGAGGCCAAACTCCGAAAGACGGGATCATCGCGAACAAGATAAGGCGACACTCCAGATTTCCTGGCTTGTCCTATTGCGGCCAGTGCATTCGACTTGTCTCCAAGTTGGGCGGCAATTTTGGCTGCATTGAGGCGGACATCCGGATCCCCAGGCGCCAACTGCAACGCCCGTTGCGAATAACTCTGAGCAGGGCCGCGTTCCATAAGCATGGCATGGTACAAAGCCACGTAGGACAATCCGTCCGCGTCACGCGGATTGACTTTGAGAAACTTGTCCCCCCGCGAGATGGCCTGCTTATACAGTTCCTTTGCCTCGTCCTGGTGTCCCGGTGTCCAGTAGTAAGCCTCGGCAAGATTCCCCGGCAGTGAGTAATCATCCGACGCATCTCCGCCTACATCAATCGCCTGCTTATACTCACGAGCTGCGTCGGCAAAGCTCCCCTGATAGAAGTAGGCGCTGGCAAGGGCGCCGTAAGCGCTCGTATTCGGATTAATATCAACCGATCTCTGCAGCTGAGGAATTGCATCGCTGTAGCGACCTTGCTTGACGTAAACACTTCCGAGATCGCTGTAGCCCTGATAACTATCGGGCGTAAGGGCGATCCACTGCGAATACATCCGCGCCGCTTCGTCATAGCGCGCATGTCGAAAATAGAATCCTCCCAGCCATGCGCATCCCGCCCAGTACCGCGGACGAACCTGAATCGCCTTCTGAAAAGTTTTTTCAGCATCATCGGGTCGGTTCAGCTTCTCATAGGCAGACGCCAGCCCGAGGAATGCATCGTCATTCGTGCTATCCAGCGACAACGCCTTCTGAAACTCCTGCACGGCGTCTTCGTAGCGGCCAGTGCCGTTGTAAACCACTCCCATACAGATGTGTCCACTTGGCAACTTTTCCGCCTGCACCTCCGCGCGCTGACAGTTCTCCAGCGCCAAGTGGGCCCATTGCTGGTCCCCATTTGCGTCGTACTTCAGCCAATAAGCTTCTCCCAGTGCGGCCGCCGCCAGGGAGTAGCTCTTGTCTTTCTCCAGAGCACTCCGGAACAACTCGATTGCGCTATCCACGCTGGCGGACTTCAGGTTGTCCTGCAAAAACCCCCTGCCTCGCAAGTAATCGTCATAGGCTGCCGGCTGAGCCGTATCGGAGGCGAGCAGCGCGGTGCGGTCAATGGGTTTCAGTTCCATGCCGAGGACGCTCATGACGCTTTCGAGCAAACGGTCTTCTAACAGCAGCGAGCCGGTACCGTCATCGACGGTGACAGAATCAGCCCGGAGCTGCCGCCGCGTCGCCGTGTCGACCAGACTATAGCTCACTCGGATGAGGTGATCGGATTGGGAAAGGCTTCCCTCCAACGCAAGATTGGCGCCGAATTCCTTGCGCGCCAGTTCCGCATCCGTTACGGCTTTAGCGCGAATTTCACGGGGTGGCACAACTTCAACCGGGTAAGTCGCGGTTAATTGGGTCAAGCGCATGGCGAGCGTTTCGCCGACACCGTCGGTGAAGGCGCGGCTCGCCGGATCGCTCGCAAGCGTGGTGAAAGGCAAGACTGCGAGGAACTTCCTCTTCGGGGGTCGGTCAAACCAACCTCGGATCGACGAGAATTCATAAGCACCCAAGAGCAAACCAGCTCCCAGCATGCTGGCTAGAGTGGGAATCAGAATTCTCTTCCACAAGGGCTCAGGCGCCCAGCTTGGAAGAACCAGTTCGGGATGGGAGTTGGACTGCTGCACGTAACGCAAATCCTGTAGCAGCTCGCGTGCATCTCGATACCGACGGTCGGGGTCCTTGGCCAACATCTTGCCAACCAGTTCCTGCAGGTCAGCCGGAGCCTTGGGATTGAATTTCTGAATGGGGGCTGGATTCTCGCGCCGAATACGGTCGCAGGTCGCCATGAAATTTTCCGCCTGGAACGGATGGTGGGCCGTCAGTACTTCGTAAAAAACCACTCCCAGGGAAAATATGTCGGCCCGCCCATCAGCGGGCTTCTCCATCAAGAGCTCGGGAGCCATGTACGCCGGAGTTCCGGCAAAACTGCCGACGCGGTCAATGGTGGAATTCTGGCTGGAATGTGTCAGGTTCTTGGCGAGTCCGAAGTCCAGGATCTTGACCTGGCCCGCCTCGGTCAACATGATGTTTTCGGGCTTAATGTCTCCGTGGATCAAGCCCGCCTGGTTGGCACCCATGAGTGCTTCGGCACACTGCGTTCCCAAGTCAAGAAAGGTATCCAGCGTCACCGGGCGGCCCAGCCGATCGCGAAGCGTTTCCCCTTCCACGAATTCCATGACCAGGAAAATCTCGTTGTTTTCCTCGATCACGTCGTAAATCGCGGCAACATGGGGATGCGTGAGGCGGCTGGCACGCTCCGCTTCTTCGAGAAATCGGCGGCGATACAGTGGATCGGTACGCAGCGAGGGGGCTAAACGTTTCAACGCGACCGTGCGTTTAAGTCGAGTGTCCTGAGCACGATAGACCTCACCCATACCACCGCGGCCAACGCGCTTCCCGATGCGAAACCGGCCCAGAACAGAGCCCTCAAGCGACTCATTTGCATCTCGGCCATCGGGACTAGCGCTGGGGGAAGACTCGGCCATAGTCTGAGGTCAACGGATTTCCGCAGGTCCAGAATGTTGGGACGAGGCAGTTCAGTAGCACGAAATTCCCCAACAAACGGTTGCGCTAAATCTTAACCTGTTCCGAAACATCCAGCAAATGAGAATCGTGGAGCCAGAACTACGGCGAAGTAACACATTCCACGAGCCCTCGAACAGCGGCGGGGGGATGCAGATCTGGTTGCGAGCGGAGAAGATCGGCTTCCGCATCTTCCTCTCAACAGGCTTCAATCCTAAAGAGTCAAATGAAGGTTCAGCCCTATGTGACAGATTAAACAGGTGAAATATTGAGGCGTGCTTGGTTCATAGTGTCCCCGGAGTATCGACCCACCACCCAGTCGCTCCCGGTCCGAAACCACCTCACGCCGTGTTGACAAGAATAAAGTACTTGTCAAGACAGGTTTTCAAGAGTATATAAATTTTGGAACACCACGGAGATTCCACGGCAAAGCAGCTGACGGCAAGACCGTTCTACGGGCCCTCAAAGTAGTAGGAAATGAGGCAGCCAAATTGACCACTTCTCAAGAAAGTTCTCTGGCCGGGGATTCTCTTCCACATAACAGCCAACAGCAACAAAGGTTCCGGCTGTTGCCCGAGCTCAACCGGTTTTTCCTGACCCATCCCAACATTCAAGAAGCGTTCCCCGGCGTCTGCCGGAGGCTCCAACGGGCCATTCCTCACCTCTACGCCGGGCTTGCTCTCTATGAACCGGGACCCGGCCATCTCCGCCTTCACGCGCAAAGTTCTCCGGGCGGGAGTGCCAGCCTGCCGGCGAACTTCATTATTCCTTTGGAAAATACTCCGGCGGGAGAGGCTTTCCGTGCGCGTAGGCCCGTTTTGGTGGACGACCTTCGTTCTCCTCAATTCCATAGCAGCGCAACCCAGCAACTGCTTCATTCGGGGAGGCGCTCTGGATGCTTCGTCCCCCTTCAGACAGCCAATAGCTTGTTGGGGGTACTTTGGATCAGCAGTGGGCGGCCCGGAGCATTCCGCTCAGACGACATCCTATTGCTCAATGAGGCAGCTGGACCAATCTCGCTCGCTCTGGCCAACCAACTGGCTTTGCAGCAGTTGCAGCAACTGCGACAGAAGCTCACCGAACAACTTGACGAAACCACTTTGGACTTCAACCGATTCGCCGCCAACGGCAACCTTGGAATCTTCCAATGGGACGCCAACGGCGGGTTCTCCTGCGCCAACGATGCCTTTTTGCGCATGATTGGCCGCACCCGGGAGGAAATGGAACGAGGCATTTCCTGCGCGGATGTCACGCCGCCCGAGTATTTGGATTTAGGACGACAGGCTCGCGAAGAACTCCTTGACCACGGATCGTGCAAACCGTTCGAAAAAGAGTACAGACTGCGCGACGGCACCCGAGTTCCCGTGTTGGTGAGTGCCGGATTGATGGGTAATCAACGCCCGCCGTGGGTTGTGTTCGCGGTGGATATGCGAGAGCTCCGAAGCATCCCGCATGCGACGATCACTTCGGCAGGAATCCCGCCTGATGGGCACCAACGCACCGAGGGCCTCGTGGCGGATAGCCCCGCGATGCAGAAGATACTGGACGATCTGGAGAAGGTGGCGCCTACCGATACGACCATCCTCCTGCTGGGCGAAACCGGAACGGGCAAGGAAATGATCGCCCGGGCGATCTGGCAGATGAGCCATCGGCAGGACGGGCCTTTCGTGAAGATGAATTGCGCGGCAATTCCCGTCGGGCTACTGGAGAGTGAACTCTTCGGCCACGAAAAGGGAGCGTTTACCGGAGCGCACGCGCGCAAGATTGGACGCCTGGAACTCGCCGATCAGGGGACGTTATTTCTTGATGAAATCGGCGACGTCCCGCTCGAAATCCAGCCCAAGCTCCTGCGAGTGTTGCAGGAACAGGAATTCGAGCGCCTGGGGGGTACGCAAACGATCAAAGTGAACGCAAGATTAGTTGCCGCGACAAATCGCGACCTCACTAAGATGGTGAGTAGCGGTGATTTCCGCCGGGATTTGTTTTACCGCATCAATGTGTTCCCCGTCTCGGTGCCGGCGCTCCGTGATCGACGCGAGAGCATCCCCCTTCTGGCGCAGCGCTTCATGCTGCGCTTCACACAGCGTCTACATCGGGCGCCCCTATCAATCTCGGCGGAATTGATTGTGGCTCTGGAACAATGGGACTGGCCCGGTAATATTCGAGAGCTGGAGAACTTGATTGAGCGCGCCGTTATCCTTTCGCCGGGAACCGATCTCAAGGTAGACCTCGATCAAATTCACGCCCCGGCACCCGAAACTACCGTCGCGGCACAGACGTTGCACGACATTGAGCGGGAACACATCAAGAGAATTCTCCGGGACACCAACGGCGTGGTTGGCGGCAAACACGGCGCCGCGTCCAGACTCGGGCTTAAGCGTACAACGCTCCAATACCAGATGAAGAAACTGGAGATAGGCCGGAGCTTGAACCTGTAGGGTGTTGCCGGAAATTGGGCAGTCTGACGGCGGGCCGTCACCTGGGTGGGCGCCCACGAAGCCGCCGATTGTTCTGCTGTTTCACTAAGTCTAAGTGCGCTAACACATTGGGCCGAGGGATTCGCGCCCTGCGGGTTTGGCTGGTGGTTTGCGGGAGAAAATTCTGCCGCCAGTTCTGGCCTTACATCCGAAGCTAAAGCCAGTCCTCCCCCAGGCGTTAGGTCTTCCACGACCCCAAGTGCGTGGCGAGACTCGGACGAGCCCGGCTCCAGCCGCCGGGCTTCGTCAATACTCACATGTGCTTCACAACCCCAGGGGCTGGTATCGTATCGGCTATTTCCAAACATTGCACGCCTCTGGAGGTTACGGTGAAGAGCCAACTGACTTGTGCGGTCTGCGGCCATTTCGTGCATGCGCAAACGCCGGCTTATGTGTTGTCCATTAGCCCGCAAACGCAGTGGTTACGAGTTCAGCAGTGGGAGGAGAAGCTGGCTGGAAGCGCGGGTGTCCGCACGGTTTGTCAATCCGCGCACGCTTTGGAGATCGTCGCACTCTGGATGGCCACGGGAAGTCTGCAGTTTGATTTCGCACAACCTACTGTGGTGCGCGCGCCCTCGCAGAACACCAGAGGAAGGTTTTCCAGTGGCTTTCCAGGGCCGCGCACTGCCGCGCGCGCTCCCATTAATGCCGTCGCGGAAGGATCTCTAGACTATTCGATGGCGCGGCAAGCGTTAGAGGCCGATCCTGCACCGCTGGTGAGATCCCTGGATACTTTACTGGCGGCTTTGCGGCGTAGCGAACAACTGGGGTCTACCCACGTCCAAGCTAACGCCCTTTCAATCGGCGCCAGTCTTTCCAATCGCTTGCCACGGCTTTCGCCATCTGCCGCGCCGCTTTCAGCAGCCACCCGGCATCTCGTTTCTTGAGATCAGCCAGAACTCGATCCCGCGCACCGGAGGTTCCCAGATGCACATTGGCGGTTTCCCAGCCCATGGAATAAAGCAGGCGCATTTCATCGCGCTTGATCGGCAACGCGCTCAGCTCAATACGCGAACAGTCCGGCGAGAGACGCCGCACGATCCAATTCCCTTCCATATGCACGAAGGGGTCAACGCAACGCACCGACTTGTCAAGAATTCGCTGATACAAGATGGCGGCGCCGTCGTTGGCGTGTCCGGCCCACACTGCCGCCGAGGGCACCAGCGGCTTAGCCTCGCGCGCGATTCGGCCCCCGCGCCAGACCCCCAATGCCACATAGCGTTGCCGTCCCAAGCTACCGAGTCCCGCGATTCGATGCGCAAATGTGATCTGCATCTTGGGATCCTGCAGTAGTGGGAGAAAGACTCGGCGGACTTCTGCGGGAACCTTAGTCAGCTTCTTCAGTGAATCCATTTTTTTCCAGAAGATTGCCGGCGAGCGCAATTCGCCTTGCGCCATCTCCCAAAGACGCTTGTTCTTTTCGCCCAGCAAGAACGGTTTGCCGCCTGCCCGAAGGCCGTCTGTGTAGCCTTCGAGGATCGCTTCGGCCGAACAGCGCGCATCGATACAAAGAGCTTCGACTTCCGCGGCCAGCAACGCACTGGTCGCCAGTCGCACAAGGTCAATTGTGTACGCGAGGGGGATAGCTTCATCGAAATCGTTGACGCCCCAAACGAGGCGTCCTTCGATATCGCGCCAGGTACCGAAGTTCTCGACGTGGAGATCTCCCACAGCTAAGACGCGAGGAGCACGACTAAGACCGGGACAAACCTCGGGCCAGAGTTGCATCCAGCGGTAGAAGGTGGCCCTCAAGAACGGGAACAGGCTTCCCGCCATGGCGATATGCTTGCTACGTCGCTCCGCTGGGATCAGCGGCGTATGTTTGTTGAGCCAGTGCTCATAGTCACGAGTGGCTTGGACAATATTCATAGAGAGAGTCCGCGTCTCTGGACCTAGTGTTCCAGTTCCGACAGTCTTGCCGAACTTAGCTGGCGATTCACGGCTGCCAGATCGTTCGCTCGCAGCTTGTTCCAATCCGCCAGCAGTGTATCAAGCAGTTCGATTTGCTGCCTTGCCTCGGCGGCCGCATCTGCAGTCGGGGCGGTATCCGCACTGTTCACGGCGGTATAGATTTGCGCTAGATCTGCATTGAAGTCCGCGAAACCTTTTTTCTTGGGCGTTCCCGAATCATCTCCGGATTCCAACGTCCCAGCCTTCTTTTCCAGCGCGTCTAATGCGCTGGAGAGTTCGGGCGCTTTGGCTTGTTGCTTGCAGTCCAGCGCATCTTTCCGCAGTTTCTTAACGGCACGCACGGCCGCTGCGTCGCGCCCTATCGCGTCAGAAATCCTCTGCGAAAGCTCAAACTGCTGTGCCAGATCCTGCGGTGTCGAGGTCACACGAGGATCCATCTTTAACGTCAGGGGCTGAGAGTAACTATGACCCGCTGCGGTCAACTTCACTGAATATTGTCCCGGCAAGGCCAGCGGGCCTAGAGGCTCCAGCGGCGTATCGTGAACAATCGCAGAGATCGGAAAATCGCGATCGGTCACTTCCGGAGCATCGAAGTGCAGATCCCAAACAAAACGGTGCATACCCGCCTTCGCGGAGGGCGCTTGGGCAGGCTGAACCCAGTAGGTTGGAACATTGATGCTGTCGGGATTCACTTGCTCTGGCTTGTCGGCGCTGGAAAAGCGACGCACGAGGTGACCGGTGTGGTCCGCGATCTCCAGCACAACGGGCTGGCTAACATCCCCCTTCAGGTAGTAATCCAGAATCGCTCCGGACGGCGGGTTCTGTCCGGCGGGCTCTTCAGGTGGCAGGGGGGTATCCGGGTAGGTGCTTCGGCGTACGCGATAGGTAAGCTGGGGAGCAAACAGGTGGGCAGCCTCTGCCGCAGTGCCAGCCTGCAACTGGCGGAGCGGAGTAATGTCGTCCAGGATCCAGAACGAGCGTCCATGCGTACCCACGACAACGTCATCATTGTGAATAACCAGGTCGCGCACAGAGCTGGCCGGAAGATTCAGCCGAAGAGACTGCCAGTTCTCTCCGTCATCGATGGAGAAGTACACGCCGCGTTCTGTGCCAGCAACCAGCAAGCCCTTGCGCACGGCATCCTCGCGCACGGTATTCACGGGCTCGTCGGGAAGGCCGTTGGTAATCTTCTTCCACGTCTTTCCGCCGTCATGGGTGCGATAAATGTAGGCGTGCAAGTCATCCACCCGAAACCGATTGATAGCGGCATACACACTCTGATTGTCGAAATGAGAGGCCTCCAGCTGGGCAACTTTGCTCCACGAACTGAGGTCAGCCGGCGACACGTTGGCCCAGGTCTTGCCGCCATCACGAGTCAGGTGGACAAGGCCATCATCGGTGCCCGCCCAGATTGTGTTTTTATCCTGGAACGAAGGCGCCAAACTGTAAATCACGCCGCGGTGCTCGCCTTTCACCGCTGCGACGTTGGCGAATACTCCCAAGCTCGATGGCGCGCCCGGGTGCTCGCGGGTCAGATCAGGGCTAATCGTTTCCCAGTGCACTCCGCCGTCGGTGGTTTTGAACAGTACATTCGCCCCCAGATACAAAATGTGCTGGTCGACGGGAGAAAAAATCATGGGAGCCGTACGGTTAAACCGGACCTTGCCTTCCCGCAGCAGAACGGGCGACACATCTTGCGTTTGCCCGGTTACGAGGTTGAAACGAGTCGCCTTTCCGCCGTAAATCAGATAAGGATGCAAGGGATCGGGCGCCACATAGCCCCATTCTTCGACGCCGACCGGATGCCAGTCACGGAAGGTAATTGATCCGAAGTCGCTACGGCTGGCGGTGCCAACGCTTCCACTTTCCTGCTGTGCGCCATAAACCCAATACGGAAACTGGTTGTCCGTGATGACGTGGTAGAACTGCGCTGTGGGTTGGTTATACCAGGAGCTCCACGTCGTTCCGCCGTTCACAGAAATAGTGGCGCCCTGGTCGGATGCGATCAAGATCACGTCGGGATTGTCCGGATTGATCCAGACCGTGTGGTAGTCATCGCCGCCCGGTGCGCCCTTGATTGCGGTAAAAGACTTTCCCGCATCATCGGAACGATAGGTCGAGGTGTTTGCGATGAAGATGACATCCTTGTTCTTGGGATGGACCGTTATTCCGGCAAAATCCGACCCGCGCGCCCAAACTCGCATCTCGCTATTGGTGCGCTGCCAGTTCTCTCCGGCATCGTCGCTGCGATAGACTCCGCCTAACGACGGAGAGTCCACCAGCGCATACATGCGTTTTGGGTCTGCCGGCGCGATGGCAAGCCCGATCCGCCCCAGGCCTTGTTCGGAAGTTGGAAGGCCGTTGGTGAGTTGCCGCCAGGTCGAACCGCCATCGATGGATTTGTAGAGTCCGCTGCCCGCGGCATCGTAGGAGTTGCCGACAGTCCACGGCGGACGCCGCGACGCCCACAGAACTGCGTAGACGGTCTGGGGATCGCCAGGGTCTAAGAGGACCTGGATTCCCCCGGTGTCTTCATCCTTGTAAAGAACCTTCTGCCAAGTGCCGCCGCCATCGAGGGAACGAAAGATTCCTCGTTCTGCATTTGGACCGTATGGATGTCCGAGCGCAGCCACGAACACGCGCTTTTCATCCCGCGGGTCGACGAGAACTGAGCCAATCTGCTGGGCATCGCGGAGGCCGAGATGCGTCCAGCTCTTCCCCGCATCGGTTGACTTATAAATTCCGTCGCCAATCGAGAGATCGGGCCGGCGCAAGCCCTCGCCACTGCCCGCATACAAGACGTTTGGATTCGACGGAGCTACCGCCAACGCACCAATCGACTGCGTCGGCTGGCCTTCAAAAACAGGCGTCCACACTCGGCCGTAATCGGCCGTTTTCCAAATGCCGCCATTACTGGCTGCAATGTAGAACTCGTTCGGCTTCCCGGGAACGCCTGTTGCAGCAACCGTACGCCCACCGCGAAAAGGTCCGATCATACGCCAGCGCATGTCGCTGAACAGCGAGGGGTCGACAGCCTGAGATGCCGCCAGCGCGGCCTGAGCGACCACGAGAATGCACATGAAAGAACGGACCGCAGACCGAGCACCCATACAACCTCCTCGACTACTCTCAACGTGGAAATACCACGCCCCAATGGGCCGGAAATCATCCTTGCTGAATTCCATGCACCAGACACGTTATAATAGCGGCTGAAGGAATACGCGAACAATTTATGAGCACACCCAGCCGCCGTAGTGAAATCCGCCGTCGCCGTACTCGGACCGAAAAGATCAACAAGCTGCGCAAACGCTACGCCGCAGCCAAGAATGATGGCGACCGCAGCAAAGTCACCGACAAGCTGAAAAAAGTGTCGATCGGGATTTCGCTGGATCAGTTCGTGAAGCCCCTCGAAACGCGCAAAGCCCGCTAGCGCTTTCCCACCCTGAAAGGTCCCGCCGCCCCGCCTTTTCCGGGTAGAGGTGAGCGCATTCTTCCGCTCGCTCCCATGGTATTCTAAGGTTTCGATTAAAATATTCGAAACCCTTGCCAATCGAAACAAAACAATGTAAAACGATAGGGATTGGTTTGGCAGTCCACCTATGGCCAAAATTGAAAAACTACTCAATGAAGAGCGTAGACGGGCAATTCTTGAGCTGTTGAACCGTGAAGCTCGAGTCCTGGTGACCGATCTCTCCACGCGGTTCGCGACTTCGCAAATCACTATTCGTAAGGATTTGGAAGTACTGCATGCGCAAGGGCTTCTCCACCGTACCCATGGCGGAGCGCTCACGGTACAGAGCGGCGCTCTCATCGATCCATCCTTACAAGAGAAGGAAAAACTTCATCGGGCGGAGAAACTTCGCATCGCCAATGCGGCGGTTCGGATGATTGAGGAAGGCCAGTCCATCATTTTGGACTCCGGCACCACAACGACGACGATCGCGCGATGCCTGCGTGGACACCGCAACCTCACCGTCATTACCAACGCGGTAAACATTGCCGCGGAACTCGCCAATGCTGAGATCGAAGTCTTGCTGACCGGCGGCACGGTGCGGCGGAATTCCTTTTCTCTCGTCGGCCCACTGGCGGAAGAAAGCCTGCGCCAACTCAGCGCCGACGTGTGCTTCCTCGGGGTGGACGGTTTCGACGCCAAGATGGGACTGAGCACGCCCAATTTATTGGAAGCGAAAGTGAATCGCGTGATGGTAGAGATTGCACGACGAGTCGTGGCGGTCTGTGACTCCAGCAAGTTTGGTCACAGGAGCCTTTCCCACATCGTGCCCGCGAACGCGATTCACCACGTAATCACGGACAAGCGAATTTCAAAACACGACCTGCAGGCATTAAAGGATGCAGGCATTACCGTAACTTTGGTCTAACACCGCGCCACAATCTCGATTCGTGGTCCCGGATTTTCAAGCAGGCAGAGGAACATGACGCAAGCGCTCGACCGCCCAACCATAACGTTCGATGAAATTCTTTCGCAACCGCAATGCTGGCAGGAATGCTTAAGCAGCCTGGATCAGCAGGAAGTAATCCGTAAGATTTGCGCCCACGTGCCCCCGGACGGAGAGTGGCTGTTTGTCGGGTGTGGGACCAGTTACTACATCGCTTTAGCGGCTGCCGCATTTTTCGCCGAAATGACAGGCATGCCGGCGCGTGCGGTGCCGGCCTCTGAAATTTTGTTCTTTCCAAATTCTATTCTTTCCAAGCGCCACACCAGCATTCCTGTTCTTATTTCCCGTTCAGGAAGAACCACGGAAGTCGTGCGGGCTGGCGAATACCTTGAGAGGGAGCGTGGCATTCGCACGATCGCGATTACATGCTACGCGGACGAACCGCTGGCCAAGAATTCGACCTTCCCCATTGTGCTGAGCGCGGCGGCTGAGAAAAGCACTGTGATGACACGCTCCTTCAGTTCCATGGTGATGGGGTTGCAATACTTGGCTGCGTCGGTTGCGAATCATCCGGGTGCTTTAGGAGAGCTTCGTCAGCTTCCAGCCCAATCTGCCCCGATGTTCGAAACTATTCCCGCGCAGGTGCGGGAGTTTGTGGCCAGCCACGAGTTGAACAACTATTCCTTTGTCGGTCAGGGAGCTTTTTTCGGCATTGCGAATGAAGCCATGCTGAAAGTTATGGAATCCTCCTGCAGCTACGCGCAGGTTTTTAACAGCCTGGAGTTTCGCCACGGACCGAAATCCATCGTGAACCCTCAATCGCTGTTCGGCATATTTCTCTCGGATAGTGCCCACGAAGCGGAAGTCGACCTGTTGGAAGAAATGAAAGCGCTTGGCGCCACGACTATGGCAGTCACAGCAAAACTTTCTTCGCGAATCAAGGCTGCCTCGGACCTGTTGATCCAAGTACCCAGGGGTCAGGCAGAGTACTCGCGGCTCGCCGCGTGCATCCCGGCGGCCCAGCTTCTTGGTCTTTATACAGGCCTGAAGAAGGGCCTCGACCCAGATTCTCCGCGCAATCTTTCCCAGGTTGTGATTCTCAACGACGCCCGCTGATATCGGCGATATCCAGATCAAGGGGAATACTACGTGCCGCGCTTCGATATCACGTTCGCCGGAGAGATTAATCTCGACATCATTCTCTACGGTTTGCCCGACGAACTGCCGCAAGAGCGCGAAATCTTGGCGAACGGTTGCTGCGTAACACTCGGCAGTTCGTCGGCGATCACTGCGCATAACTTGTCGGTGCTTGGAAGCAAGGTCGGATTTATTACGCGTGTCGGCCAGGACGACCTCGGGAAGATTGCGCTCAACCGCATGAGCGCTGTGGGCGTCGATCTGAGTCGCGTCACCGAATCCCATGACTCAGACACTGGGCTGACGATGATTCTTCCGCACTCACGTAGCCGCCACATCCTGACCAACCCAGGTTGCATGGCCGAAATGAAACTGGAGCACCTCGACATGGAGTATCTAACTTCGTCGCGGCACTTCCATCTTTCCTCCTTCTTCTTGCACCGCGGCATGATTCAACAAATTCCCGAGTTGTTTCGCAGGCTCAAAGCGGCGGGGCTCACGATCTCGCTGGACACCAACGACGACCCCGCCGACCGCTGGGCGGACACGTTGCCCGAAGCGCTACGCTACGTCGACGTCCTGATGCCCAACGAACGCGAGGCTTGCAAGATCGCGGGAGTGAGCGATTTTGAGGACGCGGTCCGACGGCTCTCGCGACTGGTGCCACTTGTCGTCGTAAAGATGGGCTCGCAGGGCTCTATGGCGGTTCGTGGGACTGAGCGATTTCTGAATCCGGCCCTCGCGGTTGGTGTTGTGGACCCAGTCGGCGCGGGTGACAGCTTCAATGCGGGCTTTCTGCATAAATACGCGAAGGGAG
>Ga0209068_10000152_pt1 | contig 41777 bp, 43 predicted proteins | sample ColStrG_CSR_2012_FD_187200 | JGI IMG/M metagenome (GOLD analysis project Ga0209068, IMG submission 187200) | Freshwater sediment microbial communities in response to fracking from Pennsylvania, USA - Cold Stream Run_MetaG_CSR_2012 (SPAdes)... | ecosystem: Environmental > Aquatic > Freshwater >...
ACCCTGGAGCGGCTCCGGCTCGGCCCAGCCTGCCCCGGGCCCCCGGTCCGACACCGCGAAATAGGGGCTGAGGGTCAGCTCCTGGAGGCACACCACCCGAGCACCCTCCGCGGCCGCTAGGCGGACTCCGCTCGCCACATTGGCCAGGTGTTCGACCGGCGACGCGTTCCACGCCAGCTGCACGGCGGCGACTCGCAGCGGTTCGCGTTCGGCGGGGCGGGTGCGCGCCGGGGATTCGGGCACCTCGCCCACCGCGGTGATCACCTCGAAGGAAATCATGGTGCCAGCCGCCGCGAAAACATGCGTGGGCTCAGGAGGCCAACGACTCGCAGAAGGAGCTAAACACCTCGACGTAGCGGTCGACGTCATCGGTGGTGTGTTGCACCGACAGAGTCCACTGCTCCTCGTCGCCAGGTGTCATGAAGATGCCCCGGTTGATGGCCCACGGGAAGGCCGCACCGAACAGCTCGGGTTTGGTCGCCAGGAAGTCCCGATAGTTGCGCGACCGCTCCTTGCGGAACGACACACACCCCTTGGCCCCCAGATCGACCGTGTGGGCCGGGATGCCGTTGGCCTCGATGGCGGCCTGGCAGCCGGCGGACAGCCGAGCGCCCAGATCAGCCAGGTAGGCGTAAGCACCGGGCGTCATGACCTGTGTCATGGACGCCAGGCCAGCGGCGGCCACTAGGGGATTGCCGTTGAACGTGCCCATCTGGGCCGCCCCGTGACCGATGACGTCCATGATGGCGTCGTCACCACCGAAGGCCGCTCCCGGCGTGCCACCGAAGAGCGCTTTGGCGAAGCAGGCCAGATGGGGTCGCACGCCGTAGCGCATGCCGGCACCACCCTCGGCCACCGTTGCTCCCGACTTGACCTCGTCGAAGATGAGCACCACGCCGTGGCGCTCACACAGATCCTTCAGCGCTTGCAGGTAGCCGGGCTCGGGCTCGACGATGCCGATGTTCATCATCACCGGCTCGAGGATGAGGCAGGCGACCTCGTCGCCTCGTTCAGCCAACAGCGCCTCGAAGGCGGCCGCGTCGTTGAAGGGTACGACGAGCGTGTACTTGGCCATGTCGGCGGGGATGCCGGCCGACATGGGCATGGTGGTGGGCATGTCGCGCCCACCGAGCGCGTCGGCGTTGGGCAGCACCGAGAACATCACGGTGTCGTGATGGCCGTGGTAGGAGCCCTCCACCTTGACCACCACATCGCGACCGGTCGCGGCGCGGGCCACGCGGATGGCGTCCATGGTCGCTTCGGTCCCGGAGTTGGCGAAGCGCACCTTGTCGAGGTCGAAGCGGCGACAGATCTCCTCGGCCAGCGCCACCGTCACCGGGGTGGGGGCGGCGAAGTGCGTGCCCGACTGCACGGCCAGGGTCACGGCCTCCACGATCTTGGGATGGGCGTGGCCGGCAATACCGACCCCGAAGCCACCGTGGAAGTCGAGGTACTCGTTGTCGTCGACGTCCCAGACCTTGGCGGCCTGCCCGCGGTCCACGTAGATCGGGTAGGGATCACCAGCCTGAAACGACGACGGCACGCCAAGGGGGAGATGCTCGACCGCCCGCTCGTACATGGCCTTACTCGTCTCGGTGCGTTCGAGCAGCGCCGCCATCTCGACGTAGCTGAGCTCGGCGGCGCGAGCGCTGAGCCGGTCGCTGTGAGTGACCAGACCGGTGGGATCGGATGTCGTTGCCATTAGTGCTTCACCATCACATGTTTGAGTTCGGTGTAGTGCTCGATCGCGTAGATCGACATGTCCTTGCCGTAGCCACTTTGCTTGAATCCGCCGTGGGGCATCTCGGACACGATCGGGATGTGATCGTTGATCCAGACGCAGCCGAACTGCATGGCTCGCGACATTCGCATGGCTCGACCGATGTCCTGGGTCCACACGCTAGAGGCCAGCCCGTAGTCGACCCCGTTGGCCCAGGCGAGGGCCTGGTCCTCATCGCTGAAGCGTTGCACGCTCACGACCGGACCGAACACTTCGCGCTGGACGATCTCCGAGTCCTGGGCCGGGTTGGCCAGAACGGTGGGTGTGTAGAAGAACCCGGGGCGATCAGGAATCGAACCGCCCGTGACCATCTCCGCGCCGGACTCAACTGCCCGAGCCACCATGCCGGCCACCTTCTCTTGCTGGTCGGCCGAGATCACGGGACCAACCGCGGTATCCGGGTCAGTCGGATCACCGGTGACGAGCGCACCCACCGCCACACCGAGGCCATCCACCAACCCGTCGTAGATGCCTGGTCCGGCAATGACCCGACAGGGCGCGGTGCAGTCCTGACCCGAGTTGTAATAGGCCATCTCGGACAAACAGGTCACCACCGCCTCGAGGTCGGCGTCATCGAACACAACGACGGGAGCCTTGCCGCCCAACTCCAGGTGGACCCGCTTCAGGGTGTCGGCCGCGTTCTTGGCGATGAGCTTGCCGGTGGAGACATCCCCAGTGATGGACACGATGGCCACCTTGGGGTTGCGCACCAGCGCGTCACCGGCCGTCTCGCCTTGGCCGGTCACCACGTTGAACACACCGGGGGGGAAGATGTCGGCGGCGATCTCGGCCAGCTTCAGAGCGGTCAGTGGGGTCAGTTCCGACGGCTTGAGGATGAACGTGTTGCCCGCGGCCAAAGCTGGGCCCAACTTCCAGGTGGCCATGTTCAACGGGTAGTTCCACGGGGCGATGCCTACGGCGACGCCGAGCGGGTCACGGCGCAGGAACGACGTGTGGTCCTCGAGGTAGTCACCCGCGGCCTGGGCTTGCATGGCTCGCGTAGCCCCGGCGAAGAAGCGGATGTTGTCGACGGTCAGATCGAACTCGAATTCGAGGATCGAGACCGGCTTGCCCACGTTGGCCATCTCGAGCTGCATCAATTCGTCGAGGTTGGCCTCGACGGCGTCGGCCAGGGCGAGGAGCTTCTCTGAGCGCTCCCGAGGCGTGGTCAGGCCCCAGGTCTGGAAGGCCTCATGGGCGGCGTCGACCGCCGCGTCGACATCGGCGGCGTCGCTGGAGGCGACCTCCGCCAACACCTCGCCGGTGGCCGGATTGAGTACGGCGTCGGTGGCGCCGCTGCGGGCTGGCGTCCACTTTCCGCCTATGAAGTTCTCGTGGGGCACGGGCAGTTCTCCTCGATACGTACGGGATAGGGGAACACCGGCCCATCCCCACCAGGGTGGGGGTGCCGGAGCGCCTGCGCAGAATCTCGCGTGCCAGGTACCCCGGCGCAAGGGATTCCGTTGCCATTTTGTGAACTTAACAAGGAATCTCTTGCACAACGCCGTGAACTTTGCGAATCTGCGGCCCAAGCAGCGCGAGGGAGCGACCCGCCCGCCCATGCGCGGTGCACAAGTGCGAACATGGGCCGACGGTCGGATGAATGAGGGGCCAAGCTGAGCGACATCGGTGAACAGACGAGCAGGCCCCAGCCCGAGGTGGCGGCCGCGGCCGCGGCCGCGGCCTCGACCGTGATCGAGATCGATCACGTCACCAAGAGCTTCGGTGACTACACCGCGGTGAACGACGCCGACTTCTCGATCGCCGAGGGCGAGTTCTTCTCCATGCTCGGCCCATCGGGCTGTGGCAAGACCACGACCTTGCGGATGATCGCCGGGTTCGAGACGCCCACCACCGGCGCGATCCGCCTCGACGGCACCGACGTGTCGACCGTCCCGCCCTACAAGCGCAGCGTCAACACGGTGTTCCAGCAGTACGCCCTGTTCCCCCACATGACGGTATGGGACAACGTCGCCTTCGGTCCTCGCAGCCAGAAGGTGGACAAGGTCGAGGTCAGCCGCCGGGTCGACGAGCTGCTCGAAGTGGTACGCCTCAGTGACTTCGCGGCGCGCAAGCCCGCTCAGCTCTCGGGTGGCCAGCAACAGCGGGTGGCGCTGGCCCGGGCCCTGGTGAACTTCCCCAAGGCGCTGCTGCTCGACGAGCCCCTCGGCGCGCTCGACCTCAAGCTCCGCCACGCCATGCAATTCGAGCTCAAGCGCATCCAGCGAGAAGTGGGCATCACGTTCGTCTACGTGACCCACGACCAGGAGGAGGCGCTCACAATGAGCGACCGCATCGCGGTCATGAGCAACGGCAACGTCGAACAGATCGGCACCCCGACAGAGATCTACGCCCGGCCTTCGACGGTGTTCGTGGCCGGATTCATTGGGCAGGCCAATCTGTGGCCGTGCTCGATCGACAGCCGCTCCAACGGCAGCGCCATCGTGGGCGCCCTCGGCACCAGCCTCTCGGCCAGCTGCCATCTCCCTGAGATCGCCGCCGGCCAGCGGGGGACGGTCATGGTGCGGCCCGAGCGGCTGCAGATCACCATGAGCGACCCCGAGACCCTGGGCGCCCGGGTGAGCGGTCGGGTGACGGACCTGACCTTCCAGGGCCCGGTCGTCCGGCTCCTGCTCACGGTCCCCGACGGATCCCAGGTCCTGGCCAACGTGCCCGACGACGCCGACCTGCCCCAGCTCCGCCCCGGCGACGAGGTGTGGGCCAGCTGGGCCCCCGATGCGGCGTGCGTGCTGCCCGCCGCTGACGACCTCCCCCTCACCGACGACGAACTCGTCGAGGAGAGCTGACCTGCTGCGTTCCTCTACGCCATCCCGCTGCGCCTGACCACCTGACCACCTGACCACCTGACCACCTGACCACCTGACCGAACTCTCCCAGACCTGCGACCCCAAGGAAGACGACATGACCACCCCGAACGAGTTCGACCCGGACCTCCTCTCCCAGCTCGCCGACCAGCGCACTTCGCGTCGCCGCTTCATGACGCGAGGCGCCATGTTGCTGGGTGGGCTCGCCATCTCGCCGACAATCCTCGCCGCGTGCGGGTCGTCGAAGAGCTCGACGTCCACCAACGACGCCGGCCCCGCCACCACCGAGGCCGTGGCCGACATGGCCAGCCTAAAGGGCACCACGGTCAGCATGTTCAACTGGCCGCTGTACATCGAGAACGACGACGCCACCACCTCGCCCACCATCAAGAGTTTCACCGACCAGACCGGCATCAAGGTCAGTTACCAGTCGAACATCGATGGCAACGACTCCTTCACGACGAAGTACGAGCCCGACCTGTCGAAGGGCAACGGCATCGGCGCCGACCTCATCGTGCTGACCTCTTGGGAGGCCGCCCAATACGTCGAGAAGGGCTGGGTCGAGCCGTGGCCGACGGCCTACTTCCCCAACATGTCCAACGTGGTCGACGGCCAGGCGAACCCCGAGTGGGACGCGAACCGGACGCACAGCATCCCGTGGGCCATGGGCCAGACCGGCATCGCCTATTGGCCGTCCAAGTGCGGCGGCACCCTCGACGACGCCAACGCCATCTTCGACCCCAAGTTCAAGGGCAAGGTGACGATCCTCGACGAGATGCGTGACTCCGTCGGCCTCACCATGCTGGCCATGGGCAACGACCCCTCGACCGGGGGTCTCGACCAGGAGAACGCCGCCGTGGCCAAGATCGCCGCGGCCCGCGACGCCGGCCAGTTCCGCAAGATCACCGGCAACGGCTACACCGAAGACCTGCAGCTCGGCGACACCTGGATCTGCATGGCCTGGTCGGGCGACATCGCCAGCCTCAAGCTGGGCAACCCCGACCTGGCCGACAAGATCGAGTTCTATATCCCGACCCAGGGCGGGATGACCTTCGTCGACAACGCCATGATCCCGGTGGGGGCCAAGAACCCCCATGGGGCGGCGGCGTTCATGAACCACGTCTATGACCCGGCGGTTGCCGGCCCGCTGTACGAGGCCATCAACTACGTCTCGCCGGTGAAGGGCGCGGTCGACTACATGAGCGACGCGGCCAAGAAGAGCATCTACATCAACCCTGCCGTCGACTCGAAGCTCTACGAGTTCCGCCTCCTTCCTCCAGCGGAGGACCAAGAGCTCAACCGAGCCTTCACCGCGGCCACCCAGCAGTAGCAGGAGCCCGCGCACCGTGGCTGACGTCGACGAGACCGGCACCAAACCGAACCGCTGGCACACGCCGTACCTGCTACTGCTGCCCGGCCTGGTTGCCCTGATCGTCTTCTTCGTCATCCCGTTGTTCAGCATCGCCCAGCTGTCCGTCAAGGACGGTGGTCTCGGCAACTACTCGAAGGTGCTGACCGATAACTCGACGGTGATCCTGCGCACCTTCAAGTTCTCGGCGTTGGCCACCATCGGCGCGCTGCTCATCGGCTTCCCGCTGGCGTACTTCATCGCCATGCGGGGCGGCCGGTACAAGAACTTCCTGCTGGCGCTGGTGGTGCTGCCGTTCTTCGTCACCTACCTGGTGCGCACCCTGGCCTGGAAGATCCTGCTCTACGACGGCGGGCCGGTGGTGGGGATCCTGCACTCCCTCCACCTGCTCCCAGAGTCGCAGGGGCTCCTAGGTACGGACTACGCCGTGATCTTCTCGCTCATGTACAACTACCTGCCCTTCATGGTCCTGCCCATCTACGTGAGTCTCGAGAAGCTGGACCGCCGGCTGCTGGAGGCGGCCAGCGACCTCTACGCCAGCCCCCAACGGGCGTTTCGGAAGGTGACACTCCGGATGTCGCTCCCCGGCATCTTCGCCGGCACGCTGCTCACGTTCATCCCCGCCACCGGTGACTTCGTCAACGCCGAGCTGCTGGGCAGTGACAAGCAGGTCATGATCGGCAACATCATCGAGAAGAACTTCGGAAAGGACTTCTTCCGACCCGAGCTCTCGGCCCTGTCGTTCATGTTGATGGCGCTGATCCTGGCCGGCGTGCTGATCTACGCCAAGGTGCTCGGCACGGAGGATCTCGCCTGATGGCCGCTCCCACTATCGATCCGGCCCCGGAGATCCTCGCTCGGAGCAAGGACCAGCCCGCCATCCTGGGCCACGGCGGGCCTCCCCTTTGGCTCCGCAAGCTCGGCAACTGGACTCTGACCGTCGTGGCCCTCGGAGCCCTCGCCTATCTGTTCGTGCCGATCGTCGTCGTAGTCATCTACTCCTTCAACAAGCCATTGGGAAAGTACAACTACGTCTGGCACCAGTTCTCCCTCGAAGCCTGGACCGATCCGTTCAAGTACCCGGAACTGAAGGACGCCCTGCTGCTGAGCCTGAAGGTGGCCTGCGTGGTCACCATCATCTCGGTTGTGCTGGGAACACTCATCGCCCTGGCCATGGTCAAGTACCGGTTCAAAGCCAAGGGGGCGATGGGCACCATTTTGATCCTGCCGCTCACCATGCCTGAGGTGGTCATGGGCTTCTCGCTGCTGACCTGGTTCGTCGCCCTGAGCTGGTCACGTGGCTTCTTCACCATCATCATCGCCCAGGTCATGTTCTGCATCAGCTACGTGGCGACGACGGTGCGGGCCCGCATCCGCGGCTTCAACTGGAGCCTGGAGGAGGCAGCCCTCGACCTCGGGGCCAAGCCCTGGCGTGTGTTCCGTCGGGTGACGTTCCCCCTGATCCTGCCCGGCATCCTGGCCGCGGCCCTGCTCACCTTCGCCCTGTCGCTCGACGACTTCATCATCACCTACCTGAACTCGGGTTTGCAGCAGACGTTCCCCGTGGAGATCTGGACGCTCAAGAAGAGCCGGGTGCCGACCCAGATCAACGTGTTCGCCACCACCATCCTGGTGATCAGCGTGGTGATGGCCCTGCTCGGGGTGTGGATCGGCTTCCGCCGCGAGAAGAAGGTCCGACAAGTGAATCCCTAGCACAATCGTCATTCGACGATTGATTTAGTCGTCAAGTGTGGAATACTGGAAATGATTCGTTCGTCTGGATGAACGAATTCTTTCCTCGTCAATGTCTGACGGGAACCGATTCGGAGCCCTCGCCATGTCTCGCAACGCCGCGGAGCTGCAAAAGACCGCCGCCGCCCACCTCTGGGGTCATTTCTCCCCGCTCGCCGCCGGAGACGGTGCCGAGCTGGAGATCATCGAGCGGGGTGAGGGTTGCTACGTGTGGGACCAGCACGGTCGCCGCTACCTCGACGGGCTGTCTGGCCTGTTCACGGTGCAGGTTGGCCATGGCCGCACCGAACTGGCCGAGGCCGCCGGCAAGCAAGCCGCCGAGCTCGCCTACTTCCCCATCTGGACCTACGCCCACCCCGCGGCCATCGAGCTGGCCGGCCGCCTCGCCGCTCTTGCCCCCGGTGATCTCAACCGGGTGTTCTTCACTACCGGCGGTTCGGAGGCGGTCGAGTCCGCGTGGAAGTTGGCCCGCCAGTACTTCAAGGCCATCGGTCAACCGGGCCGGTACAAGGTCATCTCCCGCGACATCGCGTATCACGGCACGTCGATGGGTGCCCTGGCCATCACCGGCATTCCGTCGATGCGGGCTCCGTTCGAACCCCTAGTTCCGGGGGCGTTCCACGTGGCCAACACCAACCGCTACCGCTGTGATCTCTGCGCCCACGCGCCCGCCTGCACCTTGAGCTGCGCCGATGACATCGAGCGCACCATCCTCCAGGAGGGACCCGAGTCGGTAGCCGCGGTGTTCCTCGAACCGGTCCAGAACGCCGGCGGTTGCTTCACCCCACCCGAGGGCTACTTCGCCCGTGTTCGCGAGATCTGCGACCGCTACGGCGTCCTGCTCGTTTCGGATGAGGTCATCTGCGCGTTCGGCCGGCTGGGTACGTGGTTCGGCTGTGAGCGCATCGGCTACCAGCCCGACATGATCACCATGGCCAAAGGCCTGACCTCGGGGTACTCGCCGCTCGGTGGCGTAATGGTGAGCGACAAGATCGCCGCTCCCTTCCTCGAGCCGGACAACACGTTCATGCACGGCATCACCTTCGCCGGTCATCCGGTCAGCTGCGCGGTGGCCCTGGCCAACCTCGATCTGTTCGAGCGCGACGACGTCCTGGGCAACGTGATGGCCCACGAGGCCGAGTTCCGAGCCGCGTTGGCCACCCTCGAGGACCTGCCATGGGTAGGCGAGATCCGAGGGATGGGCTACTTCTACGCCATCGAGCTCGTGCGGGACAAAGAGACCAAGGCCGAGTTCGAGGGCGCCGAAGCCGAGCGCCTCCTGCGCACGTTGCTGTCGCCTCGCCTGTTCGAGTTGGGCCTCATCTGCCGGGCCGACGACCGTGGCGATCCGGTGATCCAGCTCTCGCCTCCGCTCATCGCCGGACCCGAACAGTTCGACGAGATCGTCGGCATCATTCGCCAGGCCCTCACCGAGTCGATGGAGGCTCTCTAGATGTCCAGCTCAACCGCGACCGGAACGAACAAGGTCGGCCTGACGGTCGGCGTCCCCCGCGAGATCAAGTCCGACGAGCACCGCGTAGCCATCACCCCCGACGGCGTGCGTGAGGTCGGTCAGTACGGCATCCCGGTACTCGTTGAAGCAGGCGCCGGGGTCAACTCCAGCTTCCCCGATGACGATTACCGGCGTGCCGGGGCCGCGATCGTGGCGTCAGTCGACGAAGTGTGGGAACGAGCCGACCTCATCTGCAAGGTCAAGGAACCCCAGGAGAGCGAGTTCCGGTATTTCCGCCCCGACCTCACCATCTTCACCTACCTGCATCTCGCCGCCTACCCCGGTGTGGCCGACGCGCTGATCGAACACGGCGTCACCGGCGTGGCCTACGAAACGGTGACGGCCGCCAACGGTTCGCTCCCATTACTGGCCCCGATGAGCGAAGTGGCGGGCCGGATGTCGGCCCAGATCGGCGCCCACTACCTCGAGCGGCACAACGGCGGGCGTGGCGTGCTGATGGGCGGCGCCCCCGGGGTGCGGCCCGCTCGAGTCGCCGTGCTCGGCGCCGGCAACGTCGGCTGGAATGCGGCTTGGATGTGCGCGGGCATGGAGGCGGAGGTCGACCTGCTCGACCGCAACGTCGACCGGCTGCGCTTCATCGACCAGATCCAGATGGGTCGTATCACCACACTGACGTCCAACCGCGGTCAGGTCGAGCGAGTCATCGCCGAGGCCGACCTCGTCATTGGCGCCGTACTGGTGCCCGGTGGTCGCGCTCCAGTGGTGGTGACCGAGGACATGGTCAAGTCCATGAAGCAGGGGGCCGTGATCGTCGACATCGCCATCGATCAGGGCGGCTGCGTTGAGACCTCACACGAGACCAGCCACGCCGACCCGGTCTTCGAAAAGCATGGGGTCGTGCACTACGCCGTGGGCAACATGCCCGGAGCGGTGCCGTTCACCTCGACCTATGCCCTGACGAATGTCACCGTCCCTTACCTGGCCGAACTGGCCCGCCTCGGGGTGGCCGAAGCGGCCCAGCGCGATCCCGCCCTCGCCCTTGGTTTCAACACGGTGGGCGGCCACGTGACCAACGACGCCGTAGCCGAGGCCCTGGGCAAGCCCTCGACGCCCCTGACCGACACGTTGGGCGCCCGCTGAACCCGGGGCCAACCTCCGAGCCGTCCTCGGGGTACCCGAACGACCGCCCCGATGACGGAAGTCTCGGTGGTCAGGTCGCGCCGCGGTGGTGGGCCACAATGAGAGCCGCTTCACACCGCAGCGGGAGGGATGGCGCGCACATGGGCAGACCCAAGAACGGACCGGCCCCGGTTCCGTTGGACGACATCGACAAGGCCATCATCCGTGAGCTCCAGGTCGACGGGCGGATGCCCTATGCCAAGTTGGGTCCGGCGGTGGGGCTCTCCCAGGCCGCGGTGCGTCAACGGGTGCAACGGTTGATCGAGAGTGGGGTTATGCAGGTCGTGGCGGTGACCGACCCGCTCATGGTCGGCTTCAGCCTCCAGGCCATGATCGGGGTGCGAGCCGTTGGCGACCTTCGCCGCGTCGCCGAGAAGCTCAGCGACGTGCCCGAAGTGGCCTATGTCGTCATCACGTCCGGTGGATTCGACCTGTTGTGCGAGGTCGTGTGCGAGGGGACCGAGGAGTTGCTCACGCTGCTCAACGACGTCATCCGCACCATGGAGGGTGTGACCACGGCTGACGCCTTCACCTACCTCCACCTCCAAAAGCAGACCTACAGCTGGGGCACCCGCTAGACCGCTAGCTGTCGAAGCCCACGCCGAAGCGGTCGAGCGCGCGTAGCCACAGGCCGCGCCGCCCCTCGTGGCGATCGGCCGAGGCGATGGCCCGGCGAGTCCAGTTGATGCCGATCGAGCGGACGGGCTCGGGAGGAAACGGCAGCGGCTTGCGTCGCACGAAACGCAATCGGGTCAGCTCGGTCGGCTCGTCGCCCACCAAGTCGAGCGCCACCCGCGCCCCGAACCGGCTGGCTCCGACACCGAGGCCGGTGTAGCCGACCGCGTATGCCACCCGCCCGCCCAGCGCCGTACCGGCCGTCATGGTGAAGCGGGTGGTAGTGGCGATGGGTCCACCCCACTGGTGGGTGAATCGAAGGCCTTCCAGCTGGGGGAAGGTCTCGAAGAACTGGCGGGCCAGCAGCTCCAGCGTTTCGGGCCGCTGCGCATATTCGGGGCCGATCCCGTTACCCCGGTAGTAAACGGCGTCATAGCCGCCCCACAGGATCCGGTCATCAACGGTGCGCCGGTAGTAGTGGAACTGGTTGGCGGCATCGGCCAGGCCTTGGCGACCGTTCCAACCGATGCTGTCGAGTTGGCTCGGGTTGAGGGGCTCGGTCATCAAGACGTAGTCCCACACCGGCACCACTCGCGCTCGAATGGCGGGCACCAACCCCCGAAAAGCATTCGTGGCCAGGACGACCCGGTCAGCTCGAACCGAAGCGTGAGGAACCCGGAGGAGCACTCCGACCTTCTGGCGCTCGACCTCGAGCACCGGGGTGTGCTCGTAGACCCGGACGCCGAGCGATTCAGCCGCGGCCCGCAGCCCCCACACCAGGCGGGCCGGGTCCACCAGCGCCACCCCGTCGCGGGCCCACATGCCGCCGTGATAGGTCGGGGAGTGCACCTCGGCCTGAGCGGCCTCGGCGTCTAGGAACTCGGCGCGCTCACCAAACCGGTGCAGCAGTTCGACGCCTTCGCGAAGATCATCGACCTGCCACGCCGCGGTAGCGAAGGTCAGCTCACCGCTGCGTTCGACCCGTGCGTCGATGCCGTAGCGGTCGAGGGTGACGAACAGACCCTCGAAGTTTTCGTTCCCGAGTCGGTGGAGCTGGTCGATCTCGCCGGGAAAATGCGCAAGTCCATTGGCCAACCCGTGGGTGAGCGAGGCCGAGGCGAATCCACCGTTGCGGGCCGATGCGCCAATCCCCGATTCGCCCGATTCGACCACCACGACGTCACGCCCGGGGTCGTCCTCCTTGGCCTGGATCGCGGCCCACAGCCCCGTGAACCCCGCGCCCACGATGGCCAGGTCCGCGGTGGTGGTGTCCGTCAGCGGTGGGTTGGCCGGCGGGCGGTCGGGCTGATCGAGCCAGTACGGCGTCGGCGCGGCGTCGGCCAAGGCGGCCCGCGGGCCACCGGTCACGGATTCCGGGCGCGCAATGCCGCGCCGGTGGCTTCTATGCACAGATCGATGTCCGCGTCCTCGATGACCAGGGGCGGGCAAAACGCCAGGGCGGCAGCACCGATGGGCCGGGCAATGACACCGCGATCGAGCAGGCCCTGGCGCACATCGAGGGCGCTCACCGACGGGTGCATCTGCAGCGCCCAGATGGCGCCTTCACCTCGCACCTCAGCCACGAGGCCCTCGTCGGCCAGCGTCCGCAGCCCACCCCCCAGCCGCTCGGCGATGTGCGGTACCCGTTCGAGCAGGTGCTCGTCGCGCAGGACGTTGATGTTGGCCACCGCGGCCACGCACGACGCCGGGTGGCCGCTGTAGGTGTAGCCGTGGCGCAGGATGAAATCGGCGTCGGCCTCCAACGCGTCGCGAACACGCGGCCCGACGATCACCCCGCCCAGGGGCTGGTACCCGGACGTGACGGCCTTGGCGAACGTGATCATGTCGGGCACCACGCCGTAGTACTCCGACGCGAACCACGACCCGAGCCGCCCGAAGCCAGTGATGACCTCGTCGAAGATGAGCAGCGCCCCCGCCTCGTCGCACAACTTGCGCAGCCCCCGCAGGTACTCGACCGACGCGGGATACACGCCGCCGGCGCCCACCACCGGCTCGGCGATCACCGCGGCAATCTCGCCGCCGCGCTGCTCGAAGAGACGCTCGGCGGTGGACAGGTCGTCGTGGGCGATCTGCTCCACCGAATCCAACAGCGGTCCCCATCCCTCCTGGTTGAGGGGAAGGCCCTGCACGGAGAGGCCGCCGTAATTGACGCCGTGGTAGCTGAGCGTGCGCCCCACGAGCACCTGGCGTTCCGGTTCCCCCCGTCGCGTGAACGTCATCCGCGCCAACTTGAGTGCGGTATCGGCGGCCTCAGAGCCCGAGCACGTGAAGAACACTCGACCCTCGGGGACCGGGCTCAGCGCGGAGATGAGGGCGGCCGCCTCCTCGGCTGGGCCATTGGTGAAGATGTCGAAGGTGTTGTAGTTCTCGAGCATCCGCAGCTGGGCGTTAACCGCATCGGCGATCTCGGCGCGTCCGTGGCCGACATTGCAGTACCAGAGGCTGGCCAGACCATCGACATAGCGCTTGCCGGTGTCATCGAAGACCGCCGCGCCCTCGCCCCGCACGATGGTGATGAACTGGTCGGCGGTCGGCTTGGCGAAGGGATGCAAGAACGGGCTGAGCGCCACAACAGGACCTCCAGATCACGCAGAAACGGGAATGCTCAGTCTGCCTCACCGTCAAATGGTCCGCTTCCTGCACGTCAGCGCAACAGCAGATTCGCTGGTCAGTCAGGGTTTCTGCGATCGATTCCGCTGACTCCACCGCTTTCGCCGGCGGCCGGTCTCGTCCGGGATGGCGGGAAACGTGGGATATTCGTCATTGCCGCCAGACGAGAGGGGGCGCAGGATGGGCAGCGTGAACCCGACCGAGGCCCGGCGCATCGTGATCGTGACCTTCCCGGGCATCCAAAGCCTGGATCTGACGGGGCCGCTGGAGGTCTTCCACTCCGCTGACCTCTACGCCCATCGGGGGGTCGCCCCGGCCGATAGGGGCGGGGCGCCATCAGTTACCGACCCCGGCTACGAGGTCGTCACGGCGTCGCCGGAGACCGGATCGATTCGCACCTCCAGCGGGTTGGCCATCACGGCCGACGTCGCCCTCGCCGACGTAAAAGGACCCATCGACACCCTCGTCGTGGCCGGTGGAGACGGCGTCCACCGGATCCTCGCCGACGCCGCGGCCGCCACCGCCATGACCACGGAGCTCAAGCGCCTCGCCCCGAAGGCTCGCCGGGTGACGTCGGTGTGCAGCGGGGCCTTCCTCTTGGCCGAGAGCGGACTGCTCGATGGTCGCCGCGCCACGACACACTGGTCGCGATGTGGCGAGCTGGCCCGGCGCTACCCCGCCGTCACGGTCGAGCCCGACCCGATCTTCACCCAGGACGGCAACGTCTTCACTTCGGCCGGGGTCACCGCCGGGATGGACCTGGCCCTCGCCCTCGTCGAGGACGACCTCGGGCGCGAGGCCGCGCTCACCGTCGCCCGATGGCTGGTGTTGTTCCTGCACCGACCGGGTAACCAGTCCCAGTTCAGCGCGCAACTCTCCGGGCAGCTCGCTGATCGTGACGAGGTGCGCTCCCTCCAGCAGACGATCGTCGAACATCCGGGAGACGACTGCTCGGTCGAGGCCATGGCCCGACGGGTCGGGATGAGCGCTCGCCACCTCGCCCGCGTCTTCGCCAACGAGGTCGGCACCACCCCGGCCCGCTATGTCGAACAGGTTCGACTCGAGGCCGCTCGGCGCCGCCTCGAGGAATCGACGGACGCCGTCGAGGTAGTGGCCACCACCTGCGGATTCGGCTCCACCGAGACCATGCGCCGAGCCTTCATCCGGGCGCTCGGGGTCCCCCCGGCCGAGTACCGGCGTCGATTCCGCACGTCGGTGGCCTAACCCGCGTCAATCCCACGCTCCAGTCAACGCCCACAGAAAAGGAACATCTCATGGACATCGCCATCTTGTTGTACGAAGGGTTCACCGCCCTCGACGCCATTGGCCCTTACGAGACGTTGGGTCGGGTACCCGGCGCCAAGGTCACGTTCGTGGCCACCGCCACCGGGCCGGTCCGTACCGACCAGGGAAGCCTGGCCATTACCGCTGACGCCACCCTCGACGAGCTTGCCCATCCCGACATCGTGGTGATCCCGGGCGGACCCGGTACCGAGCAGGCGATGGGAGACGAGGCGACGCTGGCCTGGCTACGCGCCGCGCACGAGACGTCGACCTGGACGACGTCGGTGTGTACCGGTTCGCTCATCCTGGCCGCCGCCGGGATCCTCGACGCAGTACCGGCCACCTCACACTGGCAAGCCTTCCAAGTTCTGGAGCTCCTCGGCGCCATCCCGACCCATGAGCGCGTCGTCGTCGAGGGCAAGATCGTCACTGCCGCCGGCGTCTCCGCTGGTATCGACATGGGTCTCACGCTGGCCGCCCGCATAGCCGGCGACCACGTGGCCCAATGCATCCAGCTCGGCATCGAGTACGACCCGCAGCCCCCGTTCAACGCCGGCTCGCCTGACACGGCGCCGGCCGAGGTGGTCGAGTTCATGTGGTCCGGAAGTCGATTCCGCGAGATCGCCTGAGGCACACCTACGCTGAGCGGCCGTGACCCTGCCCGAGCCGCTGGTCCGCCTCGGGGCGCGACACCCACTGGTCATCGCCTCGATCATCGTGGCCACGGTGATCGGGGTGGGGGCAACGATTGCCACGGTGGCGGCGTTCGCCGCCGAACGCTGGTGGGTGCTCGACGTCCTCACCAGCTTCCGCCCCCAGCTGCTGGTGCTCACCTTCACCACCGGCATTGCCCTCGCCCTTTTGCGTCGCCCCCGCCTGGCGATCGTGATGGCCATCGCCTGCGGCCTCAATGTCTGGCAGGTCGCCCCCGTCTACACCCGGTCCCAGCCCTCGGTGGCGGCAAGCTCGGCAACGTTGAGCATCGCCCACCTCAACCTCCAAGGTCACGTGAAGGACGCCGCGGGACTGAGGAATTGGCTGGGGACTCGGCCCGCCGATGTCGTCGTCCTGCTCGACGTCGGCGGGTACATGGCCGATCAGTTGATCCGCGATCCATCCGGCTACCGGCCGGTGTTCTTCCTCCCCGCTCGGGCGGATGACCCCGGGGGCAACCTCACCGACTCGGGCGTGATGGTGCTGACCATCCGGCCTGACGTGACCGCGGTGACCCCGACCACCGAGGGGCTTCCGCGATCGTCAGTAGAGATCGCGGCCCGGCTCGGTGATCACCCGGTGCGTCTCCTGGGATTGCACACCACCGCCCCCACCAGCTCGGCTCGTCACGAACGCCGCGACACCCAACTCGATGCGGTGGCCCACTGGCTGGTGGCTGATCCCACACCCTCAATTGCCTTCGGCGACTTCAACGTGACGTGGTACTCGCCAGCCCTGCGCGGGGTACTGGACCACTCCGGCGCCCGTTCGTCGCAACTCGAATTCGGGATCCAGGCCACCTGGCCAGTGCCTGTCCGTCCCGCGGGCATCGCCATCGACCAGTCGATCTACACCGGCCCGCTCACGGCCATCACTCGCACCCGGGGTCCCAGCTTTGGCTCCGAGCACCGTGCCCTCATCGTCACCTACGCCTGGGCCGCCTAACGACCCGGGCACCGTCGAGTGCCGGCGGCTGTATGCCAGGATCACGGCCATGCCCACGGTCAAAGCACTGGTTGCCGAGGTCCGGACCAACAGGGGGATGCGACGCGAGGCCTACTCGATGTCGCTCTACGTATCGATCATCCTGCTCAGCGCTCTGTCGGCGTTCGACGACAGCCATCCGCCCAGCCGCGGCGACGTGCTCCTGCTCGAGCTCGGCACCACCATCGGGCTGGTGCTCGCCCACGGGTTCGCCTCCTGGGTCTCGACCCGAATCATCGGCGACGCAAACGAGGAGATCGACCCGGGCGACCTGCTGCTCGTGCAGCTCGGCGGGGCGGTGATCGTCGCCGGGCTGGCGATACTCGCCGTGATCATCGCTCCGACGTCGGTGGAGCTTCAGGCGGCCCGCCTCACCGTGGCGTTCGTCATCGCCGCCCAGGTTTTCCTCGAGAGCAGATCGACCAACTCGGCGGCGCGAGCTGCGGCCTACGGCCTCCTGGCGCTGGTGGCCGGCGTGATCATCGCCTCGATCAAGGCGTTCCTCGTCCACTGACGGGCGGGCCGGGTGCCCGAGGTCGGCTCGGCGCCAGGCTCGGTCCGCTACGTTCGCTCGATGGACGTCGCGCGGGCCAGCTCACGACCGTTGGAGGGGACGGGTCGGCGCAGCTGCTTCGTCCTCGGGTGCGGCCGCAGCGGCACCAGCCTGCTCGCCGGCGCCATCGCCCACGCCGGTTACTTCTGCGGCGACGACCTGATCGCGGCGCGTGAGGCCAATCCGCGGGGCTTCTTCGAGGACCGCCTGGTCAACCGCCTCAACGAGCAGATCCTCGACCCGGTGATCCTCGGGCGCCCGGGCCCCCCCTACCGCACGGGCTCGGATCCGATGACCTATGCCAGCCAGCGATGGTTGGCCCAGCTCCCGGTGGGAATCGACGTCGAGCTGGCCGACGACCTCCGTCCCGAGCTCGAGGCCCTGTGCGCCCGGGAGCCGTTCTGCTTCAAAGACCCCCGCTTCTCCTACACGCTCCCCGCCTGGCGTCAGTGCCTCCGCTCGGAGCCGGCGTACCTGTGCGTGTTCCGCCAGCCGGGGCGCACCGCCGCCAGCATCCTGGTCGAGGCGACGCAGCCGTATCTCCGGGATCTCGAGCTCGAGCGGAGTGCGGCGCTGGCGGTGTGGACGCTGATGTACCGCCACATCCTCGAGACCCACCGGAGCCGGGGCGCCTGGGTGTTCGTCCACTACGACCAGATCCTCGAAGGGAACGGGCTCGAGCGGGTGGAGGAGGCGCTGGGCACCGCGGTGGACCGATCTTTCGCCGACCCGGCGCTCAACCGGTCAGTCGATGCCGAGGACGTGCCTGCGGAAGCATTGGCGACCTACGCCACGCTGTGCCGCCTGGCCGGCTACGAGCAACACGGGGCACGCTGAGAAGCAATGCGGAATCAGCTTCGGGCGAACTTCACCAGCGGCTCGTAGTCCTCGTTATCAGCGGCGAAGAGTGCGTCGAGGTACCGGCGGCGCTCGTCGCCAGCCTCCTCGAGTCGGCCACCGGCACCCCACGTAAACGCGTGATTCCCAATGGAAAGGAGGTAGAGGTCCGCCAGCAGCCGGGTACATCTTCCATTCCCGTTCGGGAAAGGGTGGACCGAGACCAGCCGCCAATGGATCCGTGCGGCCCGGTCGTCAACGTCGAACATGTCGTTCTCGTGCCACCACACGGCGTCGTCGATCGTCTGCTTCGTCTGCATCGAAATCTGGGAAGGGTCAACGCCGATGTTGGTCACACGGCGGCGCTGCGTCCCCGCCCATCGCCAGACGTCCTGGAACATTCGCCGGTGGAGCGCGAACACGAACGCATAGCTGAGCACGAGCTCGGGTCCTCCTCGGCGAGCCTGGTCGACCGCCCAAGGCATCGCCTTCGCGATGTTCTCGAACTCGACCACATTCAGGTCAGCTCTCGTAGCGACGAATCCGGGAATCAGACCCACGAGCTCCGTTTCGTCGAGTGGTGTCGCGCCGTCGGGCTCCGGGCCGATCGCGCGGAGATTGAACACGCTCGGCGACCAGGGAAGGCCTGACGAAGGATCGCCGTGATCGGGCCGGCCCGGGCTCACTCGGACCTCCAAAGACGATTGCTGTCTATGACGGTTCGGGCGTACTGGTCGAGCTGGTCAGCGTGGCGGTCTGACTCCACCGCTTGGTCCTCAAGACGCATGGTCGTCGTGACGTACCCGAGCGTTTGTGCCGCCACCCGCCGGGCCTGTTTCTGCACGGTGTCGTCAAGGCTGGTGTTCGGCACGAGTGCATACACCAGCGTGCAGTCCAGCGCGAGGGCCACTTCCGCCAGCTTGGCGAGGCGGATGGTGTAGCTGATCTCCGATCGTTCGAGCTTCGAGACGCTAGGGGTGGAGATGCCCAAGCGAGCCGCGAGTGCTTCTTGGCTCATACCCAACCCGGTGCGCACAGCCCGGATCCAACCGGCACGAGGGCGAGCCTGCACCGGGCCGAGAGTTGCTGACGCGAACTTCCGATCGAGTTCTCGCCGTGCCTGAACTGCGCGCTCACTCTTTTCCATGCACTAAAGGGTAACAGAATAAGAGTGTTTATAAGCCTCTAGTGCAATGAGATCCGAAAATAGTTGCCCTCCAAGCTAACCATCGGCACCCAAGATTTTGGGACGTCCATCGTCAGTCGTCGGACCAGATGCCGAGGCGCTGCCACAGTCGCTTGGATACCGGCGTCACGATGCCGAGGTCCCGGGCCAACCGGCGCACCTTGTGCAGGGCCACGACGGTCTCGGCCCGGTGGGCCGGATTATCCGCGTATGCCTCCCGCACCACCTCGTCAGGGATGTCGAAGCGGGCAATCAGATCGTGGGGGGCCTGCATCATCAGTTGCGCCATCGTGCCCAGGATGATCGGGGTGGCGATGGCCAACACGCGGGTGCGGGCCCAACTGAGGCGTGGAACCTCCTGTTTGAGATAGTGCCGAGCGAAGGAGAGGTGGCGCGCCTCCTCGGTCACATGGTGGCGCATGATGATCTCCACCAGCGGGTGCTCGTCGCGGCCCGAGCGAAGCGCCTCCCGCTGCACGTGGTCGATGGGATCTTCTCCCCCGAGTACGAACACGAAGAACAACTGGGGAAAGCGGCGACCGAACTTCACGATGCGATCTGCGCCCAGGCGCATGAACCACGGCAGACCGGGCACATCGAAGCCGCTGCGGTTGACGAACTCCTGGAACATCATCCCGTGGTGGGCTTCCTCGATCACCTCGTGGTAGGCGTAGCGGAACGTCACGTCGCAGTTGTCCAGCATGAATGCATGCTCGAGCAATCCCCGCTTGAGCACGTTCTCGAACTGGAGGCCGATCTTCATGGCGCTCACGTACCGGTACAGCCCGATGCGTGACCGAACGCCCGGCTCCTGCGAGCGGTACCAACCGGTACCGCCCAGCGCGTCGTCACTACTCAGTTCGAAACGGGGATCATCGGGATCGATGGCGAACGCCGGGTCATCCCACGGAATGTCGGCGTAGGCGTCGTAGTGCTTGTCCACCGACTGTCGGCTCAGCCGTCGCACGAGACGCTCGAACGCGTCTCCGTCGGCGACCGTCAACCTGTCCAGGTCGACGGACAGTTCGTCATCGACGGAGGGCATTCGCTGCTCCCTTCACTTGGTTCAGGACCTTCTCGGCATCGGCTTCGGCGCCGGGAACCCCGGTCATCCGCGTCATCGCCAACCCCTCGAGCACGGCGAAGATGAGCAGTGGCGCCGCCTCGTACAACTCGGCGGTGGCGGGGTCGGCGGCGGGCGGCGGGTCGAACAGTTCGTTCCAGGTGGCGGCAGTGGTGTCACGCATGCGGTTGGCCACCAGGGCCACATGGGGGCGCAGGTCGGCATCGGTGCGCCCGGCGGTGATGAGTTCGAACCAAGCGGCGAAGGTGGCCCCCTGGAACAGCTCCCACAGGGTGTCGATGGCCACATCGATGTGGTCGGTGCCCGCGGGGACCGCCTCGATCACCGCCCGGAACTCGTCGACGCCGGTTTGGAAGATGTGGTCGCAGGCGGCGGCCACGAGGACCGCCTTCGAAGGGAAGTGGTGGAGCATCGCCCCCCGGGACACCCCGGCCCGTCGGCAGACCTCGGTGGTCGACGTGCCCGAATACCCCAGGTCAGCCAGGCACGCCGCGGTGGCATCGAGCAGTTTCGCGGTGGTCTCAGCCGTGCGCTCGGCCTGCGTGCGGCGCTCAACCGGGGCCTGCTCCTGCGCCCGGCGGTGACCACGCCGCGGGGCACGCTCCCGATCCTCGAGGTGGGCACGGCGGGGTGCCATCGGGCGCTCGTTCACCGCTCCGTTGTACCCCCGGAGGAAACAAACAGTCAACCCTGATTGTTTTTAGGATGCAGGAACGCCGACCACCGACTAGAACAGGTTCCAGAAATGAGGGGGGCGGCCAACAGGTCAACCCCTTCGCGCCCGACCGAGGAGCCTCACCATGGATCAGCCGTTCGACGACCCCGACCTTCCCCACCGCTTTCGAGGCAAGGTCGCCCTCGTCACCGGCGCCGCCTCTGGTATCGGAAAAGCCACGGCCCTGCGACTGGCGGCCGAGGGGGCCATCGTATGGTGCGCCGACATCAACGGCGACGGCGCGGCCGAGACGGCGACATCCATCACCGAGCACGAGGGGGACGCCCGATCGAGCCGCGTGGACGTGACCGATCCGGCAGCGTGCGCGTCGTTGGTCGCCGACGTCGTGGCCGAACTCGGGGGACTCGACGTCCTGGCCAACATCGCTGGTATCGGCGGCATGGCCCACTTCGCCGATGAGACACCCGAGCGATTCAACCGACTCTTCGCGGTAAACGCCGCCGGGCCCTTCTATCTCTCCCAGGCCGCCCTGCCCCACCTGATCGAACGCAAGGGCAACATCGTGAACCTGGCCTCGACCGCCGGCATCGTGGGCCAGGCCTACGTCGCCGCCTACTGCGTCTCGAAGCACGCGCTGGTCGGCCTGACCAAGTCAATGGCCATCGAGCTGGGCCGCAAGGGGGTCCGCATCAACGCCGTATGCCCCGGCGGCGTCAACACCAACATCCTGGGCGATTTCCTGCCCCCCGAAGGCGCCAGCATGTCGCTCATCGGCCGCTCGTTCCTGGTGCGGGAGATGCAAGAGCCGGAGTCGGTGGCGGCCATGGTGGCCTACGTCAGTTCCGACGAGGCCTACTACGTCAACGGCGCCATCTTGTCGATCGACTGTGGCACCACCACCGGCTGATCGCCGATCCACGCTTCAAGTGTCGCCGGTGCGTTCAGCCGACTGGCGGGCGGCCCATCCGTAGATGCCCTTGGACATGAGCGACGCCTCGTCGGCGCGGCGCCGCGTGTACAGCTCAGCTCGGGCGCGGTGCGCGGCGAGGTCGTCGGGATCGGCCTGCACCGCCAGCTCGATGAGGTGACAGGCCAGGCGATGGTCTCCGAGCTCGCCCAGTTCGAGAGCCCGATCGACAAGCACGCCGACACCGCCCACCAGCGCGGCAGTCTCACGGGCAATCGCCGAATCGGACGGAGGCTTCAGGCGAGCCGGATTGCCGTCGTACCACCCGCCGTACATCCGCCAGATGTTGCGGACGACGAACTCGGGCTCGTCGTAGGTGGGGCGAAGATATGGCTTGGCCAACAGATCGGCGGGAACCGACACCGTATGGACGATCTCGTCGAGCGTGGCGCCCGCGTTCATCATGGCCAACGTGTCGGACACGATCCCCTCAAGGGCCCGGGCCACGTCGTCGAGCACCATCTGGATGCGGTCACGGCCACCAATAGGCAGCCCGTGGGCCGGCAACAACAACTCCGGCTCCAACGACGCGATCTCCCGCAACGCCTGGGCCCATTCGAGCGGGTAGCGCTGGACCTTCTGGGGATTGCCGGCGTTGGGGAACACCCAGATCAAGAGATCTCCGACGCACACCGTGCGCCGAGACGGGATCCACGTCCAGGTGTGGTCGTCGGTCTCCCCTCTGCTGTGGTGCAACTGCAGATCGAGCGAGCCGATCTGCAGGTCAAGCCGGTCGCGGTAGGTCACGTCCGGTCGTACCCAATCGTGGGGGAATCCCCTGGCATCTCCCCCTGTGAGGCCGGTCCCGCCGAACTGGCGCTGGTTGATGACGGCGTTGTAGCCGTTGGTCAGGTCATAGCGGTCGAACCGCGACCCAATCGCTTCGTGCCCCACCACCGAGGGCCGGACCCCCCCACGCTCCTCGGCATCGGTCATGAACGCGCCGGCGCCACCGACGTGGTCGACGTGACCATGGGTGTAGACGAGCGTGTGCACCGGATCCGTTCGCCAGCCGCGCAGCGCCTTGACCACCCCCGGACCGAACGGACCCAGGCTGGTGTCGAACAAGACCAGGCCGTCACCGCTGTCGAAGGCGACCACATGTGAGAAGGCCTCGACGACCGCAACTCCGTCGTCGACCTCGGACAATTCGAGCGTCACCCGGTTGGCCGGGCCCAAGTCCACACGCTCGCCCGGGTCCTCCGGCGGGCCAGGATCCTCATCGATCATCCGACGCGAGAGTTCGAGCAAATCAGCCATGGACGTTCCTCCCCGAGGGACCAACTCCCCTGCGCCGTCAGTTCGAGCCTAGGAGGTCCCTCCTCCCGGCTGGCCAAAAGGGTTCTCTAGGCCAAAAGACCTACGTGTCGAGTACCCTCATCAGCAGCAGTCGCAGCACCCCTCGCCGGAAGCGAGCGCCATGAGCCTCACCGAACGCCTCAAAGCCGCCCAGGCCGTCCGTCAAGCCGAGGCCGCGGGAAACTCCAAGAGCCCGCCGCCCGAAACCGGCGCCAGCGCCGTCTTGGACCTTCGCAGCAACGCCGAGCCGGCGCTCGACCTCACCGACGCCCAACCCGACTGGGCCCTCGCCGAACCCATCGGCGCCAGTGAAGGCAACGGCGCGGGCATCAGCTACGACCCCGTTCGCAACGGCGACGCCAGCCTGGCCTTTGGTGACGCCGAGCCATTGATTGCCGACCGCGAGTCACGTCAGCTTTGCCCGCGGTGTGGAGGGACCACCCAAATCGACCTCTACGACCAGGTGCACCAAGTGGTCAGCCTGAGCTGCACCACCTGTTTCCACATGTTCCGCGTCCCCGCCTGAGGTCAGGGCCGAACGTTCAGCCGTTTCTCCCGATACATGGCCTGGTCGGCCCGAGCCAGAAGATCATCGAAGGTGGCGTGGGGATCGCGGGTCGCCTCGACCCCGATGCTGGCACCGACCCGGATGGCCTCGCCGTTGATCATGAGCGGGATGCCGATGGCATCGTGCAGACGCTGCACCACCTCCCGGACCTCGCGCTCAGGAAGGGCTTCGCAGAAGGCGACGAACTCGTCGCCCCCGAGTCGGGCCACGGTGTCCACGCTCCGGACGATCCGACGGAGCCGCCTCGCCACCTCGATGAGCACTTGGTCACCGATGGTATGGCCGAAGGTGTCGTTCACCGATTTGAACCCGTCGAGATCGATGAACAGCAATGACACCGCCTCAGCCGAATCATGAAGCCGGGCGCAGGCCTGCTGGAGGCGATCCTCGAGCAGGACGCGGTTGGGCAGGCCGGTGAGTGGATCATGCGTGGCTTGATGGGTGAGCTCCGACTCGGCCCGCCGACGGTCGGTGACGTCGTCGACGGTGGCAATCCACCCCGTCGGCTGATCAGGGCCGAGGGGGACAAAGCGGGCCGCCGCCCAGCGGATGAACAGCCCTGTCTGGATCCGGAACATGACCTGTTGGGGCAGCGCGGCACGGATCACTTCGGTACTGGCACTGATCACCTCCGACCGGTCGTCAGGGTGGATCAACCGCTCCCAGCCGTGGCCGACGAGTTGGTCGGCCGGGAGGTTGAAGATCTGCTGCGTCGCCTCATTGCAGAACACCACCCAGCCTCGCGGGTCCGCCGACAGGATCCCCATGGGTAGCGCCTCGGCCAGCGACAGGAACCGATCGACGCTGTCAACGGGACCGGCTCCGGTCCAGGCGGCCTCATCGGTGATATCGCGCACCCGCAACACGGCTCGCCCACCCAGATGCGAATCCTCCTCCTCGTTGACCCGAAAGATCGCGACATCGAGCATCCGCCAGGACCCGTCGGCATGCCGAGCCCGAATCTGGATGCGGTCGCGGTACCCGGGGATGGACCGGGCTCGCCCGACCACCTCGAACAGACGCGGGAGATCGTCGGGGTGGAGGAACTCCCCGACGTGGCTCCCGAGCCGGTCGAGGGTGTAGCCCAGCACGGAGTCCTGCGAGCTACTGGCCACGGTGCCGTCAGCCTCGACCGCGAGCAGGAACTCCGAGGAGTGGGCCTGTAGGGCGCGCTGTAGCTCCTCGGGAGTGCTTGTCACCGTCGACATTCGTCGCTGTAGGTCATGGGCGCTTTCAGGGCGGGGCGGCGCCGATGGAACCAAGGGTCCATGACAGGCTCGACGCCGCTCCACCCGTCCTGAATTGCATCGGCGGTTGGCTACGTCTGCTGCATAGGCCAACCGGCCCCGCGGACGACGAGCGGGTGAGCCGATCGGCCCATCCCGCCGCGGCAACATCCGGATCAGCGGCCGAACATGGCCAGCCATTCCTGCTCGGTCTTCGGCTGGAAAACGAAGTTCCAGCGACGGGTCTCGCTCATGGTGGCCGAAGGCTCCGAGGAGTAGAAGTGGCCGGGGAAGAGCACCGCATCATCGGGGACCTTGGCCAGCTTCTGGGTCAGGCTCTCGTACAGGAGGCTCGAATCGCCACCCGGTAGGTCGGTTCGACCGCAGCCCTCGAGGAAGAGCGTGTCGCCGGCGACTAGGCGGTTGTCGACCAGAAAGCACTGCGACCCAGGTGTGTGTCCCGGCGTGTGGATCAACTCGATGGGGATCTCCCCCACCATGACCACATCTCCGCTCACGTGTTCGACGAGGTCACTGGCCGAAGTTTCGGTGGAGCGGGTGATCCAGGGGGCCTCATCGGCCTGGACGTGGATGGGCACCGCGGCCAGCTCGAGCAACTCGCGCAGCCCCTGGATGTCGTGGCCCATCATGTTCCCGCCGACATGGTCGGAGTGATAGTGGGTGGCCAGTGCCCCGGTGAGGACCATCCCATCGGCCGCCACCACATCCAGCAGACCGGCGATGTCGTAGGCCGGGTCGATGACCATGGCCTCACCTGTCTCGCGGTCGCCGACCAGATAGACGAAGTTCACCATCTGGCGGGCGATCGGATCGTTTGTCGCGAAGTCGCGTCCTGCGAGCAACTGGCGGAAGTAGAGGCGATCGGTCATCTCGTCATCGTAGGGACCGCCGGCCGGTGCCGTCGTGCCACAAGTGAGGGCCTCGACGCCGATACGGTGAACACTGTGCACACCTTCACCGTCATCGGGGTCGGGGCGATCGGGGGGTACTACGGCGCCCGGCTGCATCAGGCGGGATTCCCGGTGCAATTCCTGGCCCGCAGCGACGCCGACCACGTCCGGCGCCACGGCCTGCGCATCGATTCGCCCGAGGGTGACGCCGTGCTCGACGTCGACGTCTATGACGATCCCGCGAAGCTGCCCGCCAGCGACACCGTCATCGTCGCCACCAAGACCACCGGCAACGACGGCGTCTTGCAGATGTTGCCGGGGCTCGTTGTCGAGGGGACCGATGTGCTGGTGATGCAGAACGGGCTCGGAGTCGAGCGTCCGTTTCACCGAACGGTGCCCGGCGCGACGGTGCTGGGGGCGATGTGCTTCATGTGCTGTCACAAGGTCGGGCCCGGTCACATCGTGCATGTCGACGCCGGGGCGATCACCCTCGGGGAGTACCGCGACGACGGACGCCCCGCTGGTATCACTACTACATTGCAGCGCACCGTTGACGCCTTCCGGACAGCCGGAGTAACCGCCACCCCAGCCGTCGACCTGGAGATCGGACGCTGGCAGAAGCTGGTGTGGAACATCGCCTTCAACGGCCTCTCGGTGGTGCTCGACACGGACACCGCCGGCATCGTGAACGACCCTTCGAACCGCCGAATGGCCGAACTGATCATGCACGAGGTGGTGAATGCCGCGCAGGCCTGCGGACATGGATTCGACGAGTCGTTCAGCGACCAGATGTTGGCCACCACCGAGCAGATGGTGGCGTACCTACCGAGCATGAAGGAGGACTACGACGCCGGCCGGCCCCTCGAGCTCGATGCCATCTACGCCGCTCCCGTGGCCGCGGCCAATGCCGCCGGCGTCCCCATGCCCAGGACCGAGGTCCTGCTGAGCGAACTACGCCGACTCGACGACGCCAACCGCACCGCCGAGGCCTCCTGACCTAGCCCTGCTCGCGGAACCACTCCCGCCAGGTGGCCTTGAACGCTCGGTCGTAGCGGTCGTAGTCGGCGCGCAGCGCCCCGCCCGGCCATTGGTCGGGTACCAACGACGACGGCAACAACGGGTCGGCCAGGAAGTGGCGAAGCACACCGGCCGAGGTCACGAACCCCGGAGCAAGGGCATCGGTGTCGCCCGTCTCGAGGCGCCCGACAAGCCCGTCCATCTCGGCCCGCAAGTGGACGGCCCGCTTCTCCCATCGCCCGAGGTCCCAGAGTCGGCCGGCCAAGGCTCGTGGTTCCTCGTCGTCGGGATGCACGCGAAAGCGCCGGCATTGCGCCGCCACCACGGTCTCGGCCTCGCCGCTCTCGCCCGCACCGAGATTGTCGGGTCGGAGCCACACGCCCTCGCGTGCTTGGGCCAGATGGAGCAGCCGCATCGCCGCGCGCAACTCCGACCGTTCGCGGGCGGAGCGTCGGCCGTCGGCCACGACGGCCATGGCCCAGGACCCGTCCCAGGGGCGGATCTCCGCGGAGCGAGAAGCGCCCTGTCGGGCTTGGCGATCGAGCAGGCGCCCGGCCAGCCGATAGCCGGTGCCATCAGCTTCGAGCTCACCGGACGCCACCATCCGCGACAGCGCAACCCGGGTAGTCCCGGCCGTGATCCCGAACAATTCGCCCGAACGGACCAACAGCAACGTGGGCAGGCGGGGCGGGCTCATGCCCAGCAGGGTGCTGGCGATGACGGAGCGGGCGGTAAACGGTCGATCATTACGTTCTTGCACCATGTGTAGAGGAAGTGTAAGACTTCGGGCGTGAGCACGCCATCCCCCTCGGCCACCATGGTCCCCGACCGCGCCGCGCTCCCTCATGTCCTGCCCACCGAACGCCTCCAAGCATCTGGCATGCCGGTGCCGGCGTTGCGCGAGTCGTTTCGTCGCATCCCCAATGGCCACAATGCGGCCAACGTGGTCGGAGTGTTTCTCCAATCGTTCGGGGTCATCGCCCTCGCCACGTGGATCGATCACCCGCTCGGCTGGCTGGCCGCCTTCGTACTCATGGGCCGCGCCTTTGCCCTCTACGCCATCCTCGCTCACGAGGCCGCCCACCGACTGCTGTTCTCCAATCGACGGGCCAACGACCTGGTCGGCCGGTGGCTACTCGCCTACCCGGCGTTCGTTCCGTTCGACCTCTACCGGCGCAGCCATATGGCCCACCACAAAGACGAGATGGGACCCAACGAACCGGATCTCAACCTATATCTGGGCTACCCGGTCACGACTGCATCATTGCGGCGCAAGTTGTGGCGCGACGCCCGAGGCACCTCGGGGTGGAAGAACCTCAAGGGTCTGCTGAGTGCCTTTCGCGGCGCGGGCAGTCGCCCCATCGCTATGCGCATCCTGGCCGCGCAGATTGTGGTGGCCTGCGTGCTCACGGTTGGGACCGGTCGCTGGTGGGCATACCCGGGGCTGTGGCTCCTGCCGTGGATGACGGTGTGGCGGGTCATCAATCGACTTCGGGCCATCGCCGAGCACGGCGGCATGACGAGGTCGTCTGACCGCCGCATGACCACCCACGTGATCCGCCAGAGCTGGCTCGCCCGATTCTGGATGGTGCCCTTCAACACCGGTTGGCATCTGGCCCATCACGTCGACATGGGGGTCCCCTTCCGCAATCTTCCGAGGCTCCACGCCGAGTTGGTCGACAGCGGGTGGGTCACCGACGACCTGACGTACTCGAGCTATCGATCGTTGTGGGCAGCACTGTCGTCGCGCGCGGTAGCGGAGGCGTCGGAGCGGTAGCGTCCTGCGACCGTACGCGCCCCCTACCGGCGGCGAGTCGCCCTCGTGCCCATGCCGATCAGTCCTCCCCCTTCCGCGACCCGCAGAAACGCTGGCGGGGACCGTCCCCGAGGCTGGAGCCCTGTGCCGGCCCTGGGTCTCGTCGTGGCGCTGGCGTTGGCCCTGGCCGCGACAGGCTGTGGCTCGGAGACCGGACGCGGCCCCGACGGCGTTGGGGGCACGGCCCCGGCCCCCGCCACCACGATCGATCCCCGGTACGAACCATTACCGCCGGGGGCGACGACCGTCCTGGTCGTGGGGGACTCGGTGATCCTGGGAGCTGAGACCCAGGTTCCCGCGGCGTTGGCCGGATGGAAGGTCACGTTCGACGCCAAGGAGAGCCGGCGCATCCAGGCTGGCATCTCGCTGCTCAAGGCCCGGAAGGGACCAACCCCGCGGGTGGTGGTGATCCACCTCTGCACCAATTGGGCTGAGGCTGGCTACGCCAAACAGATCGACGACGCCATGGCCGAGTTGGACGGGGTGGATCGGGTGGTCTGGGTCACGTGTGAGCCGTGGCGCCTTGAGGTGGCGTCCGCCAATGCCGACATCGAGGGCGCCGCCGGTCGCTACCCGAACCTCGTCGTGGCCGACTGGGCCGCCCTGGCCGAACGTCCGGGCTACAGCTATAGCGATCACCTCCACCTCAAGACCCCGGGAGCCGTCGCCCTCGCCGCGCTGGTGGCCGAAAAGGTCGGACCCGCCCCGCGTCCCTGAGGCGATTGGCTCGTCAATCGTCGTGGTCGTGATCGTGATCGTGATCGTGATCGTGATCGTGATCGTGACCGTCGTGAAGATGACCGAGTGGGGCCGTCGACCCCGATGGGTCCGGGACGGATTGCACGGCCACCCGCCCACCAGTCACACGCTCGACTGACGAGGCCGACGCCGACCGGCGCCACGCCTCCTCGGCCCGCGAGACCACCTCGCGCAAGGGGACACCTATCTGGCGGGCGACCCGCACGGCGTCGTCGTGTTCAATCTTGACCCGTCCGGCACTCACCTTCACCCGGATGGAACGACCGTCGACATCGACATGGTCGGCGGCGCGCGCCTGAGGCCACCGTTCGAGGGTGTGACCCCGCACACCGAGCGACCCGGTCTCGCGGGTGAGTACCCCGGCGATCTGGCCCGCCAGGGCCGGGTCGGCCAGCGCGCTGACGGTGTGCGCGGGCCGGCCCTTCTTCATGACGATCGGGGTGATCCATGCATCGTGAGCACCGGCCGCCAACAACTCGGCGACGGTGTGGGCCAGCGTCTCGCCGGTGGCGTCATCCACATTGGCTTCGACCAGCACGACGGGCTGGCCCGTCGTGAGATCGGCGGCGCGCTCTCCAATGACCACCTGCGTCAGGTTGGGTCGCTCGCCCAGATCTGCCGTCCCGGCCCCGAAGCCGGAGCGTTCGATGGTCATGGCCGGCATGGGCCCCCACTCGGTGACGAGAGCGGCTAGGAGGGCGGCGCCGGTCGGCGTCGTCAACTCCACGGGCACGTCGAGCTGGTAGGTGGGAGCGCCGAGCAACAGCTCCACCACGGCCGGGGCGGGGATAGGCAAGAGCCCGTGGGCGCTGCGCACCATGCCGATGCCATTGGCCACCGCACTGGCGTCGATCTCGTCCACGCCCAAGACCTCAAGGGCGGCGCATGTCCCGACCACGTCGATGATGGCATCGATCCCGCCCACCTCATGGAAGTGAACGCTCTCCGGTGGGCGGCGGTGGAGCTTGCCCTCGGCCCGGGCCAGCACTTCGAATGTGGCCAACGCGCGCTGACGGATCCGCTCGGGGAGGCGGGCCTCTTCGACCATGCCGGTGATGTGGGCCGCGGTGCGCACCACCGAGCTGGCCTGGGCATGGACGTGGACCTTCGTCCCTCCGATGCCCGTGCGCATGACCGGTTCGGCCTCGAGTCCCCATCCACCGATGGGCAGGCGCTCACATAGCGAGCGCACCTCATCGAGGTCGGCCCCGGCATCGATCAACGAACCGAGCGCCATGTCTCCCGCGATGCCCGAGAAGCAATGGAACCAGGCCACCCGCCGCGCGAGCGCCTCGCCGGGGTCACCCACGAGCTTCGACCCGCACCGGAAACAGCCGGGCGATGGCGTAGGCGGCGCCGAATCCGTTGTCGATACCCACCACCGTGATGCCCGACGCACACGAGCTCAACATCGCCAATAGGGCGGTCACCCCTTCGAAGGCTGAGCCGTAGCCGGTGCTGGTGGGCACCGCTACGACCGGGGCCCCGGTGATGCCCCCGACAACGCTGGCCAGGGCGCCCTCCATTCCGGCGACGACAACGACCGCGTCGGCCGTGGCCAGCTCGTCGGCCGCGTCGAGCACGCGGTGGAGGCCGGCCACACCCACGTCGTTGATGCGGAGAGGGCGAAAGCCGTGCGCTTCCAGGACAGCGGCGCATTCGTCGGCCACGGGAAGATCCGAGGTGCCAGCCGTGACCACGATGACGCGCTCGCGGCGGTCGGGCATCGGTCGCCACACGAGGGTCGCGCCGCGGCGAACTCCGCCGGGATTGGCCGCCAGGGCCGCCTCGGCCTGGACGTCATCGACGCGGCTGACGAGGACGGCGGCTCGACCGGGAGCGGCCAGGAGCTCCCCCACGATGGCCGAGATCTGAGCGGGTTCTTTGCCGGGTGCGTAGACGGCTTCGGCCAGTCCCAGGCGCAAGGATCGGTGGTGATCGACCCGAGCGAATCCCAGATCGGCGAAGGGCAGGCGCCGCAGCAGGCCGACGGCGTCATCGGGCGAGGTGGTCCCGGCGCGCACGCCGTCCAATAACTCTCGAAGGGTCGCTTCGTCCACCTCACTATCCTGGCCGGTCGTGACCGAATCCGCCGCATCTCCCACTGCCTCGCCCGAACCATCGACGGGCCGCGTGGGCTTCTTCGGACCGGTCGGCACCTTCACCGAGCAGGCCCTCTACACCCAGCCTGATCTGGTGACGGGCGAGGTCGTGGCCTACAGCTCGATACCCGAGGTGTTGTCCGCCGCCGAGCGAGGCGAGATCGACCTGGGTTTCATCCCCATCGAGAACGCCATCGAGGGTTCGGTCAACGTCACCCTCGACATGCTGGCCTTCGATACTGAGTTGCTGATCGAGCGTGAGGTCGTGATTCCGGTGAGCATGTGCCTGCTCGCCGTGCCCGGCGTAGAACTGGCCGACATCACCACGATCATGTCGTTCCCCGTGGCCCTGGCCCAATGCCGTTCCTTCCTGGCCGAGAACCTGCCCGGCGTGGTCACCGAGGCGGCCAACTCGACCGCCGATGCCGCTCGGGTGCTGGCCAAGAGCGGCGATCGCCACACCGGGGCGTTGGGTACGGCCCGGGCCGCGGAGGTCTACGACCTGGCGATTCTGGCCGAGGGCATCGAGGATCATCCCGAGAACGAGACCCGGTTCGTCGCCGTCGCTCCGGCCGGCATTCCCGCCTCGACCGGTCACGACAAGACCACCATCGTGGTGTTCCAACGGGCGGATGCGCCCGGCTCGCTGCTGGCCATCCTCCAGGAGTTCGCCGCCCGGGCTATCAACCTGGTCAAGTTGGAATCCCGCCCGACCAAGCGTGGGCTCGGCGACTACTGCTTTCTGATCGACCTCGAAGGCCATGTTGACGACGAGCTGGTGGCCGACTGCCTGCGGGATCTCAAATCCAAGCACGACGTGAAGTTCCTGGGCTCGTACCCTGCGGCAGGTGCGCACGGTCCGGCGGTGCGCCGCGATGCGGATGTGGCGTGGCGACAGGCGGATGCATGGCTGGCGGAACTGCGCGGTCAAGTCCGGCGCTAACGTCAGAGCCGGAGGGATGGCAGAGCGGACGATTGCGACGGTCTTGAAAACCGTTGAGGGGAAACTCTCCGGGGGTTCGAATCCCCCTCCCTCCGCTGATGTGTACGATTTGCAGTCCCGGAGAGGTGCCGGAGTCCGGCTGAACGGGCTTCCCTGCTAAGGAAGTGTGGGCGTCAAGCTCACCGTGGGTTCGAATCCCACCCTCTCCGCTCTGTCGGGACCTTGCCGCTGGCAGGGTCCCGAACACGTTTTGGTCAGGCGAGGCGGTCGCAAGAACCCTGGCGGAGCAGGGTCAAGCGGGCTCATTCCTGGCAGTCGGGGAGGCTGCGTGACGGATGTCACAATGACATTTGTTGCAGTTCGGTAACGAATGCGACGAAGGTGTTACCTCTCTCACCGGAGGTATCCCCCCGAGATGAAGTCCTGGATCAAGCGGATCGTGGTCATCGGAGCGATCCTTTTGTTCGCTGCCGCCTGTACCCCGCAGGAACTCAAGGCGTTCTACGCGGAGCACGGCATCGACACCTCGCAGATGAGCGAGGCCGACCTGACGGCGCAGGCGGCGTCCATCACCGACTACATGAACCACCAGGTGGCCCTGCACCAGTACGACTACGCCCTGTCCGACGACTCGCTGGGCCGGCTCCGCTTCTGCGAGTCGACGAACAACTACGGCGCAATCGGCGGCGGCGGCACCTACCGCGGTGCCTACCAGTTCAGCCAGCAGACGTGGAACGGCGTGGCCACCTCGGCCTTCGGCGGCGACTACAACGGGTGGGATCCGGCCGGCGCCCCCGCCCCCGTCCAGGACGCCTTCACCAGGGCACTTTTCCTGCAACGAGGTCGAGCCCCCTGGCCAGTGTGCGGTGCCCGGCTCTAAGGTGTGAGTTCACCCATCGCGGGTGGAGTAGATCGATGCCGCCGGCTCTGCCCGGCGGCATCCGTCTTTTTGTCGGCCAGGGCCGATCGCCTACACTGCGGAGCCGCTTCACCCAGCGCTCGTAGCTCAATTGGATAGAGCATCTGATTACGGATCAGAAGGTTGGGGGTTCGAGTCCCTCCGAGCGCGCTGTACGTCCCGGGTGAGAGACCTGAGATCGTCGACGCCGATCCTGGACCCGGTGTCCGTCAGTTCTTCCCCTTCCTCTCGTGCGGCGCTCGTTGGATCGCCTCAGCGATCTGCTTGATACGCCGCAGTCGGGCGTCCCAGCTCGCGCCCACCTCGGAGAGCTGGGCCACTGCTCGGGCCAGTTGCGCCTCGTCGACCTGGTACCGCATCTCCCGCCCTTGGGGCGTGACATGGACCAGGCCGACCCGATCGAGCACACCGAGGTGCTTGGAAACGGCCTGGCGGGTCACCGGTAGCCGCTCGCTGAGTGAGGTCGGGGTGCCAGACCCGTCGACGAGGAGCAGGTCGATCATTCGGCGCCGAGTGGGATCGCCGATGGCGGACCAGACGTCGTCGTCGACGGCGACGCTCACCGGCTTGCCACCAGTCGAGTCACGTACTCGGACAGGCGCGGCATGAAGTGGTCCCAACCGTGTGCGTGGTCCTGGTAGTTCTGCTCGAGGATGGCGGCCTCCCAGCCCATCTCCCGGAACCCGACCTCGGTCATGCGCAGGGCCGTCCCCGACCCCGCGGGAGCGAGCTCGAAGGTCACGAGCAGCGAGTTCCCGGCGGCGGCAACCTCGTCGGCGCCGTGGATCCAACGGAACGAGAACCGGTGCGGCGGATCGACGTCGATGACTGTCAGGGGCACGATGTTCGCCCCGGGCTCGGACCGGTCGCCGAAGACAATCTCGCCGACCCCTCCGGGCACAGGCTCGAAGGCGGCGTCGTCGGGCCACCATTCCTTCAGGTGGTGCGGCGTGCTGATGACCTCGAACACGACCTCGGGGGAGGCGTCGATGTGGATCTCTCGTTCGATCGTTCCGTACTCCATGGGATCTCCGTTTCTGCAATATTTGGTTGCGGGTCACCGTATCCCTACCCATGGACAACCCGCAACCTTTTATTGCTTATTGAGGAGTTGGGGCGGACCAGGCGGCCGCGGCCAACATCGGCGGCGCCGCCGGTCACCGTCACGAATCGTCGGTGCCATAGCCTGACCGATCAAGCGCGGTGCAGCGCCAAGGGGGAGTACGGGTGAACGACGGCGTTGGAGGCATGAGCGACGGGCGACCGACGGGCACCGTGACGTTCCTCTTCACCGATATCGAGGGCTCCACCCGGCTCTGGGCTGACGACGCCGACGCCATGTCGGCCTCACTCCGGCTGCACGATCAGCTCTTGCGGGAGGTCATCGAGTCCCACGGTGGGTACATCTTCACCACGGCCGGTGACAGTTTCGCCGCCGCCTTCCCCCGGGTATCAGCGGCGATCGACGCCGCCGGCGAGGCCCAGGCGATGCTCAACGCCGCAGACTGGGCCGGAGGTCCTCCCTTGCGGGTGCGGATGGGAATCCACCTCGGGGAGGCCGAGGAGCGAGGGGGTGACTACTTCGGCCCCGCGGTGAACGCCGCGGCCCGGGTCGCCGCCGCCGGCCACGGGCGCCAGGTACTGGCCACCGCGGCTGCCGTTTCGGCGGTCGAGGTCGACGGCATCGACCTCGGTGGGCATCAGCTGCGAGACGTGGTCGAGCCCGTCCATCTGTATCAACTCGGCCCCGGCAACTTCCCCCCGCTGCGCACCAAGTCGTTGGGGTTGGTGTCGATCCCGTCGCCCCGCACCTCCTTCATCGGTCGCGAGGCCGCCGTCATCGACATCCGCAAACTCGTCGCCGAGCACCAACTGGTCACGCTCACCGGTGTCGGCGGGTGCGGCAAGACCCGACTGGCCATCGAGGTCGCCGCTCGCGAGGCCCCAAGCCGCCCCGACGGGGTCTGGTTCGTAGACCTGGCGACCGTGGCCGACGACGACGCCGTCCCCGGAGCTATCGCCGCCGCTCTCGACCTCGTGACCAACACGTCCTCACCCACTGCCGACCAGATCGCCACTTACCTCGCGCCCCGTCGCGCCCTTGTGGTGATCGACAACTGCGAGCACGTGCTCGACGAAGCCGCCGACTTGGTCGACGCCATGCTCGAGCGCGCTCCCCAGCTCCGCGTCCTGGCCACGAGCCGAAAGGCGCTCGAGGTGGAGGGAGAGCACACGTGGCGGGTGCCGTCGCTCGAACTCGGCGTCGACTCGGCCGCCGTGCGCTTGTTCGTCGAGCGGGCCGACGCCACCGCTGACGGCTTCGATCCCGACCGCGACACCAAAGCGATCATCGCCGAGATCTGCCAGCGACTCGACGGGATCCCCCTGGCCATCGAGTTGGCCGCGGCGCGCGCCCGCACGATGGGCGTCGCCGAGATCTGCGACCGCCTCGATGACCGCTTCCGGTTGCTGTCCGGCGGTCGACGTCGATCCCGCCAACGTCAACAGACGCTTGAGGCGACCGTCCAGTGGTCCTACGACCTCCTGTCTACCGACGAAAAGACCATGCTCGACCACCTCTCGGTTTTCCAGGGCGGCTTCGACCTGGCCGACGTCCACGCCATCGCCGCCGTGGGCCGCACCGACGCCCTGAACCTCGTCGATGCCCTGGTCGCCAAGTCACTCGTCGACGTGACCCGTACCAGTGGCGAGATGGTTCGGCATCGACTTCTGGAGACGGTCCGACTCTTTGCCCTGCAACGCCTGGTCGACGAGGGAGTGGCAGAAACGGCGCGCGACCGCCACCTCGATCACTTCCTGTCCGACCGTTCCGTCCGGGATTTTGGCTACCACAGCCAGACGGCGGGCGGACTGCGCATCCAACGGGAGATGGAGAACCTTCGAGCCGCGGCAGCCTGGGCCCTGGAACGCGAACGGCCGGCCGCAACCACGGTGCTAGCGACCGCGCTGGTGGAGCAGATGATGCGGCGCGGGGAATTGACGCAATCGCGAGCCTGGCTCCAAGACGTCCCGGAGCTGACCGTCACCGAACGCGTCCAGGCCCTCGTCGCCATCGGTCAGGTGTGCACCGAGAGCTTCGACCTGGCCGCTGGGCTCGCCGCCCTCACCCAGGCCATCGAGGCCGCCGGCGAGGTGCCCTCCCGCCAAACGCAATACGACTTGGTCACCGACGGCTTGCCTGGCGCCCATTGCTCTGCCGCCCGCATCCACTTGATGACCCGGCGGATGGATGAGGTCCATCGTCACATCGACCTGGCCATGGCGCTGTCGCCTCGCACGCCCTCTCCGGACGCCAACCTCGCCCAGACGGTGTTGTTCCGGGCCGCGGCCTTGGCCATCGCCGGCGACTTCGACAAGGCCATCATGAGCGCCGAGAACGCCCTGCAGGCGGTTTCAGAGGTGTATGTGGCGCGGGTGGCCATCGTCGACATCCGCGACCTGGCGACGTTCTCCGCGGGCGGTAGCCCGCCGCCACGACCCGAACGCCCACTCCGCGGGACTGCTGGCGCACTGCGACAACCTTCGGACCACGTCCACGACATCGTCGATGCCCTCGTGTCATCCCGGGCGGATGGCCCCGACGCCGCGGCGACGCGCTTGGCCGCCGGCGCGGGCGAATCCGTGGCCCGCCGGCCCAACATCATCGGCGACTGGTTGGGCGGCTTCGCCTTGCTCGCCGCCGAGCGGGGGGACTTCGACCGGGCTCGTCACCTCCTCGACAACTCCATCGCCATCACCCTCTCGACGGTGCGTCCGGCGTGGCGGCACGCCTCCGCGCCGCCGGGGAGCCCGAGCTCGTCCAGAGTCGCGAACCCGGTGCCTTGGAACAGCTCCTCGCTCGGGCGGTGGCAAATCAACCGCGGCTGCTGGCCGAGGAGATCGAGCGCTGGTCCTCACCGTCCCGGCCCGTGCCAACTGGGATGGACGGCGACCGGCCATGAGGATCCTCTACGTCGACATCGACACGCTGCGGCCCGACCACCTCGGGTGCTACGGCTACCACCGCTACACGACGCCCAACATCGACGCCGTGGCCGCCGATGGCGTGCGCTTCTCGAACGTGTACGCCTCCGATGTGCCCTGCCTGCCCAGCCGCACGGCTCTGGTCACCGGCATATTCGGCATCCGCAGCGGGGTCGCCAATCACGGCGGGGCGGCCGCCGACCTCGCGTCATGGGGGCCCGAGCGGAGATTCTCCTCCCCGCTGGCCAGCGGGTCGCTGCCCGCGGTGTTGATGCAGGCGGGCTACCACACCGCCTCCATCTCGAGCTTCCCGCTGCGCCACAGCGCCCCCTGGTGGACCTCAGGATTCATGGAGGCCATGAACCTGACCGGTGGGTACGGGCTGGAACGGGCCGACGAGGTCCTCCCGGGAGCCCTCGACTGGCTCAGCCGGCGGGGCCAGGCCGACTCCTGGTTCCTGCACGTCCATCTCTGGGATCCGCACACCCCGTACAACGTGCCCGACGACTACGGGAACCCGTTCGCCGGAGACCCGATACCGGCTTGGCACACCGAGGAGGTGCGGGCACGCAACTGGCACCTCCCGGGCCCCCATTCGGCCCAGGAACCGTGGGGGTTCTCACCCGACGAATGGGGCGCACCACCACCACGACAGCCTTGGAACCTGGCGTCCGACGATGACGTCAAGGCGATCTTCGACGGCTACGACGTCGGGGTCCGCTACGCCGACGACGCCGTTGGGATTCTGCGCACAAAGCTCGACGATCTCGGCGTGGCCGACGATACCGCCATCCTCATCAGCAGCGACCACGGCGAGGCCTTCGGCGAACTCGGCGTCTACGCCGACCACATGGCCGCCGACGAGGCCACCGCGCACATCCCCGCGGTGCTGTCGTGGCCTGGCCTTCCCCCCGGCGTGCAGGACGGCCTCCACTACCACCTCGATGTGGGCGCCACCGTCACCGACCTCGCCGGCGCCCGGCACCCAAGCCACTGGGACGGTGTGTCGGTCCGGAATCATGTCGAGCAGGGGTCCAACGCCCCCGGCCGCGATCATCTCGTGTTGAGTCAGGGGGCCTGGAGCTGTCAGCGGGGCGTGCGCACAAGGAACCACCTGTACCTCCGCACGATGCACGACGGCTACCACGCGGCCTGGCCCGACGAGATGCTTTTCGACATCGCCAACGATCCCCATGAGCAGACCAACCTCGTCGACGACGAACCCGCCACGGTGGCCTCAGCGCGGGCCTTGCTCGACGACTGGACCACCGAACAGCTCGGTCGCTCCCTGGTTCCTCGTGACCCGATGCAAACGATCCTCGATGAGGGCGGGCCGTTCCACGTGCGAGGCCACCTCCCCGACTACTTGCAACGGCTGAAGGAGACCGGCCGCGCCGAGTGGGCCACCAAGCTCGAAGCCACCTTCGGCGCGTAATGCTCGCCCCACCCCAATCGGCGTAGGCAACGGGCGCTCTGGCGCCCGTTGCTGACGCCAGTTCGGGGTGTTTCCGGCGCGGTTCGGAGTTTTTCAGTCCCAGTCGAGCGAGGCGACGGTGAGGGCGCGGCACATGGCGTCGTGTTCGAGGTCGCGGCGCTGACTGTCGGGTTCGGGTCCGCCCGAATGGCAGGCCACCACCAACTGGGCGTCGGGATCGACCCACAGCAACTGACCGTGGATGCCCCAGGCCGAGAGCGGGCGACCCGCTCCACCCGGGAGCCACCACTGGTCCCGGTAGGAGTAGCCGGCGAGGTAACCGTAGGTTCCGCCCCGCTGGAACACCTCAGGATCGCCCCCGTCACGGATCGACTCGATCACTTCGACCGGGACGACCTGATCGTCACCAATCCGCCCACCTTCGGCCAGGACAAGGCCGAACCGGGCCAGGTCGTGGGTGGTGATAACCAGCCCACCCCCGGCCACCGGCGTTCCCGCCAGGTCCAACGAGAGCGTGGCGTCCTGGTCGGCTCCAATCCGTGACCAGATGCCCTGGCCGAGCGCGTCGCCGTAGGTCTGACCCGTCGCCTCTTCGAGCAGCCAAGCCAGCACATCGGTCACGGGCGTGGCGTAGCTGAAGATGTCGCCATGAGCATCCCCGCCGGCGCCGATGCTGGCGGCGAAGGAACGGATCGTGCGCGGCACCGCCGCATCTTCGGGGTCGAGGCCGAGGTCGAGGCCCAGGGCAATCAAGTAGTCGCCGAACCCGAGGAGGTCACCGGTGGTGGGCGCCTCGCCGGCATCGCCGTAGTCCTCGTCGTAGCCCATCGACACCGTCATGTCGGCCACGTCGCCGACGGTCGCATCGGCGAATCCGCTGGCCGCCAACGCCTGAATGAGATCCCCGACTCGGGCCGACCGGTCGAGGCGGCCATCGGCCATCGCCATGGCGGCCAGTGTCCCCGTGAAGGATTTCGTCACCGAGTAGCACCGGTGCCGGTGCGAAGGATCAGCTCCCGATGCCAACCAGTCCAGCGCCACCCGACCTCGGTGCACGACGACCAACCCGTGGCTCTCGAAGCGATGGAGGATCTCCTCGACCGTGGTCTCGCCCCACGCATCGGTGTGCACCGCCAGCGCGGCGATCGCTCCTTGGTCCAAATCCGACGACGGCAGGTCGCGCGTGGTGCCACCTCGCGCCACGGACTCCAGCTTTGCGTCTCCAACAAGCTCTCCAACTTCCATGGCCCGCAGCCTGCCACAACTGCCCTTTCGAGAGGGCGGGCGCGGCACGGGTGCGGTCAGCCACTCGCTCCCTTGAGCACGGCAAGGCCCTGTTCGACGTCCCAGACGTGATGCACCGGGTCGTGGACCATGTAGCGACCGAGCGACTCCACCGTGAAGACGGAGCCGTCGGAGCGGAACCCGCGGCGAAGCCACTGGTCGTCACGGACGGCATCGAATGCGTCGGCCAGGGCCAACCCATTGGCCAGCAAGTCGGCACTCACGAGGCTCGGATCTTGGTCGTGATAGCGCTCGGCCACCGCGGTGGCGTCCTGGTCCCAGTTGGCAAACGGCGGATCGTGCTCGGCCAAGATGAGGTTGAGCCGCCCGCCCATGATGGCGAACACGTCGCGCACATGGCATCCGTATTCGAGCGCCGACCACACCGCAGGATCTGGGCGTTTCTTCACCCGCTCATCGCCAGCCAGGAGCCCGACGAACTGCTCGGCCACCGAGCGGGTGGCGGCTCCGATGTCGGATCGATCGAGGGTGGCAGCGGCGAACCCGCACTCGGGGCAGGGCCGCTCCAGCACCCACGTCCAATCTTTCGTGTCGACCATGGCTCAGTGTCGCACGACGCACTCGCGGCCCAACCACCGAATTTCGGCCAACTCCGGCGCCGCTGACTGGCACCGACGTTCGAAGCTGGCCCATCCTGGGCCCTCGCCGATCACCGGTCCGGGGGGTCCAGCACGGCTATGGCCAATCACATCGTCGTCACCGGTGCCGCCTCCGGTCTGGGGGCCGCCGTCATCGCCGGTCTCGCCACCGAGGGTCACGCCACCATCGGCGTGGATCTCCACGATGCGGACATCGTGGCCGACCTCGGCACCTCCGACGGTCGGGACCTGGCCATCAGCCAGATCTTGGCGGCTACGAACAACCGGCTCGGTGGCCTCGTGTCCTGCGCGGCGGCGTCGCCCATCCATCCCGACCCCGCCGTGGTGGTCAGCGTCAACTGGTTCGGGGCCATGGCCGTGCTCGATCGTCTCCTCCCCGCGTTGGCCGCGGGCGAGGAAGCCTCCGCCGTAGCCATCTCGAGCATCGGCGCCATCGACGGCTCCGCCGACCCGACGCTCTTGGACGTCCTGCTCGCCGGAGACGAGCCCGAGGCTCGCGCCGCCGCGGCTGATGGCACCGAGTTTCGTTCGGCCATCGCCTATGCCACGGCCAAGCGGGCGGTCGCCCTGGGCGTGCGGGAGCGGGCCGAGGCCTGGGGTCGGGCCGGCGTTCGCCTCAACGCCGTGGCCCCCGGTCGGATGGAAACACCCATGCTCGACGGACTCCTCGCCGACCCGGTCATCGCCGCCGGCATCGAGGCCATTCCCGTTGGGATCCGGCCCAGTGGGTCCGCCGAGGATGTCGCCGGCGCCGTACGGTTCCTCCTCGGGCGCGACGCCACCTTCGTGCACGGCCAGATCCTGTTCGTCGACGGCGGATCCGACGCGTTGCTCCGACCATCTGCCATCTAGCGCCCAGGACAGGGACCGCCCACCGTGACCGACCGAAGCCGATACGCCGGAACGATCATCACCGACGACGACGACGCCATCGCCGCCGCGTTGGAGGACGTGAGCATCCCGACACTGCTGTTGTCGATGGTG
>Ga0209068_10000153_pt1 | contig 41704 bp, 40 predicted proteins | sample ColStrG_CSR_2012_FD_187200 | JGI IMG/M metagenome (GOLD analysis project Ga0209068, IMG submission 187200) | Freshwater sediment microbial communities in response to fracking from Pennsylvania, USA - Cold Stream Run_MetaG_CSR_2012 (SPAdes)... | ecosystem: Environmental > Aquatic > Freshwater >...
GTTCAAGGGGCCAGGGGCCGGGGTCCAGGAGTTCAGCGTCAAGACCTGGTGCGAAGCCTGAGTGGCGTAGTTCGAGTTCACGGCCCAGTGTCAGCGGTTCAGGCCCCAGAAGTTCAGCATCAAGATCAGGGCCGAAGCCTGAGTGGCGTAGTTCGAGCTCACGACTCAGTGTCCAGGGTTCGGGGTCCAGAAGTTCATCACCAAGACTAGGAGCGAAACCTGAATGGCGCAGTTCGAGTTCACGGCCTAGTGTCCAGGGTTCAGGGTACAAAAGTTCAGCACCGAGAGAAGGGGCGAAGGGGCCGGGTTCCAGAAGTGCAGCGCCAAGATCAGGAGCGAAGCCTGAGTGGCGTAGTTCGGGACCGCGGCCTAATGTCGGAGGTTCAGCGCCTCGAAGTTCATCATCAAGACACGGGCTAGGGGCGAAGGGTCCAGAGGCAAGGGTCATGGGGCAAGGGTATAAAAGTGCATCGTCAAGACCGGGTGCGAAGCCTACGGGACGCAGGTCGATCCCAAAGACTATGCTCAAGGTGGACCCCAGCAAGAGAGGACCGAGAAAAAAATAAACACCAATAACCAGCTATCAAGCTCCAAACAATTTGGGAATTGAGGTTGGCCTTATTTACTGTTTGGATTTTGTTATTTGAATCTTAAACGTATGGATTATCTTCGCGCGCAGGTAATCATTCATGGTCTCGTACAGGGCGTGAACTTTAGAGCATACACACGCAGCCAGGCAACTGCGCTCGGCGTCAAAGGATGGGTCAGAAATATTCCGGACGGCACGGTGCATGCTCTTTTCGAGGGCGAAAAGAAAAAGGTTGAGGATATGATTGCCTGGTGCCGACAAGGCCCGTACGGAGCGCGCGTGATGCAGGTTGATATTACAAGAGAACCGTATAGAGGAGAGTTTAAGCAGTTCGACATCCGCTATGGCATATAGATACCTTTTTTTCTTTCTTATATTATTCCTTTTCGCTCTTTTCTCGTGCAAGGCCGAGAAGCCGGTCGAGAAGAAAAATCCTGAGCCGGTTGTGATCATGAAGCCCAGGCCTGCGATGCTCAGCCAGGAACAGCGCAAAGAGCTCAGGTTCCCGTCCGAGCTTATCAACCAAGTGGAACTTGGCGCAGGCGCCAAAGCAGAGCCGTTTTTTACAACCGTGGTCATGCAGACGGAGAACCTGAAAGGCGAGAAGGGGTTTGAGAGCAGGAAACTGGCGGGTTTCAGCGTACGCACAACCAAGGCCGACGAACTCATCGAATCTTTCCGTGCAAAACTACGCGTAAAAGGTTACCTGATCTTCAAAAGTCATAAGGGCTATGGGACCCTTCCGGACATCCTGACAATCGTCAAAGGCAACAATTCGTACGACATCCTGAAGATCCAGGGGACCGAAGCCGCGGGTTATCACCTCGACACCAAAGCTATCATCGCTTGGCTCAAAGCACGGCAGCAAGATGGGTCGTTTGTCATAACAGGGGCAGGGCCGGACTGGTTCGAAGCACGGTTTATCAAGCAGCCGAAGAATATGCTCGCTTTTGCTAAAAAGGCGTCTGCCTTTGCGCCGGATATATTGGCGCGTGATACCCGGACCGTGGAGAAGCTTGCCGAACAGATGGGGAGAACGCACAGCTTTACTCTTAGTTGGGATTAGAAGGCAGGGTACAGGGGTCAGGGTAAAGCAGAGTCCATGAGAACAGCCATGAATATCATCATCGGCATTATCCTGCTCATTGTTGCGCTCTCGTTCATCCTTGTTTATGCCAACACACATCCGCCGAAATATCCTCTTCACATTCCGCCGTCCGAATATCGTGCTGATTATGAAGCCGTGTCCTTTTTATCCGAGGATGGGATCACACTCAAAGGCTGGTTTGTAAAACCTGCGCATTCGCATAAGCCGTCGCCCGCAATCATCATCTGTCACGGCGTGGGCGCGAACAAATCGGACTTCACTGAGCTTGCAGTTTCGTTGTCACGCCGCGGTTACTTTGTTCTGCTTTTCGACTTCCGTGCCCATGGCGAGAGCAGCGGTAGCCGAACATCGCTCGGGTTTCATGAACAGAAGGACATTGTCGCGGCGCTCGGCTTTCTGAAGGCCCGGTCCGAGATTAACACGAAACGCATCGGCATATACGGGTTCTCCATGGGAGGTTCCACTGCAATCCTGACAGCGGCAAAAACAGGGGCATTCTCCGCGATCGTTGTTGATAGCGCATTCACAAGCCTCCGCGACCAGGCACGGGACGCCATTACGGGGTTTTATCATCTTCCTGCGTTTCCCTTTCTTTCTCTGTCTATTCTGGGCTATGAACTTTACTTTCAGACGCGAGTGGACAACATCTCTCCGGTCAGCGTGATCTCCAAAATATCTCCGGCCCCGATACTCATCATTGCCGGAGAAGGGGACAGATTAATTCCTGCCGAGAATGGCAGGAAGTTATATGCAGCCGCCCGTGAGCCAAAAGAACTCTGGCTCATCCCAGGCGCTGATCACGGGGCCACGCTCGCTGCCGCGGGGAGTGAGTATGAGAAGAAGGTGGGAGAGTTTTTTGATAAGAGCCTGAAGTAAAATAATGCCGAAGACGCAAACCATGCCTTTGTACAGCCGTGGTTTCTGCAATTAGAACAGAGACCATAGTCGTCCGCCCTCTATCCTCTTCGCTCCGTCAGCGGCATGGTTTTCTGTTGACTTCCAAGGATAATGCTGCAATAATAGAGTCATTGTGACTCGCAAGTGAGTCATACGGAGGCGCGGAGATGAAGCAAATTACCCTGCGAAGCATTCCCGAGAATGTGAAAAAAACGGTAAAGAAAGAGGCCGAACGCAAAGGTGTGAGCCTGAATAAGGCCATCATTTCGCTCCTAGAGCAAGCCGTGGGCGGACAGGCGTTGGGAAAGAAGAAAAAAGCGCTCTACCGCGACCTCGACCACATGGCAGGCCTCTGGTCACGGGAGGAAGCGGCCGTTTTCGACAAGAGCCTGAAGACCCAGCGGAAGGTGGACGCGGAGCTATGGAAAAAATCAAGGTGATGCTTGATACCTCGGCCTACTCGGCCCTTTTGCGGGGAAATGAGGACGTCAAGCGCGCTATCCAGGAAGCGGACGAACTCTATCTGAATCCGGTTGTACTCGGTGAATTGTTGGCCGGCTTCGCACACGGCGGCAAGGAAAAGAAGAACAGGGACATCTTGAGGGAGTTCCTCGAATCGCCGCGCGTGCAGGTTGCCGACGTGGATGAAGAGACCTCGGAACGGTATGCCGTAATCATCAACTATCTATGGGAACAGGGGATCCCGATCCCTACGAATGATCTTTGGATCGCAGCCACGGCCATGCAGTATGGCCTTAAGCTGGTTACAACGGACGGCCACTTTCGGAATGTTCCGCAGATCATCGTTGAATGTTGCCCGTCGTGAACGGGCAACGGTAAGGTAACGATCATGTACATCCTCGGCATCGAAACCTCAACCAAGACCGGCAGCGTGGCAGTCGTCTCCGAAGACGCCGTCATCGCGCAGTACAGCCTGAACATCGAGATAACGCACTCGGAGCGGCTGATGTCCACCGTGGACCGGGTGCTCAAGGACACCGGCATCTCGATGAACCAAATCGACGGCTTTGCCGTTGCCATCGGGCCGGGCTCGTTCACCGGGCTTCGCATCGGCCTCTCAACAATCAAGGGGCTCGCGCTCGCCACGGGTAAACCCATAGCCGCGGTGCCCACGCTCAAAGCGCTTGCATGGAACCTGGCGTATGCAGCATACCCCATCTGTCCTTTGCTCGACGCGCGCAAACACGAAGTGTACGCCGCGCTTTATTCGTTCGACGGTCCTGCTCTTGTGCAGGTGCTGTTTGAGAGGGTGATCTCTCTTGCTCAGCTTGCCGGCCAGATCAGCGGAAAAACGATTTTCACCGGGGAAGCAGCCCATCTATTTCGATCGGAAATTATGAAGACCTTCGGCGACCGGGCGCTGTTTGCGCCGCGTACTTCTGTTCTTCCGTCGGCAGCGGCAATCGCGGAGATCGGGCTCGCTATGTTTCAAAACAACGAACAGGCTGACCCGGACAGTTTGGCGCCGATGTACATTCGCAGGCCGGAGGCAGAAGTGGCGTGGGAAAAAAAACAGACTACTCGATAGACTTCATGAAGAAAGAGGACATAGACCAGGTCCTCGCCATTGAACAGGCGTCATTCAGCATGCCGTGGTCGAGAAACCTTTTTCTCTCGGAATTCAGGAGCCCGCTTGTTTCTACGCTCTTGGTTGCGCTCGCGGGCGGACCTGCGCGTTTTGTGATCGGGTACATTGTTTTCTGGCTCGTAGCGGACGAGATGCACATCCTGAACCTTGCTGTTGTCCCGGAACTCAGGCGCGTGGGCATTGCGCGCGAACTGGTGCTCGCGGGACTCAAGCGTGCCTTTCAGAAAGGAGCAAAGCGGGCCTTCCTTGAAGTGCGGGCTTCCAATACTGCGGCCCAGAAGCTCTACTCGAATTTAGGCTTTGCCGGTATATCGATTCGGAGAGATTACTACGACATGCCGGTTGAGGACGCGGTTATTATGGCGCTGGAGCAGGGGGAGTTTCAGACGATAGCCGAACGTGAATAGTGCGCTTCCCTGCTGAGGGGTTAGTGAACTGCCTGATTATAACCGGTTTTTTCCTGCTTGCCTTTTGTTTTGAAATGTGATAGTTTTTTACATATAAACGCTCTTTCCTGACACCTTTTCATCGATATTAAACCCTAAAGGAGGGCTGAAACATGATGAATACGGAGGTTAATGAAGAAGCAATAGTATCGAGACTCAGGAGTGAAAGCCAGGAGTACCAGCAATGGGAGCAGGAGCACAGAAAGCTTGAAGACACCCTGGTGACCTTTGAAGTTCATCGTTACCTCACTCCTGAGCAAGAGTTGGAGAGGAAGCGGATTCAGAAACTGAAGTTGGCGGCAAAAGACAGGATGATGGATATAATCAGGCGTTCCCGGGTGGGACAGGCCTGACAACGTGAAAGCAAGGTGCAAGAGACCTTGCTTTTTGTGTTTAATTGTCCGGTGAGATGATATCCCTCTTTACGATAAAGAGTAAAGGGGGATTTTTTTATTGACTCTCTTCCCGTATCTATGTTAAAAATAAAGAATTCTACCATTTGTTTGAATGCTTTATTTTGGAGAATAAGCGTGAGAAGCGACCGTATCAAGAAAGGCCTGGAGCGCGCGCCGCACAGGTCTCTTTTATTCGCCACGGGCATTACCCGCAGCGAGCTGGGAAAACCCATGATCGGGGTGGCCACGAGTTGGAACGACCTTATCCCCGGCCATATCGGCATGCGCGACCTGGAGCGGTTCATCGAAAAGGGCGTGCATACCGGCGGCGGATGGCCGCTTTTCTTCGGCGTGCCCGGCATCTGCGACGGCATTGCCATGGGCCATCTGGGGATGAACTATTCTCTGGCGTCTCGTGAATTGATCGCTGATATGGTCGAGTCTATTTCCATGGCCCATGCGTTCGACGGCCTGATATTGCTCACCAACTGCGACAAGATCACGCCGGGCATGCTGATGGCCGCGGCGCGGGTCGACATCCCGACGATCGTGGTCACGGCCGGTCCCATGCATTCCGGGAACTATCATGGCGAGCGAGTGAACCTTATCACCGCGTTCGAGGCCGTGGGCAAGGTCAGGCAGGGGACCATGTCGGAGCTCGATCTCGCGGAACTCGAGGTCTGTGCCTGTCCGGGCGCCGGTTCCTGCCAGGGCATGTATACGGCGAACACCATGGCTTGTGTCACGGAATCGCTCGGCATGAGCCTGCCCGGAGCGGCAACAGCGCTTGCCACCTCCGCGGAAAAACGGCGGATCGCCTTTGAAAGCGGCAAGCGCATTGTTTCTCTCATAAACGAGGACCTGACGCCTCGCAAGATCATGACAAAGAACGCTTTTGAGAACGCCATTCGCATCGATATGGCGCTCGGCGGTTCTACGAATACGACGCTCCACATCCCGGCCATCGCGTACGAAGCAGGCATCGAGCTCTCGATGAAGACATTCGACACGATCAGCAGGGAAACGCCGCACGTTTGCAACATGCTGCCGGGCGGGCACCATTATCTCGAAGACCTTGACGCCGCGGGCGGCATTCCTGGTGTGCTTTCACGGTTTACTACCCTGCTCAAGGATTCTCCGACGGTGAGCGGAAAGTCCATCATCGAGATCGCAAAAGCCGGACGCGTGTCAAATGACGACGTGATCCGGACGCTCGATAAAGCATATCATAAAGAGGGCGGCATTGCCGTGCTCACGGGCAACCTCGCGCCGCATGGCTCGGTGGTGAAACAGACCGCCGTGAGCGAGAAAATGATGTTGTTTGAGGGAACCGCGATTGTGTTCGACTCTGAAGAGGACGCCATGGCAGCTATCCTCGGAGGAAAGATCAAGGCAGGCCACGTGATCGTGATTCGTTATGAAGGGCCCAAGGGAGGACCGGGCATGCGCGAGATGCTTTCGCCCACCTCGGCGATCTCAGGCATGGGGCTTGGCGAGTCCGTTGTCCTGCTGACGGACGGCAGGTTCTCGGGCGGCACGCGCGGGCCGTGCATCGGCCATATTTCCCCTGAAGCAGCCGAGGGCGGTCCGATAGCTATCGTACAGGATGGAGACAAAATTCTGCTCGATGTTCACAACCGGAAGCTGGAACTCAAGGTTTCCGACCAGGAGATAAAAAAACGGCTTGAGGCATGGAAGCCGCGTGAACCGAAGATCAAAAAAGGCTGGCTCGCACGGTATGCGAAGGTGGTCACGTCCGCGAATACCGGAGCAGTGGTAAAGGCTTAGAAAACCGAAGTTAGGAAATTGTGAAAATAGGAAGATGTGAAAAAAGAGTTGCCGCGCCCATCTCCCTAATGTCTCATCTTCTCAATTTCCATATCTACTAAGGGTGCACCTATGTCGAACAAAGAAATCAAAGGGTCTGAAGTTTTTCTCGAATGTTTGAAGAAGGAGAAGGTAGACACGCTTTTCTGCTACCCCGGCGGTGTGGTCCTTCCGATATTCGATGTGCTGTACGATCAAAAGGACATTCGCATCATCCTGCCGCGGCATGAGCAGGGCGGGGTCCACATGGCCGACGGCTATGCCCGTTCCACGGGCAAGGTCGGCGTGGCCCTTGTCACGTCCGGTCCGGGCGCCACGAACGTGGTCACGGGTCTTGCCACGGCGTACATGGATTCCATACCGATCGTCGTGTTTACCGGCCAGGTGCCTACCGCGCTTATCGGGAACGATGCGTTCCAGGAAGCGGACATCGTCGGCATTACGCGACCCTGCACCAAATACAACTACCTGGTGAAGGACGTGAAAGACCTTGCCAAGACCATCAAGGAGGCGTTCTACCTTGCTTCGACAGGACGGCCGGGCCCGGTGCTCGTTGATCTGCCGAGGGACGTGGTGACCACGAAAACAGAGTTCCACTACCCGAGCAAAGTAGAAATCCGAAGCTATAATCCCACAGTCTTCGGCAACAAGTGGCAGATCAAGCAGGCGGCTGAGGCGATTGCCAATGCCAAGAAGCCGGTGGTATACATGGGCGGCGGTGTGATCCTCTCGAATGCCTCGGAAGAGATTTTGGAATTCGCGGAGATGACGAAGATCCCGGTGACCACGACGTTGATGGGTATCGGAGGCTTTCCCGGCACGCATCCGCTCTCGCTGGGGATGCTCGGCATGCACGGCACCTATTACGCCAACATGGCAATTCACCATTCCGACCTTATCATCGCAATTGGAGCGCGGTTCGATGACCGCGTGACCGGCAGGGTGGAAGGGTTCGCGCCCGGGGCCAAGATCATCCACATCGACATCGACCCGACCTCGATCAGGAAAAACGTGAAGGTGGACATTCCGATCGTGGGCGACGTGAAGCACGTGATGATTGACCTCAACAAGGACCTCCACGCCATCAAGGAACCCTGGGAGGCGATCCGCAAGAGCTGGCTCAAACAGATCGACGCCTGGCGCGAGGAGCGGCCGTTGTCGTACGAATATGCCGATGACGTCATTAAACCCCAGTTCGTGGTCGAGAAGATCTACGAGCTTACCAACGGCGACGCCATAATAGCGACCGACGTCGGGCAACACCAGATGTGGACCGCCCAGTACTACAAATTCGACCGGCCTCGGACCCTGATCACTTCCGGCGGGCTCGGGACCATGGGCTACGGGTTCCCGGCGGCCATTGGCGCAAAGGTCGCGTATCCGGACAGGACCGTCTTCAGCATTTCCGGAGACGGCAGCATCCAGATGAACATTCAGGAGCTTGCCACGGCCGTAGAGAACGATATCCAGGTGAAGGTGGCCATTATGGACAATCGCTTCCTCGGCATGGTCCGCCAGTGGCAGGAGATGTTCTATGCCGAGCGGTACTCGTCGTCGGACCTCGGCAGCACGCCGGACTTCGTGAAAGTAGCGGAAGCCTACGGTGCAGTCGGCCTTCGCGCGGAGAGGCCGTCGGATGTGGTCCCCGTGCTGCAAGAGGCGCTCAAGGTAAAACGTCCGGTGTTTCTGGACTTCATGATCGCCCGGTACGAAAAGGTCTTCCCCATGGTGCCCGCTGGCGCGGCCATCAACGAGATGATTTTCGGTGACGAGGCGAAGAAGGAAGAGAAGAAACTAAAGGCAGTGAAATAAATTTGGACCAAGCCGACCGTGTCGGCGTTTTGATGACGGCAACATGGTTGCCTCGGTCCAGAGGTTGGATGAATTATGAAACACATCATATCAGTGCTGGTTGAAAACAAATTCGGCGTGCTGTCCCGGGTCTCGGGGCTGTTCAGCGGAAGAGGGTTCAACATCGAGACCATATCCGTAGGTCCCACGCTCGATCCTACGATTTCACAAATGACGATCGTGACGAGCGGCGATGAGCGCATCCTTGAGCAGATCATCAAGCAACTGAACAAGCTCATCGACGTTATTAAAGTCGCGGATCTTGCGGACAAGGAATTCGTAGAACGGGAGATGTGCCTCATCAAGATAAACGCGCCGGCCGACCTTCGGGCCGAGGCGCTCAGGATCGTGGACATCTTTCGCGCGCGGGTCGTGGATTCCTCTCCGAAGAGCTATACGATCCAGTTGACGGGTGACGAAAAAAAGATCGCGGCGTTCATCGAACTGTTAAGACCGATCGGCATAAAGGAAATTGTCCGAACCGGCAAGGTGGCGATGACCAGAGAATAAATCAATAAGCTGATGGACGAAGGACGAGGGATGAATAAAACATCATGCCTCGTCTTCCCGAGCGCTGCGATCGGGCGTCCATCCTCGTACTCTATCTCATTGGGAGGAAACACCATGAAAAAGATCAGCTTGATAGGGTTACTGCTCGTGATGCTCGTTGGGTGCGCGGAAAAAGGACCGATCGTTCTTGATGTATCTTATCAGCCGCCCGCGGCCACGTCCGTTGGTGTGCCAAAGACCGTTGTGGGGGTGGCCCCGCTGAAGGATGATCGCGGCGATGCATCGATCCTCGGGAAAAGAAAGATCGCGGAGGGCGTAGAAGACGATTTCGTTGTAGCGGGCACCACCGTCTCCGGGCTGGCAACGGAGCGCGTAAAGGACGCCTTTAAGGCGCGCGGCTTTACGGTGAAAGACTCGGCATGGGACAGGACAGAGGCGGGCATCAAGGACGAAGGCGCCGATATCCTGATCAGCGGTGAGATCAAGAAGTTAGGCATTGATTCCGTATCCAAACCCTTTAAGACGAACATCAAGGCCGTGATCCAGATGAAAATTGTCGTGGCCGACAGGGCCGGGAAAAAGATCATCAGGACCCTTGATTTGAACAGCATGGTTGAGCAGGACATCCTCTATTCACGCGAGAGATTGAGCGCTGCGCTTTCCGAGGCGCTGTCATCGGCGCTGGACCAAATTTTTAAAGACGAAGAACTGAACAAGAAGCTGAAGTAACGCATATGCAGGATGCGGGATGCAGGGAACGGAAAGGTCAATCATCCTTTGCGTGCCATGCATCGTGCATCCTGGATCATTTATTATTTTGAAAGGGGACAGGATGAAGATTTATTACGATAAGGACGCGGATCAAAATCTGCTCAAAGGCAAGAAGGTAGCCGTGATCGGTTACGGCAGCCAGGGGTTTGCCCATTCGAACAATCTCAAGGACAGCGGCATAGACGTTATGGTCGGCCTCCGCAAGGGGAGCAAGTCCTGGGAAAAAGCCGTGGGCGCCGGTCTCAAGGTTGTGGAGGTTGCCGATGCGGCGAAACAGGCGGACATCCTGATGATCCTGGTCCCGGATGAACTCCAGGGCGCCATGTATAAAAAAGATATTGAGCCGTACATCAAAAAGGGCGCGTATCTCGCCTTTGCCCACGGATTCAACATCCATTTTGGCCAGATCGTTCCGAGCGAGGACGTTAATGTGTTCATGGCGGCCCCCAAGAGCCCCGGCCACCTGGTTCGCGCCCAGTACATCAAAGGCGAGGGTGTCCCCGGTCTCATCGCCATCCACCAGGATCCCTCGAAGATCACGAAGGACATGGCGCTGGCATACGCTTCCGCAATCGGATGCGCCAGGGCAGGGGTAATCGAGACCTCGTTCCGCGAAGAGACGGAGACCGATCTCTTCGGCGAACAAGCAGTGCTCTGCGGCGGCGCCACCGCGCTCATTCAGGCAGGGTACGAGACGCTGGTGGAAGCGGGCTACGCGCCCGAGATGGCCTATTTCGAATGTCTGCACGAACTCAAGCTGATCGTGGACTTGATCTATGAGGGCGGCATCTCGAATATGCGCTACTCCATTAGCAACACGGCCCAGTACGGCGACCTGACACGCGGACCGAGGCTGATCACCGAAGAGACGAAAAAAGAGATGAAGAAAATCCTGACCGAGATACAGTCCGGACAGTTCGCAAAGGAGTGGATGCTCGAAAACATGGCGAACAAGCCGACCTTCACCGCCCTCACGAAGAAGGGCCAGGCCCATTCGATCGAAGAGGTCGGCGGCCGTCTGCGAAAGATGATGCCGTGGCTGCAGAAGGGCAAGCTGGTCGATAAGAGCAAGAATTAACTAATTGAAGTTCAAAGATCAAAATCCAAAGTTCAAATGATTGCGAATGTTGGAAAGATGCAGCGTTTGGACTTTGGATTTGATGCTTGAATTGAACTTTGCGCTTTGACATTTGGACTTCAGGACTAAATTATGATGAAAAACTATGGCATCCCCGTCGCCGCGGAAGGCTGGCCGTTCATTCTCCCGCTGGCGGCAATAACAATAGTGGTCTTTTTGCTCGGATGGAAGTGGCCGGGATACACGCTCCTTGTGCTCACGCTTTTCGTCCTCTTCTTTTTCCGTGACCCTGAACGTATGGTCCCGGAGGGCAAAGACGTGGTGGTTTCACCGGCTGACGGCAAGGTGATCGTGATCAAGGACATCTACGAGCCTGATTATCTCAAGCAGGACGTGAAGCAGATCAGCATCTTCCTTTCCGTGTTCAACGTGCATGTGAATCGCGCGCCGGTGGGCGGCGAAATAGAACTCGTAAAGTACAACCCGGGCAAGTTCCACGTCGCATCGGTGGACAAAGCATCGCTCGACAACGAGCAGACTTCGATGGTCATCACGAACGGCACGCAAAAAATACTCGTGAAACAGATCGCCGGGCTCATCGCGCGCCGTATTGTCTGCTACGCCAAACCCGGGGACGCAATCAAACAGGGTGAACGCTACGGCTTGATTCGCTTTGGTTCACGGGTAGATATTTTCCTCCCCAAGGACGCCGATATCAAGGTGAAGCTCGGCGACCGGGTCACGGGAGCACAGGACATCATCGGGGTGCTCAGGTGAATCATCACCCCCACCTTCAATTCCTCCCCCATCGAGGGGGAGGAGGCACGGAGAGGAGAATTTTCAAGTGAGAAAAGGGATTTATATCCTTCCCAACCTCATCACGCTGTTGAGCATGTTTGCGGGTTTCTATTCCATTGTTGCGTCGCTGAATTCCAATTACGAGCAGGCTGCATGGGCCATCATGGTGGCCTCTGTTTTTGATGTTCTGGACGGATGGGTCGCGAGGATAACGCATACGGCAACGCGTTTCGGCATTGAGATAGACTCGCTCGCGGACGTGATCTCCTTCGGGGTCGCACCCGGCATTCTGGTCTATACGTGGACGCTGTCCTCCTTCGGCAGTTATGGCTGGCTCGGCTCATTTTTTCTCGTTGCTTGCGCAGCGCTCCGGCTCGCGCGGTTCAACGTGCAGATGGGCAGCGCTGAAAAAAAGCATTTCACCGGGCTTCCTACGCCGGCTTCGGCCTTGGTGATCGCCGGCACGGTCCTCGCCTACGAACAGGTCATCGGGATACTTGAGCACCTGAAACTGGCGCGTTTGGCGGATGCCGTGGGTAAAGACTACTGGGTTCTGGCGCTGACCTTTCTTTTAGCGGGGCTCATGGTGAGCAATATCACGTACCACAGTCTGAAAGAGGCAAACTTGAAGGAGCGGCGTCCTTTCGGGGTACTCGTCGTGATCGTGGCTTTTTTGGCCATTGCCGCGCAAAATCCCGCACTTTCGTTGTTCCTGGTTTCCGTCTCCTACGTTGCGTCCGGTATTGGGGAAGCGCTGTACCGGTTGTTTAACAGAAAGAAGCCGACGGCTGCTGTGGAGCATTGATGTCGGAATGCAGCCGGAGCTGCGAAGTTGAGAAAATGGTAGGTAACGGTTTTTTCCCGATCTGCTCCCATCTTATTTAATTTTCGCATCTTCCTAACTTCTTATATTTATCGTAGTATGCGTCATGCATGCAGTTTGGGGCGCATGACGTGGAGGACCCTATGACGAGGATTATCAAAATATTCGACACCACACTTCGTGACGGAGAACAATCGCCGGGCGCGAGCATGAATACAGCGGAAAAAATCGAGATTGTGCGACAGCTTGTACGTCTCGGCGTCGACGTTATTGAAGCCGGGTTTCCGGCTTCGAGCCCCGGTGATTTTGAGAGTGTCCGCAAAATCGGTGAAGAGGTCGGTGATGCCGCTGTCATCTGCGGCCTGTCACGCGCCATCGCAAAAGATATCGAAATTGCCGCAGACGCGCTGTCAACCGCAAAACGGCCGCGCATTCACACGGGGATCGGCGTTTCCGAGAGCCATCTCAAACACAAGCTCAAGATCAGCCGCGAAGAGGCGCTGGAACGGGCCGTCGCAGCTGTCAAGTGCGCGCGCAAATTCGTTCCCGACGTCGAGTTTTACGCGGAGGACGCAGGCCGCGCAGAGCCGGCGTTCCTGTACCGCATGGTCGAGTCGGTCATCAAGGCAGGCGCCACGGTCGTCAACATCCCGGACACAACAGGCTTCACCTATCCGGAGGAGTACGGCGCGCTCATCAGAGGTATTCGGGAAAGCGTGCCCGGCATCGAGACGGTCACGATATCCGTCCACTGCCATAATGATCTCGGCATGGCAACCGCCAACGCGCTGGCCGGCGTCAAAAACGGCGCAGGACAGGTTGAATGCACGGTGAATGGAATCGGTGAACGCGCGGGAAACACCGCGCTCGAAGAGGTCGTTATGGCCTTGCGCCAGCGTCGAGATTATTTCGGCGCAGATACGAATATCAATACAAAGGAGATCATCCGCACCTCGCGCCTTGTGTCTTCAATTACCGGCATCGTCATCCAGCCGAATAAGGCAATCGTAGGCGCAAATGCCTTCGCCCACTCATCCGGCATCCACCAGGACGGGGTGTTGAAGGAGCGTTCTACCTATGAGATCATTGATCCGGCTGACGTCGGCGCGGGAGGGTCTTCCATCGTGCTCACCGCCCGGTCCGGACGCCATGCGCTCCGACACCGCATCTCGCAACTCGGCTCGGAGCTGCCCGAGTCGGAGTTCGAGAAGGTGTATGTGGCCTTCCTCGCTCTGGCCGATAAAAAGAAGGAAGTCTACGACGAGGACATCGAGGCCATTATCACGGACAAGTCCCAGCTCATTGCCGAGGTCTACGTGCTCAAGAACCTACGCGCCGAAAGCGGCACGGGTATTACACCGTCCGCGACCGTGGAGCTGGAAATCAACGGAACAATCGTGAAACAGTCCGGCCAGGGAGACGGGCCGGTGGATGCCGTATACCGCACCATCGCGGCGATCACCAAGACGCAGAGCAGGCTCGATGCATACCTCGTCAAAGGCATCACCGGCGGCACGGATGCGCTCGGAGAGGTGACGGTGAAGGTGGAGGAAGCGGGCAAGAAAGTGGCCGGTCATGGGGCTGATACGGATATAATCGTAGCGAGCGCGAAAGCGTATATAAACGCGCTGAACAAGCTGGAGTACTGGAAGAAGGGGCACGTGAAAAATTTTTAATCCGCGCGGAATGGGATGGAGCATGTGCGTGGTCCACAGGAAAGTGGGCCATTCCCGCGGCGTTTATCCAGTTTCGCTGGAAAAAAACGAAAAAAACAGTTGCAACGAATGTTGAGATATTGTATATTCACTAACCTATGATGACCATTACGGAAAAAATACTGGCCGCGCACTGCGGCAAAAAAGAAGTCGTTCCCGGTGAACTGATCAACGCGAAGCTCGATCTGGTGCTTGCGAACGATATTACCGCTCCCATCTCGATCAAGGAGTTCCGTGCCGCGGGCGCAAAAAAGGTGTTCGATCCTGACAGGATCGCGCTCATCCCGGACCACTTCGCACCGAACAAGGACATCGCGTCCGCCGAGCAGTGCAATTTGCTTCGGCAGTTCTCGCGCGAACACAGCCTCTCGCTCTACTTCGAAGTCGGGAAAATGGGCGTTGAGCACGCGCTTCTGCCTGAGCAGGGCCTCGTGGTTCCCGGCGACGTGGTGATAGGAGCAGACAGCCATACCTGCACCTACGGCGGCCTTGGCGCGTTCTCGACCGGCGTGGGCAGCACCGACGTGGCAGCAGCCATGATCACCGGCGAGGCGTGGTTTAAGGTGCCGGAGAGCATGAAGTTTGTTTACAAAGGCAAGTTGGGCAAATGGGTCAGCGGCAAGGACATCATCCTTCACACCATCGGCGACATCGGCGTGGACGGCGCGCTTTATCGGGCCATGGAGTTTACCGGCGAGCCGATCAAGAAGCTTCCCATGTCCGGACGTTTGACCATCTGTAATATGGCGATCGAGGCCGGCGCAAAGAACGGCATCATCGAACCTGACGAGATTACGGAAAAATACGTGGCAAAGCGCGCGAAGCGGAAATACAAGTTTTACAAGAGCGACAAAAAGGCGAACTACGTGGAGCTGCGTGAATACGATCTTACCAACATGGAGCCGCAGATCGCTTGCCCGCATTTGCCGGAGAACGTAAAGCCGGTAAGTCAGCTTGCGTCAATTAATATCGACCAGTCCGTTGTCGGCTCCTGCACGAACGGGAGGATTGAAGATATCCGCGAAGCAGCCAAGGTCATCAAGGGCCACAAGATCCACCCCTACGTGCGGATGATCGTGATCCCGGCCACGCAAGCGGTGTACAAGCAGTCGATCAAGGAAGGCCTGGTGGACATCTTCATCGATGCCGGAGCGGCCTTCAGCACGCCGACCTGCGGACCCTGCCTCGGCGGGCACATGGGCGTACTCGCGGCTGGTGAGCGCTCGATCAGCACGACGAACCGTAACTTCGTAGGAAGAATGGGCCATACGAAGAGCGAAGTGTATCTGTCCAATCCCGCGATAGCGGCTGCTTCGGCGGTGCTCGGAAGGATCGGCAGACCGGAAGAGTTGAAGTAATATATTTTTGCCACGAATTAGCACGAATTTTCACGAATTGAAATGTTGAAGAAGAAAAATAGAGCGAAATGAAGGTTTGAATCTAAGATACAGGAAAGCTTCTAATTTCCTTTCTTTACACTTTTGTCTTGTGTTTATTATCTATTCGTGTTAATTCGTGAAATTTGTGGCTAAGAAACAGAGGTTTCAAATGAAATTCAAAGGCAATGCATGGAAATTCGGGGCTGATATCGATACGGACGCAATCATTCCGGCCCGGTATCTCAATACCTCGGACCCCAAAGAGCTGGCTTCCCACTGCATGGAAGACTCGACGAATCCCGATTTTATCAAAAGGATGAAGCCAGGGGACGTGATAGTCGCCGAGAAGAATTTCGGTTGCGGATCTTCGCGCGAGCATGCGCCGATCGCGATTAAGGCCGCGGGTGTTTCCTGCGTTGTTGCGAAGAGTTTTGCGCGGATCTTCTACCGGAACTGCTTTAACATGGGGCTGCCGATCTTCGAGAGTGTTGAGGCGGTCGACGGCATTAAGGAAGGCGACGAGATAGAAGTGGATGCGGACGCAGGCATGATCAGGAATCTTACGACGAACAAGACGTTTAACGTCGCACCGGTGCCGGCCTTCATGCAGGAACTGATTGCAACCGGCGGGCTCATGGCATATACAAAGAAAAAAGCAGGGGTTATTTGACGACACACAATTACGGGAAGACAATTTTGCATAGTAGAATTTGCTGAGTTCAATGGGTTGACCATCTCATGCCGATCTCGTTCTGCACACGGTAATGCGCAAAAAATCTACCGCTTCACATGGACTTCTCCCTGACCGATTTAAACTAATGCAACGATGAAATTTATCGCAATAAAATATTGCATCATATTTTTTTCATTTTTTTGTTGATCGAAGCATATAACCCTGATACAAACAGGAGCACATTGCATCATATTATTGCACTGGTAAATGTTCATATTCAACCAAAGTTTTAAATTATCAATATGATAACATTTGGCATCTGCATTGCATTTTATCTGCGAACTTGATAATATGCCGGGAACGATAGATACGCGAATGGTAATCAAGGATAGATCCCTGAAAACAGCAGGTTCTGCAACGTCGAGGAGGTAATGATACATGGCAAAAGGGCTTTACGTAGCAAGCGCTGAACCGAAGGTCGACAAGATAATTGTCGTTCTCGGTATGATGGAACTGCTCAACAACCAGGCGCAGAAGGTAGGTTTATTCAGGCCTATTATTCCGGACACGCTGGACCCTGATCCCACGATTCATCTGGTAAAGAGCCGATACAACGTGAGGTACCCCTATGAGGCCATGTATGGGTGCACCCTTGATACCGCCAAGGAGCTGATTGCAGCCAAACGGGAAGATGAGCTGCATAAGTTGATTATTGAGAAATACAAGGCCCTTGAAGCGCAGTGCGACATAGTTCTCTGCGCCGGCTCCGACTTCAGGAGCGCCGCCTCGCCTGTCGAGTTCGATTTTAACCTGGAGGTCGCCAACAACCTGGGCTGTCTTCTCATGCCCGTGGTGAGGGGACACGGCAGGTCCATGGATAAAATCAGCGAGGTGGTAACCGGCCTCATCGATACCCTTGAAAAAAAGAGGTGCGTCATCTTCGCCGTCGTCGTGAACAGGGTTGCGACCAATCTGATGCTCGATGCCTCTATTCGCTTGAGGAATGCCGTACCCAAGGGCATCCCGGTCTATGCGCTCGCGGAGAACGAAGGGTTGTGGAAGCCCACGGTATGCGAGATAGCGGGGGCTTTGCATGCCACCTTTCTCAGCGGACAGGAAGCGTGTCTCAAACGTGAAGTCGTTAATTACAAAGTGGCGGCCATGCAGCTTGCCAACTTCCTTGATCACATCGACGAGGGGACCCTGGTCATCACGCCCGGCGACCGTGACGACATAACCCTCGGAAGCCTCCTCGCCGACGCCTCCACTACCTATCCGAGGCTCGGCGGCATCATTCTCACCGGCGGGCTCAGTCCTTCGCCCCAGGTGCTGAAACTTATCGACGGTTTCCCGCATGATACGGTGCCGATCCTCAAGGTGGAATCGGACACCTTCTCCACGACCGTGAAAATCAGCTCGGTAGCAGGCACCCTTACTCCGGAAAACACGCGTAAGGTCGAAACGGCGCTCGGCATCTTCGAATCGGGCATCAATGTTCAGGAACTCATGGACCTTCTTGCCGTGACCCGGACCAATCGCATTACCCCGCTGATGTTTGAATACAACCTTATCCGCCGCGCAAAAACCAACCGGCAGCACATTGTTATGCCGGAAGGCGATGAGCCGCGCACGCTCCAGGCATGTGAACTGCTTCTGTTGCGCCAGGTTGTCGACATAACCCTCCTCGGCGACCCCAAAAAAATCCGGCAGAAAATTTCCGAACTCGGTCTCAGCCTCGAGAAGGCAAATATTATCGACCCAACGACCTCCGAGCTGCGCAAGGATTACGCCGATACGTATTATGAACTCAGGAAGCACAAAGGCATATCCAAGGAAATGGCTTATGACACCATGGCCGATTCGAGCTACTTCGGCACCATGATGGTGTACAAGGGACAGGCCAACGGCATGGTTTCCGGCGCCGTCCATACCACGCAGCATACGATACGCCCGGCACTTGAAATCATCAAGACGAAGCCCGGGACCTCGATCGTCTCGAGCGTTTTCCTTATGTGTCTGGCTGACCGCGTGCTCGTCTTCGGCGACTGCGCAGTAAACCCGAACCCCGATGAAAAGCAACTGGCGGACATCGCCGTCAGTTCCGCGCAGACCGCGGCGGCATTCGGCATAGAGCCCCGGGTTGCCATGCTTTCTTACTCGACCGGCGAGTCCGGGAAGGGCAAGGAAGTGGACAAGGTCCGAGAGGCCGCGCGTATTGCAAAAGAGCAGCACCCGGGACTCAAGATCGAAGGGCCGCTCCAGTTTGATGCGGCGGTGGATGAGTCGGTTGCCAAGATCAAGCTGCCCAACAGCGAGGTCGCGGGCCACGCCACGGTCTTCATCTTCCCCGACCTGAACACGGGCAATAACACCTATAAGGCCGTTCAGCGTTCCGCAAACGCCGTTGCGATCGGCCCCGTTCTTCAGGGTCTGAACAAGCCGGTAAACGACCTCAGCAGGGGATGCACCGTAGCGGATATTCTCAATACCGTCGTCATCACCGCCATACAGGCGCAGACGAACGGACACAAGCCGGAGAGGTAATTACGAATGAAAATATTAGTTTTGAATGCCGGAAGCTCTTCCATAAAGTATCAGATTTTCAACATGAAGGATAGTTCAGTCCTCACCACGGGTCTGCTTGAGAAGATCGGCGAGCCATCGAGCCGCCTCAAATACAAATGGACCAATGGCAATGGGGAGCAGGAGGCCGTGCAGGACGGTCACGTTGCGAACCACAACGAAGGTCTCAAGATGATCCTGGACATTACGCTGAAGCTCGGCGTTATTCACGAGCTGAAAGAGCTCTCGGGTATCGGCCATCGCGTTGTGCACGGCGGCGAGGCATTCTGGAAGCCCACCCTGATCAACGGTAAGGTCGTTGATGTCATTCGCGGCATGATTCCGCTGGCGCCGCTGCACAACCCCGCAAACCTCATGGGTATCGAAGTCTCGCGCGAGCTCTGTCCCAGCGTCCCCCAAGTCGCCGTATTCGACACCGCCTTTCATCAGACCATGCCGCCCTATGCGTACCACTATGCTCTCCCGTATAATTTTTACAAGGAACTGCGGGTGCGGCGGTACGGTTTCCACGGGACCTCGCATGGGTATGTTGCCAAACAGGCTGCCCGCCATTTCAATAGGCCGTTGAACAGCTGTAATTTCATTACTCTCCATCTCGGCAACGGAACGAGCACGTCGGCCATTAAAGAGGGGAAGAGCGTTGACACCTCGATGGGTATGACGCCCCTCGAAGGTCTTGTGATGGGGACGCGTTCCGGCGACCTCGATCCCGCGATACCCTTCTATCTGGCGCGTACGACCGGAAAGTCTTTTGATGAAATCGAGACAATCCTCAACAAAGAGAGCGGGCTCAAGGGGATCTGCGGCGTCAATGATATGCGCGAGGTCGAACGCCTTGCGGGAAGCGGGAACCTGACCGCGCAGCTCGCTATCGACATATTCAGCTATCGCATCAAAAAATACATCGGAGCATATTACGCAGTGCTGGGAAGACTGGATGCGATCATCTTCACCGGCGGCATCGGCGAAAATTCGGACGTTATCAGGAAACATGCCTGTGAGGGTCTTGAAGCCCTCGGCATCGAGATCGACAGCAAACAAAATGAGCCCCGGCTGCGGGCGCTGCGTGATATTTCAACAAACGCGTCGAAGATCAAAGTGCTCGTCATTCCGACCAACGAGGAACTCGAGATCGCTGAACAGACTGTGGATTGTATTAAGACCGCGGAAGCAAAATAAGATATACAAGCCGCGCGGTTTGCAATTTCCAGAGGCTGTTGAAAAGTGCTTGCGATTACGCAAGCAGAGCTTTTCAGCGGCCTCTTTTTTTGTCTTCAGGGATGCTTGGTAACAGAATCGTTGGTGAATGAGAAAAAGCCGGGGTGTTTTTTGATTTTCAGCTCACGAAGGCTCAGATGTAAGAAACAGATTTCACGGAAGTAGAGACTATATAGCAGCGGTCAGTGTTGGACTTTGAATCAGCCGGGAACAAGAAAAACCCCGGCCTGCCGGGTTGATAGCCCTGGGTCGTTCCGACCAGGACTTCACCGTCACTGAACACCACCTTGATCTTTCTCCCTGCAACCGCTTGGGTAGGCCCGAACTCTTTCTTTTCTTGATACTGGGGGTCCCCCTTGAAGTCCTTCACGAAAAATAGGGCCTTGAGGTCCTTAAGAGTAATAGGCAGGGGCTTGGAATTAGGCGGGGCATTCTCCGGGAGAAGATGCAGGAGTTCCTTGTTCGGCATGAAATCGCTGGTAATACCTTTCATCACCTGGCCGTTCAGATAACGCGCTACGATCTTGTTTTGGATCATGGTCCGTCTCCTCCTCAGCGTTCAATTCGGAAAAGTATAGTCGAAGTTCCGGTATCGTGTCAAGCCATTTTTAAAAAGAGAAGCATACGTAGTTGCTACCGTTCGAGAGATGATTGATTTTTCTTTCTGGAGTGAAAGGGAAAAATAAAGGCGGAGCCCATCCGGATTGAAAAGAGAAAAACAGCCCGAATGAACCCCGCCTCGTTGATGCGGCAATTTACAGCCTATCCGTTACTTTCGTAACAATTACCCCATCCACTTTTCTTCAGCGCTCTTTGCCTGCAAGGATTTTCTCGGTTCCACGGGGATCAAACATGCTTCGCCTTCAATCGGGGAAATGACCATTTCCCCCCAGATATCTTTTACCCGTTCCTTGATCTGGAGCAATTCATACCACCGCTTGAATGCTGATATGAAAACAATTACTATCAATATCATGATGGCAATTGAAAGAGAGGTGAGCAATACTTTGCCGTTGGGAATATAGTTGAGCGTTATGTTCAGATAACCCGCATACATGGTCACGAATGCCATGAAGATGCCGGGCACCGCGGTTATCCATGCATATTTTGCCTTTCCCAATCGGATGATCATGGTCGTTCCAATGATCAAGGCGCTCGATGCAAGAAGTTGGTTGCTCATGCCGAAGAGCGGCCAGATGGTCGATATGTCTCCGGTGTAAACGAGATAACCCCAGGAGCCGGTAAAGATGAAGCTGGTGATGATGATGCCCGGCCACCATTTCTTTTCAAGGAATTTCGGAATGGCCTTTCCGATCATCTCCTGAAGCAGGAACCGTCCGACCCGCGTGCCGGTATCAACAGCGGTCAGGATGAATACGGCCTCGAACATGATGGCGAAGTGATACCAGTAAGCCATCAAGCCCTTCATAAAGGGGATCGAAGAAAAAATGTACGCCATGCCGACCGCGAGCGAGACGGCGCCGCCCGGTCTTCCCTGGATCTTTTCACCTACCTGGGTCGCGAGGTTCGGCAGATTGACTACGGTCATCCCCAACTTTTCAAAGGCTGCGGGGGCTGCGTTGATCGCAAAATAATCGGCCGGCACCAGCACGCATGCAGCGATCAGCGCCATAATAGCCACGAGTCCCTCGGTGAGCATTGCTCCGAAACCGATGAAAAGAATGTCCCGCTCATTGCCGATCATCTTCGGCGTTGTACCCGACCCGATGATCGCGTGGAACCCCGACAACGCGCCGCAGGCAATCGTAATAAAGACAAACGGGAAAACAGGTCCCGGAATAATAGGCCCGCCTCCGCTTATAAACTTGGTTAACGCCGGCATCTGAAAATCAGGGTGTACGACGAATATGCCGATAACGAGCGCTGCGATCGTTCCGATTTTTAAATAGGTTGATAGGTAATCTCTCGGGCAGAGGAGCATCCATACCGGGAGTACCGAGGCGATAAATCCGTAGATGGGAATAATGATTGAAATCTGTTTCTTTGACAGGCTGAATAGTGATGCCAAGAAGGGATCCGCGGCAACATAGGGACCCACGAGGATTGCAGCGAACAGGAGGACGACGCCGATGATGCTCCCGCCTTTTATGTCACCCGGCCTGATCTTGTACATCCAGAGACCCATCAAGAGCGCGATCGGCATGGTGGCAAAAACCGTAAAGGTGCCCCAGGCGCTTTCGAACATGGCATTCACGACTGCTATGGAAAGACCCGCAAGGGTGAGAAGCAGGATAAACAGGAATGCCACAGAAGCCGCGGCGCCGCAGGTTTTGCCTATCTCGCTCTCCGCGATTTTTGACAGGCTCTGCCCTTTATGCCTGACCGAGGCAAAGAGCACTACCGTGTCATGGACCGCGCCGCCTAAAACGCAGCCGATGAGGATCCAAAGGGCGCCGGGCAGATATCCGAACTGGGCCGCGAGCACAGGGCCCAGGAGCGGGCCAGCAGCGGCAATTGCCGCAAAGTGGTGCCCGTACAGCACGAACTTGTTGGTCTTGACGTAGTCCACGCCGTCCGCGCAGGTGTCGGCAGGTGTCGGACGGTCCGTCCTCAAACCCAGGACCTTGTTCGCAATGAAAAGGCCGTAGAACCGGTACGCGATGGCAAACACGCACAATGCAACAAATACCAGAGTCAATGCATTCATATAATCCCTCCTTTAGATTTTATAGGATGTAATCATATAATTTATATACCAACAGATCAAGAAAAAAATGAAAAAAAAGGCGCATGGCAGGTTGGCAAGTGTGCATAGCAATTATTGAGCGGTGAATGGATTTTTCTCAGAGTGGACACGAAGGGAACGTTGATGTGTTTACTGCCAAATCCGTAGCGCCCCTCAGCGATGAGGGTGAGGATTGAAACAAATCAGACACCGAACATAATTATAGAAAAAAAGCGGGACCCATTCGGATTGCAAGAAAAAACAGCCCGAATGAACCCCGCCTCGTGATGCGGCAATTTACAGCCTGTCTGTTACTTTCGCAGCAATTACCCCATCCACTTCTCCTCTGCGCTTGTTGTCCGTAAGGGCTTGTTCGGTTCCACGGGGATCAGGCATGCCTCGCCTTCAATCGGGGAAATGACCATGTCACCCCAGATATCTTTTGCCCGTTCTTTGATCTGGAGCAATTCATACCACCGCTTGAAGGTGCCGACAATCACGACGATCATCATGGCCATGACAATACTGGCAAGGGTGGCCAGCAAATAGAGCCCTTTCGGAACATAAACGGCCGTGATATTTAAATAACCGGCATACATCGTGACGAACGCAAGGAAGATGCCGGGGACCGCGGTCACCCACATATACTTTGCCTTGCCCATGCGGATCAGCATGGTGGTGACGATGATCAGGGCGCTCGACGCGAGGAGCTGGTTGCTCATGCCGAAGAGCGGCCAGATGGTGGCGATATCGCCGGTGTAGACAAGATAGCCCCACGATAACGTGAACAGACCGCCGGTGATGATGATGCCCGGAATCCACTTTCTCTCGCTGAACTTGGGATACACCTTGCCGAACATTTCCTGGAGCAGGAACCGGCCGACCCGGGTGCCCGCGTCCACCGCGGTGAGAATGAAGACCGCTTCGAACATGATCACGAAGTGGTACCAGTATTTCATCAGCCCCTTCATGTAGGGAATCGAGTCGAATATATACGCCATACCCACGGCAAGAGACACGGCGCCGCCCGGCCTGCCCTGAACTTTCTCCTGGACCTCCGTTGCAAGCCTGTCGAGCTCGACCGTAGGCATCCCCAGTTTCGCGAACGCGGCAGCAGGGGAGTTGATGGCGAAATAGTCGGCCGGGATCAGCACACATGCGGCGATCAACGCCATGATCGCAACAAAGCCCTCGGTCAACATTGCGCCGAAACCCACGAAGAGAATATCTCGTTCATTGCCCACCATTTTCGGCGTGGTTCCGGTCGCGATAATCGCATGGAAACCGGATATGGCGCCGCAGGCAATCGTGATAAAGACATACGGGAATACATTACCCGGAATAACCGGACCGCCGCCGCCCACAAACTGCGAGAAGGGTAACGCCGATAATACTGGCGCCTTTTACGTCACCGGGGCGGATCTTGTTCATCCAGAAACCCATAAAGATCGCGATGGGGATCGTGGACCCGACTACGAGAATTCCCCAGAAGCTCTCAAACAGGGCGTTCAGGCAGGCAATGGAGAGACCGGCAAGCGTGAGGATCAGGATAAAGAGAAAGGCAAAGGACGCGACAACTCCCACGGTCTTGCCCACTTCACTCTCGGCGATTTTCGCAAGGCTGGTGCCCTTGTGGCGCATGGAGGCGAAGAGCACCACCATGTCATGGACTGCGCCGCCTAAAACGCAGCCGATGATGATCCAAAGCGCGCCCGGCAAATATCCGAACTGGGCCGCGAGCACCGGACCGAGAAGCGGGCCCGCAGCGGCTATGGCCGCGAAGTGGTGCCCGTACACCACGAACTTGTTGGTGTTTACGTAGTCGATGCCGTCCGCACAGGTGTCGGCCGGCGTCGGACGGTCCGTCCTCAGGCCCAGGACCTTGTTCGCAATGAACAGTCCGTAAAATCGGTACCCGATGGCAAACACGCACAAGGAAACAAATACCAGGGTCAATGCATTCATACAATCCTCCTTTAGATTTATATGCTACCTGTATAAAATTTACCTGCCTGTCGTGAAAACAACAATGAAAAAGAGATGAATGGCGCTCTTGCGGGCGCGAACGGCTGTTTTTTTGAGGCGAGTGGCAGGGGCCGCATAACGATGAGAATCACTCAAACAGGCATACAATATTCTCGCCGTGACGGAGTCCCGAACTGTGTAAATCACTGCTGCTTACCAGGAGTTCCAGCAGGCCTTTATGCGCGTCCTCGACTGACAAAGCCGGGCGGGCCGCCTCGGGAGACATATAACTTCCTTTCTTTTTCTCAATTAATTGGAATTCCCCGGTTTTAGCCAATCCTTTATAAAGGTGTACTCTCTGGTACTGTGCCAATTCATTTTTCCGGACAATGCCGGCAGTCCCCGGCTTATGATCAAAGCTTTTGTCTTCACGGATGATGACCCTCGAAAAAGCAGGACACAACTCACCCCAAAACAGGAAATAGCGCACGAAGGTCCTCATAAGCGCGTCATTAGTTGCGGTCCGGCTAAACGCCCAGGACAGCAGTTGGTTGTCATTGGAGGGGACCGGTTGTTTATTCAGGGACAGTAATGCTATCCCGGTTACTTTCTCAAAGTAGTCGAATCTCCGCAGCAGGATATCCTTGGCCATTGTAAAACCGGGATATCTCTCGGCGAGAGTTTTAGCCATGATGCTGAAGGCCGGGACGGTTTCCGGACCGGACTTGTTTCGCGAAATATATTCGATAATATCGAGCATGCGGACCACATAGGAAACAGTCAAATAGGCGGGGTCGAAGAGATAATCCGCTGCTAAAGGGAAAAGCTTTTCAACGATCTTGTCGTTGACGGACTCAAGCCTCGTCTCTTTCGGCATAATATTGACATCCTTAAAATCGCCTGTTTGAAAGAGTTTTATGACCTGCTCTTCGGTCATGCCCAGCGCTTTAACATTTACAATGGCCTTGTTGAAAAAGGTCATTTCCATGACCCGGTGGGTACGCGTAACACAGAAAGCAGAGGCATGATACATACCATTGTTATGAAGTTTAGAATATATGGTCTCTAAGAGCATTTTCGCGCCTCCTTTAGATTTTGTCACTCTTGATGACGAAAATATAACAAGGGGCTGCTAAAAAACAATGAAAATGCTATGAATGGCAGGTTGGCGAGGGTGAATAGCGGCTATTGAGCAATGAATGGATTTTTCTTAGAGGTCGAAATACTGTTTCAAGTCCTTTACGTTGTACCGGCTGACCAGGACCTCTGTCTTTTCCTTGTCATCCATGGCGAGCTTGTAGCTCCCATTGAACCAGGGGATCACTTCCAGAACATGGTTGATGTTGACGAGAAAACTCCGGTGGGTCCTGATAAAACCGAAGGGGGAGAGCTTCTGCTCCATTTCGTGCATGACGGATTTTGCTTTGTACTTCCCGTCATGTGTATAGACGAACAGCTCGCCGCCCTGACACCCGATGAACAATATTTTCTCAGGCGCCGTGGGGATGATCTTTTCGCCTTTAAAGAGCGGTATGCGTTTCGCAGTCTCGGAGGGTTTTCGTTCTTCTTCCTGTGTTTTAAGCAGGTCTGCAGCTTTCAGAGGTATGCGACCCAGAAAATCCTTTGCTTTTGCGATGGATTTTCGGACGCGTTCAGCGGAAAAAGGTTTCAGGATATAATCAAACGCCTCTACCTCAAACGCCTCTACCGCATACTCCTGAAATGCGGTGGCGAAGATCAAGAGGGGCTTGTGGGGCGATTCCAACAGGATTCGTGACACCTCCAGGCCGTCCAGGCCGGGCATCTGGATATCGAGGAACACCACGTCGGGTTTGAGGTTCCGTACTTCTTTCAGGCCCGCCACGCCGGTGGAGGCCTCTCCGACGACCTCCACGCCGTCGATCCGGCCGAGAAGGTATCTCAACTCCCGTCTGGCAGGAGACTCGTCATCAATGATGAATGCTTTCATGATCAGGACCTCCCGCGGGAATCGTAAACGATACCATAGTTCCTTTCCTCGGCGCGCTCTCGATTGTCAGGGCATGATCGGCCCCGTACAGGGCCGCCAGCCGCATATTCACATTCCTGAGGGCAATGCCCGCGTTGTTTTGGCCGGCTTCACTCGGCTTCTCGAAAAAAAGAGAATCGATCTTTTCAGGGGTCATCCCGACCCCATTATCCCGGACAGATATCCTGACAAAGTCGTTTTCCTGGTGAGCGCCGATAATGATTGTTCCCCCACCTTCTTTCGGCAGGATCCCGTGCTTCAGTGCGTTTTCGACGAGTGGTTGTAAAATGAGGGGGGGAAGCTTGCAGTCCAGCGTCGTGCTGTCGATGTCGAAGGCCACGGTAACCTGCTCCTCGAATCGGGCCATTTCAATGGCCATATATGCCTTACAGTGTTCGAGCTCGGTTGACAGCGGCACGCTGCCCGTCACGGGGTTGATGTTTTTCCGGAAGAACTCGGCGAGTTTGATGAGCAGGTCCGAGGCCGTCTCGGGCGCGGTCCTGATATGACTGACGATGGTGTTGATCGCGTTGAACAAAAAGTGCGGATTGATCTGGGATTGGAGCGCCCTGATTTCGGCATCGGCCACGAGCTTGCGCTGGTTTTCCATCTCGGCAAGTTCGAGCTGGTTTGAAAAGAGATGGGCCAGGCCGTGCGCAAGCTCCATGTCCAGGGCGCTGATGCCGTCCTCTTTCAGGCGATACATCTTCAGGGTCCCCACGATCTTGTCCCTTCGCTTCAGGGGAACCACGATGGCCGAACCGAGCCTGCACTTCCCGTATTCGCAGCCGATCTCCTGACGTGTTGCGGGCACCTGGATGCTTCCGTTCTCCAGCGCCTTCTTCGTGGCAGACGTCATTATTGTATCGCCGATGTGGTGGTGGTCCTCCTCGGCCCCGACATGCGCCAGGATCCGTGATTCATCCGTAAGCGCCACGGCGTCGAGGTCCGTCATCTCGATGATGATCCGTGCTGTTTCCTCGGCCGAGCCGGGGTTCAGCCCGCTCCGTAGATACGGAAGGGTGCGCAGGGCGATCTTGAGGGCCGTCTGCGCCTGCTCCGCGCCGACCCGCTCCTGTTCCCGCGAAACCGAGGACACCATCTCGACAAACACGGCAAGACCGAGGGAATTGACCACGATCATAGGCACGGCGATGAGCTTCACGAGAGCGAGCGCGGCGTCGAAGGGTTTCGCGAGCACAAGGATGATCAACATCTGGAGCACTTCGACCATGATCCCGGTAACGAACGCGGCCATCGCGTTGAACCGTCTTCGTTTTATGCGGTGATAGAGAAGGCTTCCCGCGAAGCCCTCTACAACCGTCGCAATGCCGCACGCAATTGCGGTGAATCCCCCGACATCAATCAGGAACCGGTGTCCTCCGGCAATGAGCCCCGCGGAAAACCCTACGAGGGGACCTCCTAATATTCCGCCGAGGACCACCCCCACGACGCGCGAATTCGCGATCGCGTTCTGGACCGGCACGCCCATGTAAGTCCCTGCTATGCCGAAGACACCGAACACCACGGAGAGCGCGAGCTTTTCGTAGGGAGAAGCTTTTCCCATGAGGAACTTTTTGACTACCGCAAAACGCGTGAGAAGAATCAACGTGATGGCGAAAATCCCCAGTCGTTCCAACATGTGAATGAGAAGCTGAATCGTAGTCATGTCGAACTCCTCTTCCTGCCGGTCTCATGAAAACGGAGTATCTTACTGAGGATAACTATACCACCAAGTATCGCCGAAAGAAATGGGGTTTTGACGCATTAATCGTCTATGATTTCCCGCACTTTTCTGAGGAGCGTTGCAGAGGAAAGGGGCTTAAAGATAAAATTGACGACTTCATCGAGAATGCCCTTGTTATGGATGACGTCGGCTGTATACCCGCTCATATAGAGCACTTTGACGCCGGGCTTGAGGGCGGTTATTTTTTTGACGGCTTCTTTTCCGTTGAGTTTCGGCATTACCACGTCAATGACGACCAGATCGATTACCGCCGCATGTTTCATGAATTGCTGTACGGCATCCTCGCCGTCAACGCTTTCGATGACCCGGTAGCCGGCTTTGGTAAGAATATCGATGACCAATTCGCGCACATCTTGATTGTCCTCAGCGAGAAGGATAGTCTCGGCGCCCCCCGGGACCGGCTGAATTTCGCGGGAGGCCCAGCGAAGCGCCTCCGGCCTTCCGGTATGGAGCGGCAGATAGACCCTGAACGTGGTGCCGTTGCCGATTTCGCTGTAGACTTTTATCTCTCCGCGGTGCTGCTTGATGATACCGTAGATCATTGAAAGGCCGAGCCCGGTTCCCCGGCCCACTTCTTTTGTGGTGAAGAACGGCTCGAATATTTTCTGTTGGGTGACGGTGTCCATGCCTTCGCCGGTGTCGGATACCGCGATAAGGGCATAGGTGCCTGGCTTGGGGATATCGCAAGTTGTGAGGCGGTCAGACGAGATTTCGACGCGCGTCGTGGTTATCGAAAGCATCCCGCCGCGGAGCATGGCATCGCGGGAGTTGGTGGCCATGTTCATGAGGACCTGTTCGATCTGGTTGCTGTCGGCAAGAATCGTGAGCGGTTCGTCGGCGAGATGGGTGCTAAAGGCTATATCTTCGCCGAGGATGCGTTTTAGAAGCGTCTCGACGTTCCTGATGATCAGATTGAGTTCTACCGGCTTAGGGCTTATGACCTGTTTTCTGCTGAAGGCGAGCAATCCTTTGATCAGGCTTGCGGCCTTTTCCGAGCAAGTGAGAATATGGCTGAAATAGCCCCATCGCGGATCGTCTTCGTTCGTCATTTTCTTGATGAGTTCGGTGTATCCCATAAGGGCGGTCAGGATATTGTTGAAGTCATGGGCTACGCCCCCGGCCAAGGTGCCGATGGCCTCCATCTTCTGGGCCTGCCGAAGCTGGTCCTCGAGGTTTTTCTGCAGGGTTATGTCTTCCATAACTCCGTCGAGCCACTTAATGCCGCCCTCGTCGTCATACTGGAGCGTTGTAGTGCAGGAAACCGTAATGGGCGTGCCGTCTTTTTTCTTCATGGCAATCTCACGGTCTTTGACGTAACCTTTTTTGAGCACCTCGTCGAGGAAGAGCCGGCGGTCTTCCGGTTTCTGGTAGAGAGAAGCGATGGGAACGGTCAAAAACTCGTTGAGCGTGTCGAAGCCGAAAAGAGAGGCCATGGCCGGATTGGCCTCAAGAAAATTACCGCGCCATAAATCGCCCGAGGACCGGTAGACGCCGACGCGCAGGTTATTGACCAGGGTGTGGTAGTTCTTTTCACTCGCCCGGAAGGCTGCCTCGGCTTTTTTCCGTTTATTAATGTTGACCTGAAGAAAAATCACCATACCACCGAGGGCAAGGAACCCGCCGAGTACGCCCCAGACGGCGAATTTATTGATGGCATAGAATGAGGGCGGTTCGTTGATAATGGTGCTGCCCTGCGGAAGGTCCGAGGGTTTGATGCCGAAACGGGCCATCTGAGCGTAATCGAAAATGTATCGGTTCGGACTTTCCATGACCACGGGGATTGCATCCGCGGATTCACCCTGTAATATGCGCTGGGCCATCTCGCCTGCCACCCTGCCTTGGTCAATGCCGCTCACCATGAGCCCGCCGACCGCATGTCCCATGCTGTAGTCCCATGCTACATAGACGGGAACGCGCGCTACGCCTGTAATAAGCTCGTTACTCTCATAGTAGTCGAAGAAGACCCCGGCACGGTCCCGGAAAAAAAAAGTGAAAAAGACGAGTGCGCCCGGCTTGAGACTTTTTACGATGTCCTGAACCTTCTTCATCTCCAGGTTGTCAACAAGACGGAATGTCACGCCGCGGTACTGCGGGATGAGTTCCCGAAAGCGCTCGCTGATCCTCTGCCCTGTTTCCGTGGCATCAGTGATCAGCACCATCTCCATGGTTTCCGGGTGGAGGGCCAACGCGGTGTCGATGGCACTTTTTAAATCCGCGTCCTCATTGACGCCCGTGAAGCCTTTCACCCCGCGCAGGTATGAAGGCTTGAAGAAATTGACACCGCAGAACACGACCGGCGTGCCGGGGAACAGACGGTCCCGATACTTGCGGAGGAAGAAAAAGGCATTGTCGTCAGTGGCGATGGCGACATCGAAATGGATATTCTTGTACTTCGCGGAGTATATGTCAAACAGTTGCTTGAAGTACCGGTCTCCGACGATCTTCTTCGAATCCATGTATTCGATCTCAATCCGAAAGCCCGGTCGGCTGACGCCGAGGACCGAAATGATGCCCTCGGTCTCGTCGTCGGTCCATTTGTTTCCCTGGTGGTAGGAGTTGAGGATCAGCACCTGTTTCTTTGACTCGCCCCAGGATTGTACCGGCGACAGCATGCTCAAAACGATAATGCAAAACAGGAAAGCGGTTATCACTCGGACCGCGGAAAGGGGATGCTGAATAAAGATTTTTGACGAAGCTGGAGAAGTATCGGTCGTTATGGAGAATAAAGAGGCCATGGAAGCACCTAATGGTTAGACTATTACATGGGGGCAGTATTTTTATTGACTCAATTGTAGCGTTTTGTGAGTTATTAAGCAACCTTTTTTCATATATTATGAAAAATCGTATTCGTCCATGTCCTATACGGTACACCCACAAAACTGTTGCAACGCATGCATAGTTATTGTATATTCACAGCCTATAGCAATGATTATTTTAAATTTTTTTGGAGAGTAAGAGAATGATGCGAGTAGGCTTTATTGGTTGGCGTGGAATGGTGGGCTCGGTGCTCATGGGCCGTATGATCGAAGAAAAGGACTTTGATTTCATTGACCCTGTGTTTTTTTCCACATCGAATGTGGGTGGTAAGGGGCCCCGTATCTACAAAGAAGTCCCTTCGCTTAAGGATGCAAAAAACATCGACGAGCTTAAGGCGATGGATTCCATCGTTTCCTGCCAGGGCGGGGAATACACCAGCGAGATATACCCCAAGCTGCGCGCTGCCGGGTGGAAGGGCTACTGGATCGATGCTGCATCCACCCTGCGTATGGAGAAGGACGCGATCATCATCCTCGATCCGGTGAATATGAACGTGATCAAGGATGGTTTGGTAAAAGGGACCAAGAATTATATCGGCGGAAACTGCACGGTGTCCCTGATGCTTATGGCCCTGGGCGGGTTGTACGCGCGCGGGCTGGTGGAATGGATGAGCGTGATGACCTATCAGGCGGCCTCCGGCGCGGGTGCCAACAGCATGCGCGAGCTGCTGAAGCAGATGGGCGAGGTGCACCGGGTTGCAAAGGGACTGCTGGACGATCCTGCCTCCGCCATTCTCGACATCGACCGCGAAGTAGCTGGAATTCTTCGCGACGAGAACTTCCCGCAAGCGAATTTCGGCGTGCCGCTGGCGGGTTCTCTCATTCCCTGGATCGATAAGCAACTGGAGAACGGACAGAGCAAAGAGGAATGGAAGGGCCAGGCCGAAACCAATAAAATTCTTGGTCGAGAGGACAAACCGGTGCCCGTGGACGGCCTCTGCGTGCGTATCGGGGCCATGCGCTGCCACAGCCAGGCGCTGACGATCAAGCTCTCCAGGGACGTGCCGTTGAATGAGATAACCGATATGATAGCCAACCATAACCAATGGGTGAAGGTGGTTCCCAACCAGCGTGAACTATCCATGCGCGAGCTCACTCCCGTTGCAGTGACCGGCACCCTCACCGTGCCTGTCGGTCGTCTGCGTAAGATGAACATGGGGCCGCAGTATCTGGCCGCCTTTACCTGCGGCGACCAACTCCTGTGGGGCGCGGCTGAGCCGCTGCGGCGCATGCTGCGCATCCTGGTGGAGAAGTAGTAAGGCGTGGAAGGTTGGAAGTTGAGATGGTAAGAAGTTAGGAAGGTAGGAATCTAAGAAAATGCTTAAGAAAAAGAATCAATACGTTGTTGCCGTTGTGGGCGCGACCGGCGTCGTGGGCAGGGAAATAACCGAGATTCTCGAAGAGCGGAAGTTTCCCGTGAGCGAGTTCGTGCCGCTTGCCTCGGAACGTTCCGAGGGCGAGCGGGTTCAATGTAATGGAAAGAACTGGATTGTCAAGAAATTGACCAGGGATTCCTTCAAAGGCGTGGATATCGCGATTTTTTCGGCGGGCGCGGCGCGCAGCCTTGAGTTCGCGCCTCATGCGGTAAAGTCCGGGGCCGTGGTGATCGATAATTCGAGCGCATTCCGGATGGACCCCAAGGTCCCGCTGGTGGTGCCCGAGGTGAACGCCCATGCCATTGCGAAACACACAGGAATCATCGCGAATCCGAATTGCTCCACCATCGGCATGCTCGTAATACTGAAGCCGATCCATGATGTCGCAAAAATAAAGAGGATTGTGGTGACGACGTTTCAGTCCGTATCAGGCACGGGCAAGAAGGCCATCGACGAGCTTGCGAAACAGACCGTGGCGCTGCTGAACTTCAGGGACGTTGAGACGGACGTCTATCCTCACCAGATCGCCTTCAACTGCATTCCGCATATCGACGAGTTTCTGGAGAACGGCTCTACCAAGGAAGAAATGAAGATCGTGAACGAGACCAGGAAGATCATGGAAGATGATTCGATCCGCGTGACGGCAACGGCTGTGCGCGTGCCTGTCTTTCGCTGCCACTCCGAATCGGTGAACATCGAGACCGAGAGAAAAATATCAGCCAATGAGGTCCGCGCAATTCTCTCGACAAAGCCCGGCGTTATCGTCTATGACGACCCGAAGAAAAACCTCTATCCGCTGGCGATCGATGTTGCGGGCAAGGATGAAACGTACGTAGGCAGGATACGGGAGGACGAGTCCATTCCGAACGGGATAAACCTGTGGCTGGTGTCGGACAACGTGAGGAAGGGCGCGGCGCTGAATACGGTGCAGATTGCGGAAGCGTTGATCAAATAGTCAAAACCGGCAGCCGGGAAGGCGGGATGAAAAAATGAGACGGTTCCTTTCTCAAAATAGCCTTCCGATAGCTGACGTTCAATTTTTATCGTAATTTTATGTACAAACTCATCTCGAAACTAATCGACAAACTGCAACAGGGCTTGAGCCCCAGGGACAAGACCATCCTCGTTGCCCTCATGGTCATAACCTCGGTTTTGGGGATCGTGCTTGCCGTTCGTTACTATAGCTACATTCAGAAAAACCCCGAGTATTGCAACAGCTGTCACCTGATGGAAGAGGCGTATCGGGCATGGAAACTCTCCGGACACCGCAATATCGCGTGCCAGGAGTGCCATCACCTCGGCCTTATTGAGCAGAACCGATTGCAGGTCAAATTCGTGTTGGGGACAGGCCAAAAGACGCCGGAGCCGCATGGAAACGAGACACCGTGGAAGACCTGTACGAAATGTCACTGGGATGATGTTGCTCAAGGATCGTTGACCGTGAACAAATCAACGGGTCATGCGCGGCACGTGTTCATGGAGAAACTTGACTGCAAAGCCTGCCACAGCCGCACCGTTCACGCATTCAGGCCGGACAAGGACGCCTGTCTCCGTTGTCATAAGGATAAGGAAATTCACGGGGTGGGAATGGAAGGTATTTCATGCCTCAGGTGCCATGCGTTTTCGCCGAAGAAACAGGAAGCATTTATCCCAGCGCGGGACCGATGTCTTTCCTGCCATCGCAAATCGTCAAAGACGCCGTTCCCGGAACGGGTGCCTATGGCACGGTTGAATTGTTACGAGTGCCACAAACCGCATACCGGCATCAAGCCGCTTGACGCCGATTGCCTCCGCTGTCATACTCAGGAGGTGCTCATGCTCAAACCGGCGCATAAAACCGCACAGCACTGCACGATCTGTCACAAGCCGCATCAATGGACAGCGTCCCGGTAACGTCACCATCCCGTTGTTACGTGCATTTAAGCGCGTTTTGCTTTTTTCCCGACGCTATTTATAAAGAGTTCGTTCGGCTCGATCTTGTAAATCTTACAGAGCTCCTGCGGCGTTCGGGCTATTTTGACCTCTCCGTTCGCTTTCGCTGCGGCCTGGCAACTCGTTATCATCTGTTTCTGCTGCCGGGAATTTTGCCCCCACGGCGCCATAACTGTAGGCAAGGGATGGGCGCTCAAGATGATTAGGTAGGTTTGTCATCAAGGGTCGCATGTCCCTATCGTAATACCGCAAAGCACTACTCCGTTAGAAACCCAATTTCCTCCTGTTTTGAATCCCGTGACTTGCAATCCCCCGGCTCCTGCCGGAGGGACTCTACTCCGGTCTATTCGCACGCTTGCGAATAAAATATCTCTTTTTGCAAGTATGCATGGCAGGCTTTCCGCGAACTCATTGATAAACGAGGACTGTCCACTTGGCATGAAAGCTGCTTATATATAAGCAACAACGAGGAGGTGTAGTCATGAAAACGCAGATGTCACAGAAAGGAATATATGTGGGGGCGGGCGCAGGTATTGTGCTGTTCGCGCTCATCGGGCTGTTGCCGGGTTCATTTATGGGAGGCGCAATCGGGTTATATATTGCGACCCATATATTCGGCGGCCCTCTTGGAACGGCATTGCTGCCCAGGATAATCGTGGGGACAGCCATGGTCTTCGGGGTCCTGCTGTCGGGCTTATTGTTCCTGGTCGGCGCTTCTTCAGTGGGCTGGCTGGTCGGCTATATCATAGACGCCGCGCGTCGTGATAAAACTGTAGAAAAAACGTCGGAAATCGGAGAAGACGGCAGAGAGAAAATTAAGATTTAAAATTCAAGATTCAACACACGCAAAAAGGAGAAAAACGCGCATGAAATTCATCGTTGCCACGAGTAAGGTATCCCTCACCGAGAGCATCAAGCCCTGTGATGAGGCCAGGGAAGAAGACGTGACCCCCCTGGATTTCCGGGATGTTGCGACCCTCGATGAAGCCAAAGGGAAGATCTGGTACAAGGATTGGATCGAGGGCGGTGAAAATCATCGGGTGGAAAACGGCATGGTCGTATGTGACAAAAAGACAAAAGTGAAACAATGGGTCGTTGAATTTAGAACGCTTGCAGAACTGGTGGCATTTCAGGAAAAATGCGGAGACATCGTTCTCTCCGACAGTTCGCCGTACAAGGAAGCGAAGCATGAAATCATCATTCAAAACGCTAAAAAATAGTAAGCAGTGTGAACGCTGATTACTAGGGAAAAGGAGGATCAAAAAATGGAACGCATCGAAATGTCAAAAAAGGGTCTTTATATAGGAACAGGTATCGGGCTTATCCTGTTTGTCCTGGTCGGATTTCTTTCCGGCTCTCTTATCGGCGGGATGGCCGGACTGAAGATAATGGAACTTGTCAGGGGAGCAGCGCTCGATACTACTCTCCTTTCCCGCTTGGTGGTCGGGGTGTTCATGGTCGTGGGAGTGATCGTTTCCGCCGTGCTTTTTATCGGCGGCATGGCTGCCCTGGGATGGGCCGCGGGTTTCCTGTTTGAGGCAGTTAAAAAACCGAAGGTGATCGATTCAACAGATCACGCTGCAACGAAAACGAGTTAGTTTTTATTCAGTTGCAAGGAGGAATTACATTGAACGGCTCAAATGAAATGAAACCCGTGAACACTTCGGACCTGATGAAGGACCTGTCGCAGTCATTCAAGTCCTCGTTTCTGACGCACTGGTACTCAACGCTGGTCGGCTATTTATCAGGGACAAAATCTTTTTACATCCTGTTGGCGGTCGGCGCATTGATTGTGTATGGCGGCGCCATGGCTGGTCTGGACGCTATGCGAATCGGATACCGGCACGCATACGGAGTGACCCGTGAGATTTCCTGGGGGATCCTCATCTCGACCTATGTTTTTTTCGTGGTGACCTCCACGGGTCTCTGCATCGTATCTTCCATAGGGCACGTCTTCGGCGTGAAGGACTTCATGCCGATCGCAAAACGCGCCGTTTTTCTCTCGATCGTGACGATCGTAGCCGGTTTTACCGTCATTCTCTTCGAAATAGAAAATCCATTCCGGATGGCGCTCTACAACGTCATATCGCCGGGGCTGACGTCCAACATATGGTGGATGGGGACGCTGTACGGCGCGTATATGATTTTTATGATCATCGAGTTTATTTTCTTGCAGCTGGAAAACCATAAGTTCGCCACGTATGCGGGGCTCGCAGGGCTGCTCTCCGGCATCGCCGCGCACAGTAACCTCGGGGCCATTTTCGGGATGCTCCACGGCAGGGAGTACTGGTACGGTCCGTATCTGCCGGTCTACTTCATCGCCTCCGCCTTGATGTCCGGGTGTGCCACAATCATCTTCTTCACCTGGCTCGGGTACAAAATCACGAGCGAGAAAATGGACAGGCCCATGGTGCGGTCGTTGGAGGCGATCTCCAAGCTTTGCATCCTCATGATATCGATCGTACTGTTTCTCATCATCTGGAAGATCATTACCGGACTTGTAGGCGGGCCTGGAAAGGTCGAGGCCTTGAAGGCGATGCTTATCGGACCCTATGCATTCAATTTCTGGGTGCTGGAAATTATGATCGGTTTGCTCATTCCGTTTGCGCTGTTTTTTACTTCCAAGGGAAAGAACCTGAACACGATCTTCATTGCCTCCGCCATGATGATGTTCGGAATTTTCTTCATGCGGTATGACCTGGTTGTTCTGGGGCAGGCGGTGCCGGTGTTCTATGAACTCGGTGTGAATGAATACAAGGGCATCCTTCCCTATATGCCGTCCTTTCATGAAATCGCAATCGTCCTGCTGGGCATGGCGTTGACAGGGACCAGTTTCATTCTGGGAGAAAAGGTGTTTCGAGGACATAAGAGCGAGATCCATTAAGAGAGATTGGAGAAGGGCATATTATGAAGAAGCTGAAACTACCTACTGATGACATGAAGCAGGAAAGACTGGATTCTGTATCGACCATGGAGCGGAGGGAATTCCTGAAGATCGGCCTGGTCATAACCGGGGTCTTTGCCGGAGGGACCATTCTCTCCGCGATGTCGAATATGAACAAGGTCTTTGCCGCCCACGAGGGGAAGGTGGAGAAATATCCGCATAAACCTCATTACAGCATGGTGATCCATCAGGACCGTTGTATTGATTGCGAGCGCTGCGTGGAAGCATGCGCGAAAACAAACGACGTTCCTGCGTACGGATACCGAACAAGAATCCTCGAAAAGGACTCTCCGGACGCCATCGGATTGAAAAAGGAATTTATCCCGGTGTTGTGCAACCAGTGCAATAATCCGCCTTGCGTACGGGCCTGTCCTACGAGGGCAACCTATAAAGACAAAAAGACCGGCATCGTCATGATGGACTATGAAAAATGCATCGGATGCAAGACCTGCGTGGAGGCATGTCCCTATAATGCCCGGTACTTTAATGAAGAGAAGCGTTCCGTGGACAAATGCAGCTTCTGTTACGAAACACGCCTCTCCAAGGGCGAGACGCAGACCGCCTGCGCCGCGGCATGCCCTGCAGGCGCGCGCATCTTCGGAGACCTTTCGGACCCCAAAAGCGAAGTCTTTAAGCTGGTGCACCAGGTCGAGAAGGCGGTATGGGTATTACGTCCCGAGGTCGGCGCGGAGCCGAATGTCTTTTATATGAAGGGATGATGAAAGAAAGGGTCCAGGGGCCAGGGTCAAGAGGCAAGGGCAAGGGTCATGGGGCAAGGTCACGGATATCGTTAAGAAAGGTGATATATGAAAAGATTGCCATATGTCGTTTCATTGGTTATTGCAACAGCATTTCTTCTTTGCTCCGCGGAAATATTGTTTGCGGAGAGCGCTTCTCAAATCGATGATATTATTTATACGCAGCCGGTCAAGTCAGTGACGTTCAGCCACAAGGTCCATGTAGACGCAGGAAAACTCGGCTGCGAGCAGTGCCACACGAAGCTGTTTGAAATGCAGGCATTGGCTGTACAGAAAAAACAGGATTTCAACATGAAGTCGCTTTATCAAGGCAAGTATTGCGGCGTCTGCCATGACGGCAAAGCGGCCTTTGCCTCCAACACGCAATGCGCCCGCTGCCATGGCGGCGTGAAGGGCTTCGAAGCAGCGAACGCGGAAATGAAGGATAAACCTTCCGCCGGATCTGTAAAAGGACCTCAAAAACCCGTTATCATCGGCAAGGGAGACTCTTCGGTATTGTTTAGTCACGACGCACACACCGGGGCATTCAAATGCAGTGATTGCCATACCAAGCTGTTCTCGATCACCAGGGGACAGGACAAAATTACCATGGACAAGATATACAAGGGACAGTCCTGCGGCGCTTGTCATAACGGCAAAAAAGCGTTTTCTTCCGACCAATGCGGAAAATGTCACGCAAAAATTCCCGCTCCGAAGACAGCGCTGGTATACAAACCCGAAGGCATCGGGGTCGTTAAATTCAGCCACGAATTTCATACGAAGTCCTTTGCCTGCGCGGATTGCCACAGCACTCTTTTTGTCATGAGAAAAGGCGCAAACAAGATGACCATGGAGGTGATGAACGCAGGCGGCTCATGCGGGAAATGCCATAACGGCAGCACGGCAACCCCGATATCGGAATGCGGCAAGTGCCACGTTGAGTAGGCGAGGGACGTGTCTCGGGACAAAGCCCTTAAAGACTTGTTACGCAAAGGCGTCTTATTCAGCCTACCTTCGTCTTCGCAAAAGGCGCCTTCGTAATTTTTATAAAGGATTATAGCCTTATGAGGAAAAGTCATTGCACGTTCTATTGACAAGGGGGGAAAGTACAATATACAATGTGTTGCAATGTGCTACGATAATATTTTGGGCGCTCTCCGAATAATAAATTATGGTGTGACAATACTCAAATCAAGGCGAACACAGGAGGAATGTAATGAAGGACGAAAAGATATTGGATGAGGCATTATCCCGAAGAAGCCTGCTTATCAATACAGGCAAAATTGCTCTTGGCGCGGCCGGGCTGGTTGCCGCGACATCAGGGGGAATGGGCCTTATATCAAAGGCAGAAGCAAAGGGCGGCTCAACGGAAAAATGGCCGTGGCCGTATGTAAAACTTGACCCGCTAAAGACCGCGGACCTCGCGTATGAAGAATGGTACCGGCTTTTCTGCGGGGGCGCGGTGATCAGCAGCGTATTCACCCAGCTCCGCGATAAGGTGGGAGAGCCGTACAAGTCTTTTCCCGTTGACGGATTCATTTTCCTGGAAGGCGGCGTTTCGGGGTGGGGGACCATCTGCGGTTCCAATGCCGGGGCGAACATCGTTACGAACCTCATCATCGGGCCGCGCATCGCCGGTTCGGAAGAAGGCATGATGATGGGAAGCGAGATGATGCAGTGGTATTCAGACGCGTCCATGCCGATCTATGCTCCGAAAGATCCGAAGACAAAGGGCGAGATGCCGAAGACGACGTCCGATTCTCCTCTCTGCCATGTGTCGGTAGGCAAATGGATGAAAGCCGCCAATAAGGAGTTGAAGAGCCCCGAGAGAAAGGACCGCTGCGCGCGAGTCACGGCAAGCGTGGCGTATCATCTCGTGGAACTTCTGAATGCCTGGAAAGACGGCAAGTACAAGACAAAAGGCACGTTCCCGCCGGCCATGTACGGAATCAACGCGCAGAGCAACTGCATGGAATGCCACAGCACGAACGTACCGTCCCCGCCGACTGCAATGAAATAGCACGATAGCCAAAGCTAACGATCGCTGAGAAATCGGGGCATCCTGCGGAACGTTGCGGGATGCCCTATCTTTTAATCTCCCCGTCATCGAAGAATGCATGTCCATCATAGCGGTATTAGTTGCTTGTGCGGACAAAAATGAGTATTATTCAGGAAAGTTCTTTAGGAGGGTACATCATGAGAGTATGTTTTCCGGTACAGGCAAATGAGGGGATAAACAGCGCGGTATATAACCATTTCGGCTCAGCGCCGTCATTCGTAGTGGTCGATACGGACACGAGCGCTCTTGGGACGATCAACAACAAGGACCAGCACCACTCGCACGGCGCGTGCAACCCGATGAAGGCGCTCGATAACCAGAATGTAGACGCCATCGTCGTCGGCGGCATCGGCGCGGGCGCGCTTGCCGGGCTGAATCGGATGGGGATCAAGGTCTACCGTTCTCAAGGGGCCACGATTCAGGAGAATGTCGCGATGTTCAAGAAGGGGACGCTCGCAGAGCTGACGCCCGCACAATGCTGCGGCGGTCACAGCGCTGATGGGGGATGCGCGCATTGATGTGTGTCCGCTTCCCCCGGTATAACCGCTTGACATTTCCACTGATTAAGAAGAAAATTAAACCATGTTTCAACGTCTCATTCGCACCTTAAGACAGAAAGAGCTGCTTGCCCCTGCGGCGTTCGTTCTGGCGCTCCTCCTCATCTTTTCCCTCATTATTATCCTCGGGCAGGTCTTCCACCAGACGCTCCAGGAGGAAATGGCCGGGCAGTTCAACCGCCAGCAGCAGTTGCTTGCGCGCGAGGTGGCGCTGAACATAGAAAGTTTCATAGACCATGTCTCAAAGAATATCCGGGTCATCTCCCGGCTCCCCGAACGCTATCGTGTGCATCTCAGTCCGCGGAACCGCTCCATAGCCGAGTCGATCAACATCGGCCTTCAAAACGAAGCCCTGATCACGATCAGGATCCTCGATAAAAATGGAATCCTGCTGTATGATAGCGCGTACCCCGAGAAAGAAGGGCAGGACCTTTCAAGGGCCGATTATTTCCAGAAGGCCCGCTTCCTGCCCAGAAATGAACGACTGGTCACCAATCTTCTCACCCTGCCCGGCCAGAAGCCGGAATCGAAGCAGTTTATCGTTGCGACCCCTATCTACAAGAAGGACGGCCCGGCTCAGGTGCAGGAATTCAGCGGCGTGGTCCTT
>Ga0209068_10000154_pt1 | contig 41622 bp, 40 predicted proteins | sample ColStrG_CSR_2012_FD_187200 | JGI IMG/M metagenome (GOLD analysis project Ga0209068, IMG submission 187200) | Freshwater sediment microbial communities in response to fracking from Pennsylvania, USA - Cold Stream Run_MetaG_CSR_2012 (SPAdes)... | ecosystem: Environmental > Aquatic > Freshwater >...
GTCGGTGACGGCGCAGGAGTCGGGCTGGGCGAGGCCGACGCGCTCCCGCCACAGGCGGATATGACGACGACCAGGAGGCAGGCGAGGACGGCCACCCTCTGGCCTCCACGAATTGCGCATGCGGTGGACATCTTCCGGTCCTCCTGGTTGCTGCGGGACCTCGGTCGAATCGGCTCGGACGCCGCATCATCCTGCGCCTGACACACAAGCCCGGTACCCCGATCGGGTCGGTTGTCGCGAACGCGATCTTCGTCACGTGCACGTCCGACCAGGCTGGGTCGATCGACTGTCCACGTTCTCGGTCGTCCCGGGGGCGCCCCGGCTGCCCGTGGTTCGCGGAAAAGAGGCGTTTGACCCGACAGCTGGACGTCGTACGCTGCGCGTCATGGCGGAACGACCGTCGACCAAAGTCACTGTCGGATCACGACCCGCGCGGGTGGCGGACGTCGTCGCCGTCGCGGCCGGGGCGACGGTGGAACTGTCGGGCCAAGCGGTTGAGCGCATCACGGCCGGCCGAGCCATCGTCGATCGCCATGTCACCGGCGACGAATTGATCTACGGCTTGAACACGGGCCTTGGGCATCTCGTCGACCAGCGTCTGCCGATCGCTGAACTGGCTGATTACCAGGATGCGATCGTCGCCCTGCACGCGACCGCACTGGGAGCTCCGCTCGCGACCGGCGTGGTCCGGGCGGCGATGTTCGTCCGGGTCGTCGGCATCGCCTTGGGCGGGTCCGGGGCATCGGTCTCCGTCGCCAACGCCCTCGTCTCGATGCTCAATGCCGGCGTGCATCCGATCATGCCCGAGGCCGGGTCGGTCGGGGCCTCGGATCTCATGCACATGGCAGCGATCGGGGAGGTCGCTCTCGGCCGGGGCCGAGCCGAGTACCAGGGGACGACGCTGTCTGGTGGCGACGCCCTCCGGGCGGCTGGTCTCGTCCCGCTGATGGTCGGTCCGAAGGACGGGCTCGCTCTGATCTCAGCCAACGGCGTCGCGGTCGGGCGTGGAGCCTTGGTCGCGGACCGTGGCAAGGACATCGGTGAGGTCGCCGACGTGGCTTTCGTGGCGTCCCTCGAAGCCACGCGCGGCAACCGCTCGATCGTCGACCCGGCAGTCGCGATGGCCAAGGGGATCTCCGGACAGACGGCGGCGAGCGACCACATCCGGGAACTCCTCCGTGGGAGCGACCGATGCGTCCCACTCGGCGCCGGGTCGGTCCAGGGCCCGCTCTCGTTCCGGGTCGGACCGCAGGTCCATGGTGCCCTTCGCGAATCCATCCGCGCCGCGACCGCTGCCACGAATGGAGAACTCGGTGCGAGCGATGACAACCCGCTCGTGTCCATCGCCGAGGGACGCCTCATCAGCAATGGGAACTTCCACCCGATCGCCCTGGCTCTGGCATTCGATGCTCTCCGTCCCGCGCTTGCACACGTCGGCCAGCTGAGTGATCGGAGGATGGGACATCTGTGGGCCATCCTGCTCGGGGGTGAGGACGCGGTGACCCCTCACGGGATGCGCCGGCTGGCCGGACTGGCCGGGGGTCCGTTGCTCCGGTATGCCGCGGCGATCCGATCCGCGCAGCTCGTCGCCCTGGCCGACCCGGTCACCCTCCACGTCTCCCCGCTCGATCTCGGGGTCGAGGATCACTCGACCAACGCGGCGGAGGCAGTCCGGCAGACCGATGAGGCCCTCGACCTGCTCGAGCAGATCCTCGTCGTCGAGCTGCTGATGGCGCGCGCAGTGCTCGCGGTCCAGGACGATACGTCGAGAGTCGGCGTCGGGACCAGGATCGCCCTTGACTGGATCGCCGACGTCCTCGCGGGGACACCCGATGCTTTGCCCGACGAGATCGTCAGGGCGCTCCACCTGCGATCACGCGATGAGCTGCTGCCGCGAATCCGGACGACGGTCGGGGCGCCGTGAGGTCGGGCTCCTCGATACGTTCGCTGCGGGGCGTCCTGTGGATCGCCTGTCTCGCCGGGTTCACGGCCAACTTCGACCTCCAGCTCGTCAACCTCGCCCTTCCCCAACTTGGCCTTGCCTTCGGGGTGAATCAGTCGACGCTCGCCTGGGCGGTCGCCGCCTACGTGCTGCCGTACGCCATCGCGATCCTGGCGGTCGGCCGGCTGGTCGATCGATACGGCGGCCGGCGCGTCCTCTCGATCGGCGCGACCCTGTTCGCGGTGGGGTCGTTGGCGGCCGCGCTGGCGCCCGTCTACCCGATGCTCCTGATCGGCCGGGTCCTTCAGGGCCTCGGGGGCGCCGCGATGATGACGACCGCGCTCGCCGTCATCTCGGCGACTTTCGACGATCCGGCTCGTCCCCGCGCCTTCGGGATCTTCTTCGCGGCGGGCGCGGCAGCGGCCGTGGTGGCTCCCCTTGCCGGCGCAGCACTCGTCGCGACGCTCGGCTGGCGGGGCATGTTCGCGACCCAGGTGCTGCTCGCCCTCGCGGTGCTCTGGGGCGCGCTTGCCGTCCTCCACGGCGGTCATCCCGGCCAGCGTCGATCGCTCGATGCGCCCGGGCTCGCGTTCGCCACTCTCGCCCTTGGCGCGGTCAACGTCGGGTTGCTTCAAGCGAACGAGTGGGGCTGGACGTCGCCGATCATCATCGCAACCTGGCTGGCGGCGGCGATCGCACTCGTGGCATTCGTCCGGCGCGAGCGGCGCACTTCCGAGCCTGCGGTCCGGCTCGCCGTCTTCCAGAGCCGCATGTTCGTGGCTTCCGTCCTGGTCGGAGCCGCGGCCTGGTTCGGCATCCTGTCGGGGACGATCCAGCTTGCGGTCTATCTCCAGACGGTCCGGGGGCTGACGACCACCGACACCGCGCTCGTCCTGCTGCCCTGGCCGCTGATCGCCGCTCTTGTGTTCCCCCGCAGCGGCGCCGTGGTCAGCCGGATCGGCCCCGAGCGGGTCATGCTCGGCAGTGTCGCGTGCTCAGCAGTCGCCGGCGCGGTCATGATCCTGTTCGACCTGTCGACGCCGCTCGTCATCGTCTCGATCGTCGCCGCGGTCGGCGGCGTCCCGATTGCCTTCGGCGTGACCGCCAGCACGAGCCGCGCCCTGTCGGAGTTCCCGGCGACCGAGGCGGGCACGGCATCCGGCGTCTTCAACGGCCTGCGCCAAGTCGGCTCGTCTCTCGGCGTCGCGATCCCGGCGGCAGCGTTCGACCTCGCCGGCGGCGGGATGGCGGGGTCGACCGCCGCGTTCGCATCTCGTGCCGTCGTCTTCGCGATCGTCCTCCTGTCGGTCGCGACGATCCTGTCGGGACGGTCCACCCGACGGCGCTTCAGCTCGGTCTCAACCATGGCTCCCGGGAGCGTCGCCTCGTCCGATCACCCGAACCCGTCGTAAGGCCCGTTGCGGTCCTGCGAACTCGGCACCGCGCGACGGGTACGTTTGGAATGCTCCACACTCCGAGGAGAGCGAGTGAACACGCGAGGATGAACATGCACCTTGGGATGGATGATGCGTTGCCGACTCTTGGCATTCACGACTCGATCCGCGGTCGGCTTCACGCGATGGCCGCCGGACGTTCGCTCGCGATCGGCTACTTCCGGTCGGGTCGGTGCGGGTCCCTGGTCGGCGACCTCACCCTGTCCTGGACGTCCGAGTCACCCGGTTCAGGCCACGTCGCCCTGGAGCCGGTGGAAGGTGTCTCGGTCCTCGCCGACCGACGACTCCTCGAGGTCCTGCGCTGGGCGGCCCCGGAGCTCCGGTCTGGCGGATGGCTCGATCGAGGCACACCCTCGATTCTGCTCGCGGTTCCAGAGGTCTGGATCGACTTCCTTGAGGGGAGGCGACCGGCGGGGCGACCCCTCCCCGATGCGGTCCAGGCCAACGCCAGGGTGGCCCGCCGGAGCGGAACCTGAGCCGAGGCTCCGTCAGGCCGACGAGCCGCTCGTCCAGTGGAGGACCACCCCCGTCCCGCCACCGAGCGCCATCGGCTCGCCGACCCGGTAGGCCGTCCGTCAGGAACGTTCAGGCCGCATTGTCGGGCGAGCCTCGGCAACCTAGGTCGAGTGGCCGACTGTGCTCAGGAGCGTGCTGACATCATTGCCGATGAACACGAGGGCGATGAAGGACACGATGGCGATGAGAGAAATGATCAGGCCGTACTCGACCAGCCCCTGGCCTGCTTCATCCCGAATGAAGAAATCGATGATTGCCGTATGGAGAGAGGTCATCTCGAAGAATGCCTCCTTTCTTCCGATCTCCCCGGGCACGCCCGGGGGAGGTGATGACCGTAGGAGCACTTGATTTGAGGTGTCAATGGACCCGTTGAGTCCGGCGGTGCTGGCGTGCAACGACCGAACGCGCCTATCTCCACCGGACCGCAACGCGGCTGCCTTACCAGTCCCGCCCGGTGGTGCCAGGGTGCAACGACCGAACCGGGGCCGCCGGCTCGAGCGAATGCTGCGACAGCGTGCGAGGGACGTGCTTCCGGTCGGGCCGGCCGCCCGGACCGGCCAACCTACGTCCGACGTCGACAGATCGGCAGGACGATGCCGACCACCACGACAACGACGACTTCCGCCCCGACGATGAGGGCTTCGCGGACGAGACCGAGACGCCTGCCCCTGCCGGCCCCGCCCGTCGAGGGGCACGTCGCCCTGGGCGATCTTGATCCGCTCGCACGTCGCCCGCGGCCAGCGTCCGTAACGATTGGCGAACGGTCGAGGCCGATGATCTCGGCCATGATCTTGGCTCACCAGAGCCGACGGGCTACTCGAAGCACGGTGCTCGGTCCGTGGCTCGCAACGGTCGGGATCAGTGGCGCGGCCCTCGTCCTGCGCTGGCTCGACGGGTCGACGCCCGTGCCCGACTCATGGGGGATCCGTGGCTTTCCGGTGCTCTTCGCGGGGGCCTTCGGCGCCGTCGGCTGGCTGATCCGGATCAAAGTGCCCAGTAATCGGGTCGGCCTGCTGTGTGTCATCTGTGGCTTTCTGGCGGCCGTGCAGGCCTTCCTCACCGAGTACGTCGTGCGAGCGGTCCTGGTCGCGCCGGGCACGCTCCCGCTGGTCGACCTGACGGCGTGGCTCCTGACCTGGATCTGGATCCCGATCGCGGGTTCGGTGACGACCCTGATGCTCCAGATCTTTCCCGATGGCCAGCCACTGTCCGACCGCTGGCGTCGCCTCGCCTGGTTCTCGGTGGCGACGATGATCGGACTGTCGACGGTGCTGGCCTTCTATCCGGGACCGATCAGCAACGCTCCCTTCATCGATAATCCGCACGGGCTCGCGGTGCTCGGAGACGCCATCGGGAATGCCGTCGTCGGGCTGGCGTTCGGCTGTCTGGCGATCGCGATCGTCCTGTCCACCCTGTCCCTCATCCGCCGCTACCGCCGATCGCGTGGGGTCGAGCGTCAGCAGCTGAAGTGGTTCGCGTTGGCGGCGGCGATCGCGGGACTCGCCCTGGCTGGCCCCGGCACCCTGTTCAACATCGCTGCGAGCGGGTCACCTGCTGTGGCCCAGGTCAAGGTGTGGCAGATCCTCGTCATCGTCTCGATCCTGGGGATACCGATCTCGGTCGGGATCGCGATCCTGCGCTACCGGCTGTACGAGATCGACCGGCTCATCAGCCGGACGATCAGCTACGCGATCATGACGGCGATCCTGGCCGCGCTCTACGTGAGCTCGGTGCTGAGCGTGCAGGCGATCCTCGGGCCATTGACCAGCTCGAACACCCTTGCCGTCGCCGGTTCGACGCTCGTCGTGGCGGCCGCCTTCCAGCCGCTCCGCAGCCGGGTCCAGCGCGTCGTCGATCGTCGCTTCAACCGCGCCTACCACGATGCCGCGCGAACGGTCGCCACGTTTGGCGGTCGCCTCCGGGACAGGCTCGACGTCGAGAGCCTGCGCTCGGAGATCACGGCGACCGTCGGCCGGACGGTCGAGCCGACCTCCGTCGGCCTGTGGATCCGATCGCAGCCACGCGGTCCACATGACCTCGAGTGAGAACGGTCGTTTCCGAGGCGTTCGCTGAAGGACGTCTCGGTTCCACATCTGCCGGTCTTGAGCAGGACGTAGACCTCCTCCCGCTCGATCCATATCAGGCGCCACGCGTCCCACAGGAGCGGGGTCGACCGGGGCCTTCACTCGATGACGTCGTTGATGCTCAGGACGGCGCCGGGTGACGATCGCCTGGCAATCGCGCTCGTCGCACCCGGTACGACGACGCCGGCCGGATCGCCCCGGGCTGGCGCTAAGGGGAGCCGAAGACCCCGAGCTTGACCATCCGTCCCGCGATGAGTCGCAGGGCGGTCGGCAGCAGGCCCCGTGGCGTCTGCCAGGAGTGGCCGGATCGCGACGGCAGGATGGCCATCGGCACGTGCGCCTGGTCGAGGACCGCGGCGAACGTCCGGAGCTGCGACGCGAACAGGCTGTTGTCGGTACCGGCCGACAGGACGACGAAGGAGCGCTCGCGCACCGCGGCCGGCATCTGCGGGACGATGCGCATCGGTGATCGAGCCGCTTCGTACGCCGCGTCGTTCCCGAACGGCAGACCGGCGTTCCGTGTATCGGACGAGACGAGGCCGGAGACGAAGTAGCCCGAGAACGAGATCGCCGAGGCGAACACGTCCGGGTGGTGGCTCCACAGCGCCACGCTGCAGTAGCCGCCCTGTGAGTTGCCGAGCAAGGCTCTGGCCGCCGGCACGGCGATCGTCCGATAGTGGGTATCCACGTATGGCACGAGCTGCTTGGCGACGTACGTATCGAATCGCTCGCGCCCGTCGAGGGAATCCGAGCATTCGGCGTCGGGATAGGGGCCCCCGAACTCCGACGCGAAGACGACGACCATCGGCGGGATCGCCCCCGAGGTGATGAGGTCGTCCAACATCGAGGTGATGCCCATGCCGATGTTCCATCCCTGCAACCCGAACGGAGCCTCGTACACCACCGGGTAGCGGGTCCGGGACGTCCCGTAGCCGGGCGGCTGGTAGACATCGACGCTGGCGACCGAGGTGGATCCGTGCGTCCATGGCGCCGGCAGGTAGATCCGGGTCACCTGGCCCGGTCCGGCCGGCACGGAGGCGGCCCAGGGCCGGCCGGTCGCCACCACGCCGGGCGTGATCAGGGAGCGGGCGACGGGCCCCGCGCTCAGATCCGTCGGCAGGTGGCCGGGATCGGCCACGGCGCTGGCGGCATCGATGACCGGGCTGGGCGGGCTCGCGACATCGATGACCGGGCCGGGCGGGCTCGCGGACCCGGGGGCGGCGGACGGCCGTGGGCCGGTCGTCGGAGCCGGACTGCTGCCGACGGCGCCGAGCCCCGCGACCGGGGGGCCGCCGCCGCGCATATGGGCGTCGGGCGTGTAGTTGACCATGTCGCCGAACATCGGCAGCGTCGCCACGAGGAGGGCGAGGGTCGCGATCACGATGGCCGGACGGGCGAGGCCGCCGGCGGTCATCCGGCGGACGCGCAGGACCGTCCTGGCGTCCCCCGCGGCGGCCACGACGAAACGTCTGACGACAGCCGTCAGCAGCGCGGCCGCCCAGCCGACGATGACCGCCGCGACGATGAGGGTCACGACCGAGCCCAGCCAGCCGAGCGGATCGAAGACGCCGCTGGCGCCGCTCGAGGCCATCGCCTGTCGCGTCTCACGGATGAAGGTCATCCCGAAGACGGCGGCCGTCGCGCCGACCGACGCCAGGACCGCGACGGCGGGGTGGCCCCCGCAGGTGGCGACCAGGACGGCGGCGACGGCGCCTGCCATCAGGGCCGTGATCAGGATGGCACGGTCGACGTCGAAGCCCATGATCACGAGGGCGTCGACCGACCCACGCAAGGTTCCGCTGGACCGCAGCAGCCCGACCGCGAGGACGGCCACGAGCAGCGCGACCAGGCTCGGGACACGTGCTCGCAGTCGATCGATGGCGACCCTCGTGGGACGCGGCTCCTCCAGCCCCGTCGGGTCCGACCGATGCCGATGCCGGTTCATGGAACCTCCGACATCGACTGATCCGGCTCGTGTCCTGGCGACACCGACCTGACGGTCACCCGGCGGGGATGCGAGTCCGGCCTGACGACCCTCCGGCCGACCGTGCCCGTGAGCGCAGTGCGGGCGGCGCGACGGAAGCCCCCGAGGTGCAGGCGGAGGAGTGCGATCGCCAGGCGGAGGAGATCGTCGCGCCCGCGGACGGCGATGTAGCGTGCTTCCCAGGTCGGGTCGAACTTCTGCTTGAAGAACTCCAGGCCGACCGTGTCGTACCAGGGGCGGACGGCCTGAGAGCCTCGTGCAAGCAATCGTTCCTCGAGGATGGACGAACTGGACGACAGCCCGCTCAGTGGCACGAGACCCAGGGAAAGGCCGGAGGCGCCCGCGGCGCGCATGGCCGACGCGGCTTCCGCCAGGCACAGTTCGAAGGCGCCCGGCGTGCCGCCTGGTAGACGGCGCATCAAGTCCAGGACCCAGCCGCCGTCCGTTCCAGTCGGGCGGAACGTCGCGAAGGCGACTGGGGTGCCGTCTTCCTGCTGGGCGATCGCGATGCACACGGCGCCAAGCTCCGACGGGTCGAACCGTCCGACCGTGAACCCAAGCTCCGGGCCGGCGTGGGCTCGCCAGGCGTCATCGATGGCCTTCAGCCCGTGCTTCAGGCGCTCGTGTTCCGCCTTGGGCAGCCCGGCGAGGTGGACGCTGACGCTCACGCCTCCCCTTCGAGCGCGCGACACGGTGTGCCGCAGATTCGCCCGGCGCGGGCCGGCGAGGTCGAACGCCGCCAGATCGACCCTCGCCTCGCGGCCAACCTTGATGGTGCGGAACCCACGGCGCGCGAGTTGGTCGCACGCCTCATCGCTTGCCTGGTACACGGTCGGCGCGTGCCTTCGGCGGCGGCACATCTCGAGGAACGCGTCGAAGGCCGTCCAAACGTCGCCAGTCTGGCCGATCGGGTCGCCGACGACGACGGCGACACGTCCCGCGAGTCCGTAGACGACCACGCCGTCGACGCCGTCCGGTGCGAATACGAGCTTGTCATCGCCGATCTGGAACGGAAGTAACGCGCCACGCCCGAATCTTCGGGAGATCTCCGACGCGCGCGCCCGCATCGCCGGATCCTGACTCCGAATCGTACGTACGGAGCCGACGGACGCGCGAGCCGACGGCGACCGGACGCCCGACGGCCCGCCACGACGCCATCGCGTCACCTTCGTGTCATCGGTGGATGGGAATGGGGATCGGAACGACATCTGGTGGATCCGCAGGGGGCCCTCATTGCGGGGATGCCATCGGCATGGTCAAGACGAGTGGTTCCCACCCGGATGCGATGCGCCGAAATGTAAAGAAGTCGCAACCATAGGTCAGGCAGCGGCAATTCTGTGTCATCAGAGGAGGCGTTCGCGCGTCTTCGCGAACGTCGTCGAGCCTTTCTGGATGACGATGCGAAGCTGGGCGAGCGGCACCGCGACGAGCCAGAGCGCCTCGATCGACCCACCGAGCGCCGAACGAGCGAGCCTCGTGCGCCATGGCATCTCCCGCCCGTCGAATGCTGCCTCCTGTCCGAGGGCGACCCAGGTGAGTCCGGTGGCCACACCGACGTAGGCGCCGGTCAGGACCAGTGGGACGCTGACGTTGCGCTCGCGGATCCCCCCCAGCGCCACTCCGGCAAGGAATTGGGGAAGGACGAGCTGGGCCGCCGACCCGACGAGGTCGACCTTCGCCGCCATCGGCAGGTCCCTGCTCGCCAGCACCGCAGGGAGGAGCAAGAAGAACCGGCGTACCGATCCTTCGGCCCAGCGGAGCCGCTGACGGCAGAGCGCCGCGATGGTGGCCGTCGGAGCTTCCCACGCCACAAGATCGGCCGCCCAGACGATCGGGACCCCCATGGCGGCCAGTCGCATCGAGAGCTCCAGGTCCTCGGTCAGGCTTCCGACTGGCCATCCGCCCACGGAGTCCAGGACGGCGGGGGTCAGGACCATTCCGTTGCCACGGAACTCGCCGAACCCACCGAAGGCTGCGCGACCCCGGAGTTGCAGGCCATCCATCGTTTGCTCGGCGGCCTGCGCCGCGGCGAGGTAGCCGGCTTCCCCGTGCCGTACCCGGCGCCGCGCGGTGACGGCAGATGTCCCACCCGCGACCCAGGCTGCGGCGCGACGGAGAAAGTCCGGAGCGATCCGTGCATCCGCATCGAGGACGACGATCGCTGCCCCATCCAGGAGCGATCTGGGCACGGCCGCGAGGGCCGCGCCCTTTCCGTCCGGCCGCGCACCCAGTGGTCTCGAGACGATGTGGAAGCAGCAGCCGAGTCCGGCCAGATCCGCAGCCGCCGCCGCGATCGTCGCCGTCCCATCGGTCGAGCGATCGTCGACGACGGTGACGCTGAACCGTGGCCGGCCATCCGGATCTCGGTGGTCCTGGGCGCCAAGATCCCGCAGCAGCATCGGCAGGGCGCTGGCCTCGTCGCGTGCCGGAACCACGACATCGACAGGCGGCAGGGGGCCCGCGTCACGGGCCGGTGACAGCGGGGCCGGCGCTGTGTGGAATCGCGTCGCGCGACTCGACCCAGCAGTGATGACGGCCCAGATCGCGATCCCGACCCCGGCGGCGACGACCGATGTCCGACGGGCCGCGCCGCTGGTCGCCTGCTCCCCGGCAAGGAGTCCGCCACCGAGCAACCCCAACGCTGCGATGCGCCATGTCATCGGGGTGGAATCGGTCGGGGCTGGCAGCTCGTTCGTCGCGGGTCGGTGTCGGCGGCGATCGCCAGACGCGATCATGTCGTTGGGCGACACTTCCGTCTGGACGTGCGGCCTCTCGCCTGGGTCGGAACCTTGGGTTGCCCACGCGGACGGCAGTGTCTTTCGTCCAGACGGCCTCCATGGGGTCGTCCCTGCGATCAGTCGCCGCCGTCGGCCATCGCCTGGAAGAGCAGTCCTCGAGTTCGTCGGGTTCGCACTCGGTCGACCTGACCGACGGCCGTAGCGACGACCCGGGCGATGAGGCCATGAGGCTGGCGGGAGACGCCCCGGATCGTCGACGCCTGGAGGCGTCCCCACCGGGGTCATGTCGTGCGGGGCCATGGTGAGCCCGGAAGGACTTGAACCTTCAACCCGCTGATTAAGAGTCAGCTGCTCTGCCATTGAGCTACGGGCCCACGAGGCCGGGATGATACCGCAGCGGGCGACTCGACGGAGCAGGCGACGTCGCTTGCGCTCCGTTGGTCGTTCAGAAGGTGACATTGGCCGGGACCGGTTGGTGGCCGTCCGGGTCCGACAGATGTCCCGGCCCTCGGCCGACGGCATCCGTCTTCCCGTACTGCCAGACGATCTTCATCGTCCTGGGGTCGATCACGATCATGCGCTGGCGGTCGTCGTCGTTGATCGACACCAGGCCGTTCGGCAGCGGCGTGGCGAGGCTCGGGTGATTGAGCCGGCCCGAGCCCGTGGTCGGAGCATACCGCCACACGAGCTTGCCTTTCGGTGTCACCTCGATGACCGCGCCTGGGTCCGTGTAGCCGGCCACCACCACGTTCCCGTTCGGGAGCAGTTGGGCGTCCGACGGATAGACGATCGGCACGTGGATGTCGAAGATCACCTTCCCACTCGCGGAAAGCCGAACGACGCGAGAACCGTTGATCACCGTGACGAGCAGTCCACCGTCGGGTAGCGGCGTGTCGCCATTCGGGGCGGCATAGGATCGCGGCGCGTTGTTCCTGCACAGACCGGTCGTGCCCCACTGGCGGACGATCGACTTGTTCTGGGCGATCTCGACGATGCGGCAGTTGTTGATGTCGGCCACCACGATGTCGCCGTTGGCCAGCGGGTAGGCGTCGTCCGGGGTGTTGAGATAGCCTTTCGCCGAACCGGCGGACTGGTAGTGCCCGTATGACCAGATGACCTTCCTCGTCGCGATATCGATGCGATAGATGACGTGGCGGCCCTCGTCGTTCGCGACGATGGTCTTGCCATCCGGCGAGAAGAAGGCGTCGTCAGCCGAGAACGCACGTCCCTTCGGCATGCTGCCCGCGGCAGGGAACCGCCACACGACCTGCTTCGCGTCGTTGACGACGATGAGGCGACCGTTGCCACGGTCGGCGATGAGCAGACCGTGTGGAAAGGGCCCGTCGTCCACCGCGGCTGCCCCCGCAGGCGTGCCGTTCGCGGCGGGTCCCGGCGATGTCGGGCTCGGTCCTTCGCCGACGGTGGCTCCGAGCGAGCTGGTCGCGGTGGCGGTGGCGGCCACGGGCGAACCGGCCGGCGACGGGCCCATGACGACGGCGTTCGGGGACGAGATGACGGGCATCGGTGACTGTCCGCCGAGGACCGAGACAGTCGCCACGAACCCGACGATGCACACCGCGATCACACCGGTGACCGCTCGGCGTGGCCGCGCCCGAGACGTCGCCGTCGGCGGAGCGTGGGTCATCAGTCTGCCTCGATGACGATGATCGATGCCAGCGGACGACGGTCCTCGCCGCCGATGAGATAGCCGACGCCATCGACGACGGCCACGGCCGCGTCGGAAACGGCGTACGGCAATCGGCCGATACGCGTCAGCCTTGCCGTGGCCGGATCGAATCGCCACAGTGCATCCATCGCACGACCGGCCGTTCGACCGCCGGCGATCAGGAAGGCACTCCCGACCACCAGCGCCGCTGCATGTGACAGGCCAACAGCGAGATGTCCGACGATCCGCACGATACCCGTGCGCGGATCGACCGACTGGATGACGCGGCTGTCGCCGGCGGGCGTGCTCCCGCCGACGACGTACACCGTACCGTCGACGACCGCCACCGCAGGATATCGGACGCCGACGATGAGCTTCGCAACGGTCCGGAAATGCACGCCGTCAGTCGTTCCGAGCACGCGCACATCGGCTCGTGCCGGCGTCCCGCCACCGACGATCATCATCTCGCCGTCGATCGAGACGGCCGCGAGATCCGCGCGGGCTGCCGGCAGCGCGCCGACCGCCCTGCCGACGCCCAACGCGCTGACCCGCTCGACGATCGCGCCCGGAGCGACCCTGCCACCGCCGAAGATGAATGCCGCACCGTGCTCGACCGCTCCGCCGGCGTCGTGCACCGGGAAGGCCAGCGTGCCCGCGCGCGAGACGATCCCTGACCCGGGATCGACCTTGATGATCCCACCGCTCGTCGCGCCGGTCGTCGTCAGACCTCCAGTCACGAAGATCGTGGATCCGAGCGCGAGGGCGACGGCCCGGCTGCGGGCGGACGGGAGGCGTATGGCTGAACGCGCGACGACGATGCGAGCGATGCCGGCTGCGGCGCCCGACGCGGGACCCGGTGCGGCGCTCGCCGGCGCGGATGTCGACACCGAGGGAGCGGACGGCGCAACCGCCGTCGCCGGTGCGAGCGAGGTGACCACTGATCCTGTCGCGGCGACCGGTGGGGACGGAGCGGCCTGGCCACAGGCGGCCAACGTCAGCGAGAACGCGAGCATGGCGACGGTCAGTAATCTGGCCACGGACTCCCTCTGTCGTCCTCAGCCGGGGAGGTTTCTTCCCGCCGACTCAGGGCGAGAGCAGCATAGGGTCCCGACTCATCCGTACCTTGTGAGAATCCAAATACGCGGACTGATCCCTCCTGCCCGCACCGGCGGCCTGGGTGTCTGCGTCCATACCGGTCTATCAGGTCGAGGTCGCGTTCCTGCGAGCCGCGCGTGTGGCCTGGCGGGCCGCGATCCCGGCCAGGATGTACGGCTGCATGATCAGGACGGCCGCGACCGCCAGGACGATGAGGGCCGTCAGTTCGGCCGTGGCCTGGAGCATCACGATCGTCAGCAGGATGACCATGAACGGTGCCTTGAACAGGACGACCAGGAAGCCGGCCATCACGCCACCGATCAATACGTCTGAGCGGACACCTGGGAACAGCAGGCTGAGCGCCAGGGCCACGCAGACCGAGGCGAAGATCGATGGGAAGGTCGGCCCGCCGAGGAAGCCGCTCTTGAAGGCTACGGACAGCAAGCCGAGTTTCACGACCGCCATGACGACCAGCAGGAACGGCCCGTATCTGGCCGGGTCGGCCACCACGGTCTGGATCTGCGTCTCGCCGGAGAACAAGAGGATCGGCGCGAACACGCCGACGACGCTGAACACGAGACCGGCGGCCAGCGCCCGTTCGACCTCGCGACCCTTGAACCGCCCGAAGACCGCGCTCGCCACCCGGAACAGTGCGCCTGCGATCAACGCCAGCACGAGCCCGAGAAACCCGCAGAGCACGACCAGGGCGATGTCGATCGGCGCGTACGCCTGGGTGTTCGTCAGGTGCAGGTAGTTCTCGAGACCGGTGGACCCGTACGCCAAGAAGATCAGGTAGCCGATCGATCCGCCGATGAGGTTCGCCGGGAGCGTCCTGGTCCTGACCTGCGGGTCTGGGATCAGCTCGTTGCCCAGCACTCCGGTGAACAGCGGATTTGCGATCAACCCGTTGTAGGCCGAGGCGAGTGTCGAGAAGACGATCTGCTGGCGGTGCTCGACGGGGATCCCGACCTTTTCGTTGTACATCGCCGCGAGCTTGGAGGCGATGCCACCGATGCCACCCTCCGGGCCGAGGACGGCACCCGAGAACAGCGACACCAGCGGCATCACGATGGCGATCGGCAGGCGCCGCCAGTCGATCTTCGAAACGTCGCCGGCGAGGCTGTCGAGCATCGACTCATCGAGATTGGTCGGCGCGTGCATGTACTTGACCAGGAGTCCGACCAGCAACGAGAAAGGCAGGCAGATGACCGGGAAGACCCATGGGTTCGCGACCACGAAGTCGTTCTCCCAGAGCACCTTGTTGACGGTCTCGAAGACGATCAGCCAGGCGAGGACGGCAGCGGCTCCGATGACCGCCACGACCACCACATGAACGTACGGGTGGACCGGCTGCGCTGGCGTGACTGCCGGTTCCGCATCAGCGCGAGACGACCCCGACCCGGTCGTCGAACGGAGGGTGTCCGCGGTATCGCTGCTCTGTGTCTCCATGTCACCCCACGCTGCGCGCCGGCCTCCGAGCATGCGATGGCTCGGTCGGTCATGACCCGCCGAATGATGGACCATCGAACCTCCATCGCGCCGCGCGCCAGGCGTTTCGGGGACGTCTGCCGCCACGCCTCGGCAGGAGCGTGCGCGGCGGGTCGTCGTCGATGCGGCGGAGATCAGCCGTGACTAAGCCGAAGCGCCCGACGGAGGCGGACGGCCGGAACGTCCTGGGATCGCGGTTGATAGGATCGGCCTGCATCGCCGCGGGCGCCTTGAAGGAGACGGAGTCGCCACCCTGCCCGCCGACCGCGAAGTTCCTCTTCCGGACCCGGAAGGTGATGTCGGTCTCCCAGGTCTCGATCTCTTCGGCCTCGGGCAGGGCGATGGCGAACGCGCGTCCGTCGTCGAAGGTCGCCACCGGCGTCGCGGCGGCGGTCAGCTCGGCTGGTTGTCGATCTGCGCGCGCTGGAGGCGGCCGGAGAAGTCGACATAGATCGACTTCCACTCGGTGTACGTGTCGAGCGCGACGTGGCCCGCCTCGCGGTGACCGTTGCCGGTCTCCTTCCAGCCACCGAACGGCAGGTGGACTTCGGCGCCGGTCGTGCCCGCGTTGACGTAGACGATCCCGGACTCGAAGTCGCGCATCGCCCGGAAGGCCGTGTTCACATCTCGGGTGAAGATGCTCGACGAGAGGCCGTAACGGGTCTGGTTGAGCGCCAGCATCGCCGCGCCGTAGTCGTCGACCGGGATGACCGACAGGACCGGCCCGAAGATCTCCTCCTGACCGATGCGGTCCATCGCGCCCACACCGGCGAAGATCGTCGGTTCGAAGAAATGGCCGTTCGTCAGGCCCTCGCCAGTCGCCCGGCCGCCACCGAGGACCAGGTCGCCTTCCGTGCGCCCGATCGCGACGTAGGACGAGACCTTGTCAGCGGCGCTGGCGTTGATGAGCGGGCCGATATCGACCGCCGGATCGCTACCCGACCCGAGGCGCAGCCTCGCGGCACGAGCCTCCAGTCGCTGGAGCAGCGGCTCGACCACGGACCGCTCGACGATGACACGCGACGCCGCCGTGCAGCGTTGACCCGTGGTCCCGAAAGCGGACCACAGGATCCCGTCCGTGGCGAGGTCGAGATCGGCATCGGCCAGGACGACGACGCCGTTCTTGCCGCCGAGCTCGAGCGAGACCCGCTTGAGTCGGCGTGCGGCGGCGACGGCGATGCGCCTGCCGGTCGCGGAGCTGCCGGTGAACGAGATGACCGACACGTCCGGGCTGTCGACGATGGCATCCCCGACCTCGCCGCCCGACCCAGTCACGAGGTTGACGACGCCGGCCGGGAAGCCGGCCTCGGCCATCAGCTCGACGAGGACCGTGGCGCAATGCGGCGTGTCGGACGACGGCTTGAACACAACCGTGTTGCCGGTCACGAGGGCAGGCATCGTCTTCCAACACGGAATGGCCATCGGGAAATTCCAGGGCGTGATGATCCCGGCCACGCCGAGCGGCTGGCGGATGCTCATCGCCCACTTGTCGGGGAGCTCTGACGGCACCGTGTCGCCGGCCATCCGGCGACCTTCGCCGGCCATCAGGTAGGCGATGTCGATCCCTTCCTGGACATCGCCGCGCGCCTCGGCGATGACCTTGCCCATCTCGCGGGTCATCGCCTGCGCCAGGCGCTCCTTGTGCTGCGACATGAGCGCACCGAAGGCGTACAGGATCTCACCGCGCTTGGGTGCCGGGGTGCGGCGCCACAGCGGCCCGGCAGTCTCGGCCGCCCTGATGGCCATGGCGACGTCGGCCTTCGTGCCCTGCTGGAAGCGCCCGACGATGTCGCGGGTATCAGCCGGGTTTCGGCTCTCGAACGTGGTGCCCGAGGTTGAGTCGCACCACTCCCCGGCGATGAAGTGGCGATAGGTCGAAGGCTGGACGGCTGTCTTGGTCATCGGTGCATCGTAGCCTCGTGGACGGCGGCATTCCGGATGGCCCTTGGTTCGAGGATGGCGTACGCCGCCATCATGTTGGGGGTCGGGACCCCGGACTCGTGGCACAGGCGCAGCATGGCACCCTGAAGGGCGTCGATCTCCATCCGGCGACCGCCGACGAGATCGGTCTGCAGCGACGCCTTCGAGGCGTCGCCTGGGACATGACCAGGGCGAACTGGCGATCGACCAGCCCATCGTCGAGCTGCACGCCGACGGCACGGCCGACCGCCAAGACCTCGGCCATCAGGTCTCGAAGCAGCGCCACAGCAGCCGACGACTGGCGGATGTCGCCGAGCGGCAACTGGGTGGTCGCCGACACGGCGGACAAGGCGGCGAGCAGCTCGTACTTCTCCCATTTCGCGGCCTCTCGTTCGCCGGCTCGGTCGCCACCTGTCCACTCGCCGAAGACGATGCTGCGGGGCCCACTGGCGACGACGACACCCGGTTCCCGAATCGCGGCGAAGATATAGGCGGAGCCGCCCAGGACGTGGTCCCAGCCGATCGCGTCGGCGATCTTCGCCTCGTTGTCGATCCCGTTCTGGAGCGAGACGACGGCGGTATCGGGGCCGAGCAACGGCCGGAGGGTCGGGGCTGCGGTCTCCGTGTCATATGACTTGACGCAGAACAGGACGACGTCCACAGGGCCGATGTCCGCCGGGTCGGCGGTGGAGTGGAGCGACTGCTTCGTCGTCCCGTCGGGTCTCGACCGTCAGGCCATCCCGGCGCAAGGCGTCGAGATGCGCACCTCGGGCGATCAGGTGGACCTCGGAGCCGCCACGGGCGAAGCCCGACCCGTAATACGCGCCGATCCCACCTGCTCCGAACACGGCGATCCGCATCAGACGCGTTCGATGGCCATGGCAACAGAGCCACCGCCGCCGAGGCACAGGGTGGCGAGCCCATATCGGCCGCCGCGGCGGACGAGTTCATGGGTCAGCGTGGCGACGATCCGGGCGCCGCTCGCGCCGATCGGGTGGCCGAGCGCGATCGCGCCGCCGTTGACATTGACCTTCGACCAGTCGAACCCGAGAGCGCGGCCGTCAGCGATGGTCTGGGCCGCGAATGCCTCGTTGATCTCGATCAGGTCGAACGCCTCGATCGGCATCTCGATCCGGTCGAGCAGGCGGCGGACCCCCTGGATCGGCGCGAGGAAGAGCCATTTCGGCTCAACCTCGGCCTGGGCGTAGCCGACGATCCGGGCGAGAGGAATGAGCCCCAGCCGCTCCACGGCCCGCTCGCTCGCCACGACGGTTGCGGCGGCGCCGTCGGTGATGCCCGGCGCGTTCCCGGCCGTGACGGTGCCGATCGTGGCGGTGCCCCGGTCCTCGCCGTCGGGCAGCGCGAATGCCGGCCGGAGGCGGGCGAGTGCCTCCATCGATGAATCACGTCGGGGTCCCTCATCGACCGACACGGTCGTTTCGCGGCCCTTGGCGTCGCGGACGGCCACGGGAGCCATCTCGGCGTCGAAGCGACCGGCATCGGTGGCGGCGACGGCCTTCTGGTGGGAAGCCAGCGCGAAGGCGTCCTGGTCTTCGCGGCTGACGCTATCGCTGATCGCCACGCGCTCGGCGTGAGTGCCCATGTGGCAGTCCTCGATGGCGCACCACAGGCCGTCGTGGACTGTCGCGTCGATCAGCTCCCCGTTGCCGAGGCGCAGGCCGAACCGCGCGCCGGGGAGGAGGTATGGCGCCCCGTTCATGGATTCCATGCCGCCCGCGATGGCGAACTCCGCGTCGCCCGCCCGGATCTCCGCCGCCGCGAGCATGATCGCCTTGAGGCCGGACCCGCAGACGCGATTGATGGTCGTCGCCGACGTACCGTTCGGGAGGCCCGCCCTCAGCGCCGCCTGGCGAGCGGGAGCCTGGCCGACACCCGCCTGGAGCACCTGCCCCATCAGGACCTCGTCGACATGCGCGGTCGCGGGGTCCAGGCCGGCCCTCTCCACGGCGGCCCGGATGGCGACGCCACCGAGTTCCGTGGCCGGCACGGCGCTCAGAGCGCCCGCGAACTTGCCGATCGGCGTCCGCGCCGCGCTGACGAGGTAGATATGGCCGTTCGGGCCGGTCGCGGGCTGGGTCATCCTCCGAATCTACACCGCTGGCCGACTGACCCGGTCGAGCTCGTCGGGGTCGTGGCCGGGAGTATCCACGCCTTGTCCGCGGTGGTGAGCACTCGACACCGTCCCGCCCAGGTTGGTCGCGAGCAGATGGCAACGGACCGATGCCCTCAACAGCCAGGATCCGATCCGAACGATCACGTCGCGAACACACGGCCCGGAACCCGCTCGGTTCTACCCGAGGCCGCGCAGGACCTCGTCGGCGACGATCAGGCGGTGGATCTGGTTGGTGCCCTCGTAGATCTGCGCCCCCTTGGCGTCGCGCATCAGGCGTTCCACCCCGGTCTCACGCGAGTACCCGTTCGCGCCGAACAACTGGACCGCGTCCGTCGCGACGCGCATCGCAGCGTCCGAGGCCGTCCATTTCGCGATCGACGACACCTCCGCCAACGGTTCGCCCCGGTCCTTGGCGGCAGCGGCCACGCGCGTCACCGCCCGCGCCGCGGCGACGTCCCGAGCCATCTCTGCGAGCATGAAGCGGATGCCCTGCTGCTCGACGAGCGGCGCCCCGAACGCCTTGCGCTGTTGGAGATACCCGGCCGCCGCCTCCAGCCCGGCACGGGCGATTCCCACGCAGGCCGCCGCGATCGAGATCCGCCCCTCACCGAGCGCGGACAGGGCGATCCTGTAGCCCTCCCCCTCCCCGCCGAGCCGGTTCGCGACAGGCACCTCGCAACCATCGAATACCAGCTCCGACGCGGGGCATGCCCGGATGCCCATCTTCTTCTCGTGCGCCCCGAACCCGAAACCCGGCGTTCCCTTCTCGACCAGGAACGCCGTGATCGCCTTCGGCCCGACACTCGGGTCGAGCGTGGCGAAGACGAGGTAGCGATCCGCCTCGGGAGCGTTCGAGATCCAGCTCTTGGATCCAGTCAATCGGTAGCCGGTCGGAGCGTCGGCGGGACCGATCGGTTCCGCTCGTGTCCGGATCGCGGAGGCGTCGCTGCCGGCATGCGGTTCGGTCAGGGCGAAGGCCCCCAGCGCATCGCCGGCCAGCATCGGCGGCAGCCAGCGCGCTCGTTGCTCGGCGGTTCCCCAGGTTGCGACCGGGTACTGCGACAGGATGTGGACCGACAGCGAGACCGCCATCGCCATGTCGGCGGCACCTATTTCCTCCATGACCAGCGACCAGCCGAGGTACGAGAACCCGGCACCCCCGACGGACTCCGGCAGTGGCGCCGCCGTCAGGCCGAGCTCGCCCATCGTGGTGAACAGCGTGCGGTCGTAGCGTTCCGCCTCGTCGCGCTCGATCGCCGTCGGAGCCAGCTCGCGGGTCGCGAACTCGCGCGCCGTGGCCTGGAGGAGTTGCTCCTCCTCGGTCAGCCCGCCGGTCAGTCCACCCGTCACGGCGACCCCGCCGCGCTTTTCGGCCGCGGATACGTGTAGAACCCGTGGCCGGTCTTCTGGCCCAGCTGGCCGTCGGCGACAAGCTCGGTCAGCACCTTCGGCGGGCGGAAGTGATCGCCCGCGAGACCATCATCGAGAACCCGCATGATCCCGAGGCAGACATCGAGTCCGATGAAGTCGGCGAGCTCGAGCGGGCCCATCGGGTGGTTGAGGCCGATCCGCGCGCCGGCATCGATGTCCTCCGCGGTTCCGACCCCCTCCTCGAGGGCACGCATCGCCTCACCGAGGTATGGCATGAGGATCCGGTTCACGATGAAGCCGGGCCGGTCCGCCGAAACGATGACCTGCTTGCCGAGGTCCGTTGCGAGCGCCCGGATCGCATCAACGGTCTCGTCACTCGTGTCACGGCCACGGATCAGCTCGATGAGCGGCATGACCGGCACGGGACTGAAGAAATGCATGCCGGCGAACCCTTCGCGCCGCTCGCGCGCGACCGCCTCGGCCAGACGGTGGATCGCGATCGACGAGGTGTTCGAGGCGAAGATGGCTGCCGGCGGCGCGAGGCGGTCCAGGTCGCGCCAGAGAGCCGATTTGACCGCGATGTCCTCGAAGACCGCTTCGATCACGAGATCCGCATCGCCGGCATGACCGAGGTCGGAGGTGGGTTCGATATGGGCGACGGTCGCGTCGCGGTCCTCCTGGCTGAGCCTGCCCCTGATGACGGAGCGGTCCAGGTTGCCCGCGATCCTGTCGCGGCCAGCCTCGGCCCGCGCCAGTTCCGGTTCGTATAGGGCCACGTGGCACCCGATCGCGGCATGGACCTGGGCGATGCCATGCCCCATCAGCCCGGCCCCGGCCACGAACACTCGCTCGATCGTCATGGTCGGCTCAGCGTAGCGCGCGGGGCCTTCGCTCGTGCCGTGGCCCCCCAACTGGGATGCTAGTCGCTCGGAGTCCCGCCCGCGACAGCGGCCTGGGAGGCATCTCCGCCGGCCCGTCCTACATCGCTTCCGCGGCCCGAGGCCATCCCTGAACCGGCGTCGTCGGCTCCCGACTGCGTCCCGTCGCTGGCGTCCGAATGGTCGGCCGGCGTGCCGGCGTCAGCCTGGTCGGAGTCACGGTCATGTGTCGACGTCGTGCCAGCGGGAGCGGAATGCCTCGTACCGGACGCCGGTGTCTGCCCGCCGGTCGAGATCGGCACCTTCTTCGAGATCGCCAGCGACACGACTCCCGGCACCGGGACCGTCACAGGCGCCAGATGCGGACGGCTCGAGCCTGTCGGGGCGACGTGATCCGGTCCCGACTCGACGATGATCGATCCGCGCAGATCAAGGATCTTCGTGCGATCGACCGGCGGGACGATCACTCGTGCGGCCGAGGCTGCCACCATCGAACCCGTCGCGAGGATCGATGCCACCGCGAGGACGAGCGCCAGCGACCGTGCGCGGACACGTGGCGCCACCGGCCAGTCGCGCTGGGTCGCAAGATGCCAGGCGACGCCCAGAGCCGCGACCGCGTCCCGGCCGGATCCTGTGCGGATCGCCTCCACGAAGGATCGCGTCGGTGACGGCGATGCTACCCGGGCGATCGCGGCCATGACACGGTCGGCGAAGGCATCGAGCTGGGAATCCGAGGTTTTCGACCGAGTCACGACACGGACCTCGCGCTGAGCTGGTCTCGGAGGCTCGTCACGCCGCGAGACAGTCGCGATTTCACCGTCCCGATCGGGTTGTCGGTGATGTGGGCGATGTCCTGAAGCGTCAGGTCGTCGAAGAACCGGAGCAGGACGACGTCACGTTGGGTCGCCGGCAGAGTCGCGATCGCGTCGATGACGTCCGCCCGGTATTCGAGACCGAGGTAGAGCGTCTCCGGGTTCTCGCCCGACGAGAGCCTGGCGACTCGTGGGTCCACCAGCTCGTCATCGAGTCGACTCGTCTGGCGGCGGGTCGCGAGCCGGGCGATGGCCACACGAAGGGCGATCCGTCGCAACCACGCCCCGAATGGGCCGTCGCCGCGATATGTCGCGAGCGCCTGGTATGCCCGTGTGAAGGTGTCCTGAGCCGCGTCCTCGGCCTCGGTCGGATCGCCGAGGACTCGCCGACAGACATTGATCACTGACCAGGACTCGCGGTCGACCAGCACCCGGAACGCCTCACGGTCACCGGCGAGAACGGCGTCGACGACCTGGCGGTCGCCTGTCGTCGGTTCGGTCACGGTTCGGTCCGCCTGGCCTTTCGCTCATCCGCTGCGAGTGGTCCCTCAGGATGACACCTGGCCGGCTCGGAGACATCCCCAAGGAGGGCCAGGCGTCGGCAGGTGATGGTCCTTGTAGCCGACCGTCGGTCGTTGCCTCCGCTACCGGCCATCGATGGTCCCGGCGCCCCGGCCGATCAGGGCGGTCCGATAGCCTCGAGCAACCTGTCGGCGGCGCTGTATGGATCCAGTCGATGCTGCGCGACGTCGTCGAGCAGCGCCGTCGTCGCCGGTGAACGGTCCGCGTCGTGCAGACGTGACCGGATCCGGTCCGCGACGATCGCCCAGACCTGCGCCTCGGCTCGCGCCAGCTGGGCGGCGGCGGATTCGCCCGCGCGACCCGCGGCCCGATGGCGGTCGAGCGCGGCGAGCAGTTCGGGCACACCCGCCCCGGTCGCTGCCGTCGTGATCAGCACCAGGGGTTGCTTCGGGCGTGGGCGATCGTCGCCGGCGGCTCGCGGCGCCGATGCCACGAGCATCGCCCGAAGTTGGGCCGCTGTCCGTTGCGCCCCCGGTTTGTCGCCCTTGTTGACGACGACCAGGTCGGCCACTTCGAGCAGCCCAGCCTTGATCGCCTGGACCTCGTCGCCCATCTCGGGCGCCTCCAGCACGACCGTCGTGTCGGCCGCGGCCGCCACTTCGACCTCGCTCTGCCCGGTGCCGACGGTCTCGATGAGGATGAGGTCGAAGCCGGCGGCGTCGAGCACGGAAGCGGCTGCGGTCGAGGTCGATGCCAGCCCGCCGGCGTGCCCGCGCGACGCCATCGAGCGGATGAACACGTCATCGTCGCCAGCGTACGACTGCATCCGGACGCGATCGCCGAGCAGCGCTCCGCCGGTGATCGGACTCGACGGGTCGACCGCGATCACCGCCACCGGGCGTCCGGCAGCGCGAACCTCGGCGATCAACGCGGCGACCAAGGTGGACTTCCCGGACCCGGGCGGCCCGGTGATCCCGACCAGGTGAGCGCGGCCAGCCAGCGGATAGAGGCGCCTGAGAGCCGCCTCGGCCACCGGCGTCCGATTCTCGACAGCGGTCAGCAACCGGGCCAGAGCGAGCCGATCACCCGCCACGGTGGCATCGCACAGCATCGACGCCCGCCCGGCGGCATCGGCCTCCACGGTCAATCGCGTGGTCGCGCGTTCGCCCGCAGGTAGTCGGCGACCTCGGCGATCGTCGTGCCGGGCCCGAAGATCTCGGCGACGCCCGCCTCGCGCAGCGCCGCGACGTCGTCGTCCGGGATGATCCCTCCGACCGTGACGAGCAGGTCGCCCATCCCACGCTCGCTGAGCAGTCGGGTCACCCGCGGCACAAGCGTCATGTGCGCTCCGGACAGGATCGACAGACCGACGACGTCGACGTCTTCCTGAAGAGCGGCCGTGGCGATCATCTCAGGCGTCTGGCGAAGACCGGTGTAGACCACCTCGAAGCCTTCGTCGCGGAGCCCGCGTGCCAGCACTTTCGCCCCGCGATCGTGGCCATCGAGTCCCGGCTTGGCGATGAGCACCTTGATCGGCCGGTGGGTCATGACCGCATCATAGCCAGCGCCGTGCGCTCGATATGCGGCCGGGGAGGACCTTGTCGCGAAGCCACAGGTGCACGGCCTACGCCTCCGGAGCGTGCCGGGCCAGGTGGGCGAAGAACTCTGCCCGCGTCCGATCGCGGGTCCGGAACAGGCCGAGCACGGACGACGTGGTCATGACCGTCCCAGGTTTGCGAACACCGCGCATCACCGCGCACAGGTGCGTCGCCTCGAGTACCACGCCGACGCCCTGCGGATCGAGTCGATCCTGGAGGAACTCCGCGATCTGCTGGGTCAGTCGCTCCTGCACCTGCAGGCGTCGCGCGTACATCTCGACGACCCGCGGGATCTTGGACAACCCGATGACTCGCCCGCGCGGGATATATGCCACCGCCGCGGTCCCGAAGAAAGGCAGGAGGTGGTGCTCGCAGAGCGAATAGAAGGGGACGTCCTTGACGACGACCATCTCGCTATAGGCGATGTCGTATATCGCGCCGTTGATGAGCCGGTCCGGGTCGACGTGATAGCCAGCGGTCAGCTCCGTGTACATCCGGTGGACGCGGTCCGGCGTCCCGACGAGGCCCTCCCGATCCGGGCTTTCCCCGATCTCGAGGAGGATCTGGCGGACGGCGGCTTCGACCCGACCGTTGACCTCCTGGCCGTCGGTCGCGCCGGCACCCTCGATGAGAGACGCAGGCCGTGACGGCTCGTCGCCGATCTCGGTCTCGATCTCGTCGACGATACGCTGGACGTGGCTGGGCAGGTCGGGCGGGCTGGACACGCAGGCGGACTCCTTGCAGGCCGCGATGGTACGTCGTGCGGGCCTACACTGCGCGCGTGGCCCACCCCAGAGTCGAGCAGCTGCGCTTCGCTCGCGCCGAATGGCTGCGTGGCCTCGCCGGCCTGTCCGAGGAGGACGCGATCCGGCGGTTGCCGCCGATGAACTCGATCTCGTGGATGGCCGCCCACATGGCATGGCACGAGCGCCTGATATGGCTGCACCGGGCACAGGGCCTCAGCGTCGAACCGACGCTCGACCTCGTCGCCACCGGCAAGCCGGCGACGACACCGCCGCTGGCCGAGACGCAGGCGGCCTGGCGACGCGTCGTGGATGCGGCGGACATCTATCTCGACAGGCTGACGACTGCCGATCTGGAGCTGCCCCCAGCGTATGACACGAGGGATGTCGTGCCCGTCCTCGGCACGCAGACGATGCTGATCACGTATCACTACTGGTCGCACATCGGCGAAGCCTCGGCCGTACGCCAGATGCTCGGGCACACCGACCTCGCGGAGTGGGTCGGCGACCTGAACGGCTTCGCTCCGTATCGGCGCGAGCCTGTCTGATCGGCTAGCCGGACCGGCTTCGTCGACGGAGGTAGTCGAGCCAGAAAAGTCGCGCCGCCACGGACCGGTATGGCCGCCACGCTTCGCCGATCGCGCGCATCTCGACCGGGTCCGGCCGATGCGCGAGGCCCTTGACCTCACCGACCGAGGTCGCCAGCGCGATGTCACCGACCGGCCAGACATCGGGCCGCCCGAGGACCATCAAGAGGTAGATCGTCGAGGTCCACGGGCCGATCCCGGGCAAGGTCTGGAGCTCCGCATGGACGGCCTCGTCGTCGAGCCGCTCCAAGGCTTCGAGGTCGAGTGTCGCGTTCTCGACGGCGGTCGCGAGCGCCCGCCCGTAGCGTGCCTTCTGGCGGCTGAACCCGATCGTGAGCAGCTCCTCATCCGATAGCGCGAGGAAGCGAACGGGCGTCAACGGATCGGCGGCGACGCACAGCCGATCGAAGGCCGCTTGAGCGGATGGGAGCGAGACCTGCTGCTCGAGGATGATGCGGAGCAGCGTCGGGAATCCCGGCTCGCGGTCCCACAGCGGCGGCTGTCCGAATCGCTCCACGATGCCCGCAAGGTCCGCATCGAGCGAGGTCAGCTCGGTGACGGCTGCCGCGAGGCGCGCATCAGTCAGCGGGTATCGCGCCTCGGCCTCGTCCACCTACCCGGCGACCGTCCCGCGGTGCCCGAAACCGTTTGCCGGCAAGGGGTCGAACGGGCGACCATCGACGCCCCGGAGCCAGGCTCGGGCGTTCTCGCCGAGCGACTCCCGGTGGTAGCCGCCCTCCTGGAGGATCACCAGGCGTCGCCCCAGGGCCGCGGTCCGGCGGCCGATCTCGTGATAGACGTCGGTCGTGAGCGCGAAGGTCCCGATCGGATCGAGCCCGTAGGTGTCGAACCCGAGCGACACGACGACGATCGATCCCGGCACGGCCGCGATCGCCTCGAGCGCCCTGTCGACGGCCGCGAGGTACTGCTCGTTCGTGGTCCCGCCGGGGAGCGGGATGTTCAGATTCTCCCCTGCTCCGTCGCCTTCGCCCGTCTCGTCGGATCGGCCGAGGAAGTACGGGTATTCGCCGTCCGGATGCGCGTGGATCGACACGTAGCGGACATCGCCCCGGCGCCAGAAGATCTGCTGGGAGCCGTTGCCGTGGTGGTAGTCGACGTCGAGGATCGCGACCCGCTCGCCCGTCGTGCGCACGATGGCCTCGGCCGCGACCGCCGCGTTGTTGAAGAAGCAGTACCCGCCGTACATCGAGCGGGCGGCATGATGGCCGGGCGGGCGACACAGCCCGTACGCGGCGGGCGCGCCGGCGAGCACGATGTCCGTCGCGGTCAGCCCGACGTCCACGGCCGCCCGCGCCGCGACGTATGTCCCGGCCACCAGCGGCGCCGCCGAGTCCAGGCCCCAGAAACCCGCCCGGCCGCCGGCATGGACAGGCTCACGGACGAGCGCGGCGACCGCCGCACCCGACATCCCCTCGAACATCGAGCGATTCGGGTACGTGTCGGCAGACAGGAACGGCCGGTCGATCGATTGGCGTCGCACCTCGGACCAGGCGACTTCCAGGAAGCGCACGAGTCCCGGGTCGTGGACCGCCACGATCGGTGCCTCGCCGTGCTCGGTCGGAGTGGCGAAGGCGAACCCCCCATCCGCGGTCAGGGTGTCGCGGATGCGTTCGGCGCGCTCGGCGACCTCGTTCGCGGGGATCGAGACGCCCATGAACGATTCCGTGGTGATGTCGTGCCCGAGGTGTGCCGGTGTGTAGACGACCTGCATGCGACCGCGACCTCTGCGTCAGGCGGTCCCGCCGGCGACCGACAGGATCGCCGCGCACACCGCGTCGGGACGGTACCGCATCAGATTGTGTCCGTCGCGGTCGAACGACGCGACCCGGATCCGGCCGAGCCCAGCAGCGACGCGCGCATCTGAGGCGGCGGCCAGCGCGCGAGCCCGTGAGCCCGTCGTGTCGTCGACGGCCGCCACCGCGACCACCGGGGCCACCACGCCGGTCAGGGTCGCCATCGGGTCGTACCGGAACATGGCCCTGACGCTGGCCTCGACCGCGTGCGGCCGGGTCGCCGGGACCACCTTGCCCGCGTGCGTCTCGACGACCGTGGCGCGGGCGGCGCGTTGCTGGTCCGAGTCCCAGGTCGCCGGGTCGAAGGCGGCTCGGTCGGCCAGGTACGCCGCCATCGAACGCATGACGTCGGGCGGCTCATCGAGACCCCGCAGGAATTCCTCGACGTCGATCCCGGTCGCATCCTCGATCGTTTCCCACCCGCCGTCCACGAGCACGAGGCCGGCGCAGCGATCGCCCATCGCGAGGGCCGTCCAGGCAGCCACGATCGCCCCGAACCCGTGTCCGGCCAGCACGACCCGGTCGACGGAAGCCTCGAGCAACCCGGATCCCTCCGCGACGGCGAGAACGTCATCGGCGAACGTGTCGGGGTCGTAGCCGTCGGTCGGAGCGTCTGACAGTCCGTGCCCGCGGAGGTCCATGGCGACGACCCGGCGCACGGCGCGCAGGCGGCGCGCGACCGGTACCCAGGACCACGCCGTGTTCGACAGCCCGTGGATGAGTAACACTCCATCGCCTGTCCCACCCCAGTCGAGGAAGTGGACCCGGTCGCCCGGATCCACGACGACGACGAAGCCGTCGGGCTCGGCGGTCGGATCCGGCGGCGGCACTTGCACCATCGCCCCTAGGATACGGTCGCCATGGTCAAACGCCGCCGCGGATCCCGGACCGGCCGCCCGCGTTCCCGCCACCACCCGTTCGAGGAACTCGTGGAGTGGGCGCTCGACGCCATCCCCGAGCCGTACGCGGCCGCGCTCGACGAGGTGGCCGTCGTCATCGCCGACGTACCGACCGATGAGCAGCGCCGCGAGAACGACATCGGCCCCGACGAGACACTGTACGGTCTGTACGAAGGTGTGCCACGCACGGAATGGGGTGCCGACTGGGCTCCCGTCCCGAACCGCATCACGCTCTTCCGACTGCCGCTCGAGGAGGACTTCGCGGACCCGGACGACTTGGCCGACGAAGTCTGGATCACCGTCATCCACGAGCTCGCCCATCACCTCGGGATCGACGAGGACCGGCTGACCGAACTCGGCATCGACTGACCCGCGATCGCGCGGTCAGCCCCTCGCCACGAGCAGGAACGCCGCAAGGCAGAGAAGAGCCGCAATGAACGCAGCCAGCATCGGACGGGTCAGCCAGCGGAAGCTGCGCTGGCCAGGGCGCGGCGTCATCGGGTCGCGATCGCCTCCAGGCAGCACATGGTCGAGCCCGAACGTCGCCCGTGTCAGCCCGACGAACATCACGATCTGCGGTGCGATGGAGATCGCCAGCGCCGTGTAGATCAAGGTCCCGAACGCGAACACGCCGATGCCGATGCCGACGACCACGAGGATCAGCCCTGCCGGCCCCGAGCCGGGGCCGAGGCCCAGTGCGTCGAACACGCGCAGCGCCACGTCGAGGCCGGCGCTGAGGCCAAGCAGCACAAGAACGTACGCGACGGCAGCGAACATCGCGACCAGGGCCGCCGCGGCCTTTCGTGCGCGGAAGACCCGGAAGGAACGTCGGGTCGCCTCGACCGGAGTCACGTCGCCGAGGACGACACCCGCGAGCACATACGCGAGCGGCGCCCCGACGAGCGCGGCGGCAAGCGCCGCGGTCAGGACCGACACATCGGTCTGGGGACCGAGCACCGCCTCGAACACGGCACCGATGGCGACCCGGGCGATCCCGGTCGGGATCGACACGATGACCGACCCGACGATGACCCGCCAGAAGACCATCCGAGAGCGCGCAAGCGCGCCGTGCGTCGTGATGGCCCGGCCCGAAAGTCGGCCGCCGAGGATCGACCCGGCGATCGCCTCGCTTTCGATGGCCGCGACGAGCAGGCCGAGGCCGGCGATGGTTCCGAGGATCCCGTACCAGCCGCCGAGCCCCGAAGCGAGGAGGGTCTGCATCTCTCGGCGCGTGTGATGGATCGACACGACTTCGAGCGCGAAGCTCGCGACGGCGAACGGTCCGACCGTTCCGAGGACGATGAGTCCGATGTAGAACGACGCCCGACGCATGGCGTCGGACGTTCGGGTGAGCAGGTCGAAGCTGGCACCGAGCAGGCGGCGGGTCGACTCGAGCGGCGGGGTGACGAGGACAGGTTCGACCGGGTCGGACGCAAGCGCACGAGGCGCGTCAGCTTCGGCTGCAGGAGACGGCTGCCGCTGTGTCGAGGGGTCGATCGCCTGCGGCTTCGGCGGGGTGTCGGGCGCGCCTCGATCGGACTCGATGTGAGGCCCTGGAGCGGTGGGGCCGAGCCCCTCGGTCACGCATCGGCTCCGGGCAAGGTCCCAGCGCCGGCGAGCAGCTCCCCGAGGCGGGACACTTCGACGTTCCCGCCGGAGGCGACGACCGCGACCCGATCGCCATCGCGGATCGGGATCCGTCCCGCCAGCACAGCGGCCAGTGCGGCGGCCCCGGCCGGTTCAAGGACCTGCTTCATCCGCTCGAGCGCGAATCGCATCCCGGCGAGGATCGTCGTGTCGTCGATGAGCACGATGTCGTCGAGGTAGTGGCGACACATCGCCATCGTCCAGACCCCGGCAAACGGCGCGCCCAGGCCGTCCGCCACGCTCTCGGGCTGGATGCGGACGATTTCTCCGCGCTCGAAGGCGAGGCTCACCGCGTTCGAACGTTCGGGTTCCACCCCGTAGACGCGCGCGGCAGGGCGTCGTTCCTTGACCGCAGCCGCGACACCGGAGATGAGTCCTCCCCCGCCGACCCCGACCACCACGACATCGACGTCGGGCAGGTCGTCGAGCACCTCGAACCCGATCGACCCGTGCCCGGCGATGACCGCCGGGTCGTCGAACGGGTGGACGAACTCGAGACCTTCAGCATCGCGGATGCGCTCGAGTTCGGCCAGGGTCTCGCCGACGTGCAGACCATGGAGAACGACGCGAGCGCCGTACCCCAGGCAGGCGTCGACCTTGGTCCGGACCGCGCCAGCCGGCATCGCCACGGTCATGGCCACACCTGCCGTCCGGCCGGCCCAGGCGTAGGCCTGCCCTGCGTTGCCGGCCGACAGCGTGATGGCGCCACGGGCTCGGGCCTCGGGCGAGAGCGTGATGATGCGATTCGTCATCCCGCGAGCCTTGAACGAGCCCGTCTTCTGGAGGTGCTCCGCCTTCAGGTAGAGACGATCGCCGGCGACCCGGACACCCGTCGCTGCCGTCGTCCAGGCAGCCGCGGTCGCTGACGAGAGAAGCGGCGTCCGGCGGACGATCCCGCCGATCCTTTCGCGGGCGGCCTCGAGGTCGGCGAGCGGGACGAGGTGATCGGCAGCGTCGGGCATGGCGGCGAGTATGCCACCCGTCCCAGAGCGCCGGGGCGTCGGAGGACGCGCCGTGGCAGGTGCACTTGCGTGTTTGCGCAAGTGATGATACGGTCATCGCGTGTTGGATCGCCTGCCAGTCTCCGCGGAACCGGACCGTGAACGCTATGCGTCGATCGGCCGGGCTCTCGCGGACCCCAAGCGACTGTGCGTCCTCGAATCGCTCGCTCTCGGAGAGCTGTCGGTGACGGATCTCAGTGAACGGGTCGGCTGCCAGGTCCCCAACATGAGCCAACACCTGGCGGTGCTGCGCAATGCCGGGCTGGTCACCAGCCGGCGCGAGGGCAACACCATCCTGTATCGCCTCGCCGACCCGCGGGTCCTCGAGGCATACCGACTCATCCAGGACATCGCGCGCTAGAAGCGCACAAGAAAGGGAACGTTCCCCACATGGCGGAGATCAGGGTCGCGACAGACGCGAATTTCGAGGAGCTCGTCCTCAAGTCGGAGCGACCGGTCGTGGTCGACTTCTGGGCAGCCTGGTGCGGGCCGTGCAAGATGGTCGCACCGGAGATGGAGAAGCTCGCGGCCAAGTACGACGGCACGGTCGATGTCGTCAAGGTGGACGTGGATGCGAACCCGGGCCTGTCCCAGGCATTCAACATCCTGAGCATCCCGGTCATCGCGTTCTTCAAGCCCGGCGCCCAGCCGCAGGGCGTGGTCGGGTTCCGGCCGCTCGAGCAGCTCGAGCAGACGTTCAACCTGTCCGAATTCGCGCCGGTCGTCGCCGACTGATCTCGAGCTCGCGCCCACTCACCGACCCCGGTCCCTCCGACCGGGGTCGTTCGATTTCGGGGGTCAGTCGCGTGGGCCGAGCCGTCGATGGGCCGACGCGAGCCAGGCGACGGCGCGGTCGGCGGCGTGGTCATCGAGATCGGCGGGGCTGAACGACACCCAACCGTCGCCGCGCGACGATGGCTTGACGTCAGGAGTCCGGGCCGCGGCGGCGGCGACAGCCGGGTCGAGCGCGAAGTCGGCGCTGCTGCCATCCGCGGCGATCGTCGCGAATGCCCGGCCCCCGCGGGACCACATCACGGCCTCGTCGGGCCCGAGGATCGTCTCGACATCATCGAACTGACCGGCAACGTCGGCGAGCAGGTCGCGAAGCGTCATCGACCGGCCGCCGCGAGGATCGCCTCCAGATCGGCGACGTGATCCTCGTAGTGCGCGGTCGTCTCGGTGAAGAAGAAGCGCTGATGATCGGCGTGCTTGAGCCAGCGACTCTCGGGTACGACCGTGAGATAGCCGCGTAGCTGGCCCGGCACGGAGCCGAATCGGGCGCGCAGGTCGTCGATCGGGAACGCCGCATAGCGTTCATCGATCTCAGCGTTCACCACTTCCCCGCCGCGCGTATCCCAATCGGCGTCCGCGCGCTCCTTGGCGGGACTGGTCTCGTTCACTGCCAGCTCCGTGGCGACGGCGAGGGCGACCTCCTGCCCGGACAGCAGATGTCCCATCAACTGGCGGCCGGACCAGCCGTGAGCACCGGCGACGGGGACACGGAGCTGCTCGTCCGTCAGCTCGGCCAGGGCCTCGAACAGACGCCAGGCGTCGCGTTCCTCATCGAGGAATTCAAGTGCGTCGAGGTACATCCGGGCATGGTACGCCGTCACCCGATGCTCGCCGGGTGTTCATTGCTGCGCGATGGAGGGCCCGATCGCTCTGGAGTTCGGCCGAGCGAGGCTGTCGATTCCCATTGGGTGGACACTCGTCGAGCGACGACCAGCCGAACCGACCGACGAGGAAGGCAACGGCGACAGGAATCGGGCTCGTAGCGCGCTCGTTCCGCGACGAATCAACCGTGTGGCGAGCACCCGGGCGCCGTTGGTCCAGGCCCCGGCGCGGCCCAGACTTCAGACCGCGACCGGTTCCCGGTACTCCCCGAAGACCTCGCGCAGGACGGCGCATTGCTCGCCGAGCGTCGCGTACGCGGCCGCGCAACGGATGAAATGTGGCATCAGGTTGGTCTCGCTCGACTCCGGACGCGCGGCCGTCTCGCGCAGACCCCGTAGGGCCGCCTCCACGTCGGTCGCTTCGCGCTCACTGCGGGTCCGGGAGAGCCGCGCAAGATGGCGCTCCCGGGAGCCGTCCGGGACTGCGAGCACGGGGACCCGCGTGACCTCGGTCGCATCCGCATAGGCGTTGATCCCGACGATCCGGCGTTCACCGGCGTCGAATTCGCGCTGGAAACGATACGCGGCGTCGGCGATCTCGTGCTGCGGATAGCCCTCGGTGATGGCCGCCACCATGCCGCCACGACGGTCGATCTCGTCGATGTAGCGCCAGACCTGGCGCTCGGTCTCGTCGGTCAGGGCCTCGACGAACCATGACCCACCGAGCGGATCCACCGTCGCGTCCACGCCACTCTCCTCCGCGATGATCTGCTGCTGGCGGAGGGCCAGGAGCGCGGCCCCGGCGGTGGGCACCGCGAGCGCCTCGTCGTACGCGTCCGTGTGGAGCGATTGGGTCCCACCCAGGACGGCCGCGAGCGCCTGCAGCGCGACCCGAGTCAGGTTGTTGAGCGGCTGCTGGGGGGTCAGCGACACGCCCGCGGTCTGGGTGTGGAAGCGCATCCAGGCCGAGCGTTCGTTCTCCGCGCCAAAGCGCTCGGTCATGAGCCTGTGCCAGATCCGGCGCGATGCGCGGAACTTGGCGACCTCCTCGAAGAAGTCGCTGTGGCTGTTGAAGAAGAAGGACAGGCGTGGCGCGAAGTCGTCCACGCGCAGTCCACGTGCGAGCGCAGCTTCGACATACGCCATCCCGTCGGCGATCGTGAAGGCAAGCTCCTGGACGGCCGTCGAGCCCGCCTCGCGGATGTGGTAGCCGCTGATCGACACCGTGTTCCAGCGCGGCAGCTCGCGCGTTCCGAATTCGATGGTATCGGTCACCAGCCGCATCGACGGCGCGGGCGGGAACAGGAATTCCTTCTGGGCGACGAACTCCTTGAGGATGTCGTTCTGGATGGTCCCCTCGAGCCGGTCGCGTGGGACGCCGGTCTTCTCCGCGGCCACGATGTACATCGCCCAGATCGGTGCCGCCGGAGAGTTGATGGTCATCGACGTCGACACCCGTTCCAGCGGCAGGCCGGACAGCAGGACCTCCATGTCGGCGAGGCTCGAGACCGCCACGCCGCATGTGCCGAACTCCCCTTCCGCCTCGGGGTCATCGGTGTCGTAGCCGTACAGCGTCGGCATGTCATAGGCGATCGAGAGGCCGGTCTGGCCGGCATCGAGCAGTTGGCGGAACCGGGCGTTGGTGTCCTCTGCGGCCCCGAACCCGGCGAACATGCGCATCGTCCAGAGCCGGCTGCGATATCCGGATGGATGGATGCCGCGGGTGAACGGCGGCTCGCCCGGGAGGCCGACATCTCGGAACCCATCCGCGTCGGACGACGACCACGGACCGTAGATCGGCTCGATCGGCATGCCGCTGATGGTCGAGAAGCTGCGCTTGCGTTCCGGTGCCCGCTCGACCGCGGGGTCGAGCCGTTCAGCCTCCCAGGCACGGCGCCGAGCGGCCCACTCGCCGGATCGATCGGTCATGCCGGCGACTCTAGCACGAGGTTCGCACGGCGAGGATCAGCGCGGCGGGCGACTCCGGCGCTCGCGCGACTGGTCCGGCCGCCGTGGAAGACGGCCGCCCGCCATCGCCGACGCGGCGCGGCGGCGAGCGGCCCCGACTCCACGCCGGAGGTTGCGATCGACGACCGGGACCTGGCGCGCCCGGTTCGCCAACATCGCGATGTCGATGAGCATGAGCGCCGGTACTGCTCGCCCGCCGATCAGCCTCACGGCGCCGTGGCGGAGCAGGAAGCGCATCATTCACTGACCGCCGAACGCGTCGACGGCGTCCTGGATCCGGGCGTCGGGCAGGTCGTTCGTGATGACCACGTTGACCGTATCCCTGGCCGACGCCTGCCAGATGACGACAGTCTGGGTCCGGCCGCTGGTCTCGGTGTCGAGCCGGCGCCCGGGTCGCCCGGCGATCACCGGCTCCGACTGTGCATCGACCTGGGTCCGCGACGCTTCCGTCGCGCTCCGCCCGTAGAAGGCGAACATGTCGTCGGTCGTCAGGCCCGGCGCGCGGAACACCGCGAGCACGAGGGCGCGCTCGGCGCCGAACGTCCAGGTGGACCCGGCGAACTTCACCTCGGAGATGCCCTGTGCGGCGAGGGCGCCGAGGTTGTTCGGCGTGCAGTTGCGCCCGGAATCCAGCGTCTGAGCGTGCTCGCCGCGGTACGTCTTGGGTATGAGCGCCTCAAGATCCGGATAGGAGCCCGCGGCTCGGCCGTCGGCCGTGCACGGACCGCTCGCATCGAACGATGGCGGAGGACCGCCGCTGCACGCGACGAGCACGGCGGCGATCGTGACGGCCAGCAGGCCGACGCGAATCGATCGGGGCATGCCTGAAGGGTATCCGGAGTCTCGTGAAACCGCCTCTGAAGTCGTCGTTTGGCATGGTGCATGCTGACACCTGGTACGGGCGTCCCAGACGTGGTGCCTCGGTGCGCCCAACCTTCGACTGCCCCGATTTGGCCAAGGGTGCCATTGCCCGGGACCACCCCGAGCCGTAGGGTTCTACCTACGCCACCCCGCGATCGAACCGGGAGATACCTGGGGCGTCGGTCACGGAACCGGAAACGGACGTTCGACCCGAGGAGGTTCGGGACGATCGATCCCGGGTCCGGATCACGAGCCGAGTAACTGGTCTTCGGCCAACAGGCCTGGTGACCGTCGGGGCGGCAGCGCTCATCGAATTCATCCGCGTCATGGTCGCTCTCCGGTATCGGGGGGCGATCTCGCGTTTCCGGCTCGCGTGAGCCCCTCAAGCGCTGCGGGATCTCGTCTTCCGATCGCCGGCGGCATGTACCCGGCGCATGACACCCCGCCGATCGAGATCGCGCTGGACCACCCGTGCCGCACTCACCAGGTCAGGGTCGTGATTCACGGTCCCTGCGACCCAGTCGATGTACGACGGCTCGAAGGCGGCGATCTGGCCAAGCGTGTGGTCGTGGAACTTCCCGAACGGCATGACGGTCGCCTCCGCCACGTCGAGCGACGGGGCCGGCGGACGGCGGAAGTTGCGGACGCGGTCTCGCACGAGCGGACCGGTCGGGGTGGAAGCACGCAGCGGCTCTCGCCCGACGACATCGGTCGCCTTGGGTGGCTGGCCACGCAGCGGGGTGCGGCCGGCGCTGTTGCCGACGGCCTGGTTGCGCGCCTGATAGACGCCGCTCATGTCGACGTGGCCGGTGACCGGCCGAGTCGGCTTCGGCGGTGGCGGTCCGCCGCGTTTCCGGGTGACCCCCGGCTCGAACGGCGTGTCGTCGCTCCGGTTCGCGCGACCGTCGCTTCCGGCACCGCTCCCGCGGGTCAACGCAGCGTAGGCGTCGTTGATCTCGGCCATGCGGCGGGTGGCCATCCGTGACGCAGCCGGATCGTCCCCGGTCAGGTCCGGGTGATTGGTCCGTGCGAGGCGGCGCCAGGCCGCCTTGATCTGGACCGGAGTCGCACGACCGTCGACTCCAAGGACTTCATGCGGATCGCGTCTGGACATACGCTGCCGAGTGTAGGGCACCGACTGCGGCTCGGACCTGCGCCGCGCCCGGCCACGACTTGACAGCTTCGCCGTCGTGCCGTCCCCTACTCCTGTGGGAACCATCCGACGAGCTGGGATCGCGGCCGTGGCGGCCATGGCGGCGCTCGGACTCGCCTATCGCTTCGCGCTCGCGTATCGCGTCCGCGCCGGTTACCCGCGCCGGACGCCGCCCAGGATCACCCCGGCCGACCTCGGGCTGCCGTTCGAGTCGATGCTCATCGAGTCCGACGGGCTGCCACTGCCCGGCTGGTTCATCCCAGCCCGTCGCGGGGCTCGGGGACCTGGCGTCGTCCTCGTCCACGGGTGGGAATCGGCGCGCGATCGGACGTTGCCGATGGCGATCTTCCTCCACGCGGCGGGCTTCCACTGCCTGACCTTCGACGTGCGCGGGAATGGCGCGAACCCGGCCGAGGAGCTACCACTGAGCGCCGGCGAATTCGGGGCCGACACGCTGGCGGCCTTTCGGGCATTGGTCGAGCAGCCCGAGGTGACTGTCGGCGCGATCGCCGGCCACTCGATGGGCGCCATCGGCGCGCTCCTTGCCGGGGCGTCAGATCCGCGCGTTGCGGCCATCGTGGCAACCTCCGGACCGGCCGATCCATATCGGCTCACCCGCCAGACCTTCCGGCTGGCCCGATTGCCGATCCCGGACCTCATCGCCTATCCGCTCGCGTGGCTCACGACGCGCGTCTATGTCCGGCCGCGCGGCCACGCCGTTGACGACATCAGCGCGGCCTCCGCCATCGCACGCTACGACGGGCCGGTCCTGCTGGCCCACGGCAGCGAGGACGTCGTCGTCCCGGTCAGTCACCTCGATCGGCTGGCAGCGGCGGCGCGGGAGTCGCGCGCCGGCGACCCGTTCGCGGCCGACGTCGAGACGCTCACGGTCGAGGGCGGCCAGCACTCATGGCTGTACGAGGATCCGCGCTACCGTCGGACTGTCGCCGCGTTCCTGACTCGGGCGATGGGTGGGCCGCTCGACCCGGCGACGGCGGCTGATCTGGCCGAAACGACCGACGCCTCGCGCATCCCCGATGGCGAAGCCCAGTTCGACGCGATCAAGACGACCCCGGGCGGCCTGCGGACGCTGGCGCAGGTCGCCCTGCCGGGGGCGACCAGGGCGCCGCGGCCGGAGCCGGATGAGACGGCTCCCACTCAGCCAGAAACCTTCGTGACGCCCAGCACGCCGGCCGCCGGATCGTGACCGTGCCGGAGGGTGACCCGGTCTGGGCGGCGATCAGCGCGAAACGAGTGATCCGCCGGTTCGCCGACCGACCCCTCGAGCCGGGCCACCTCGAACGCATCCTCGATGCAGGCCGGCGTTCGGGGAGCAGCAAGAACCTCCAGCGCTGGACGTTCATCGTCTGCCGCGATCGCGAGCACCTTCGGACGCTCACGGAGGTCGGGCCGTGGGCGGGTCACCTCGCCGGAGCCGCGGTCGGGGTCGCCCTCGTGACGCCGGACCCGCGCGGTGCGCTCGATCCACGTGGCGACGGGGCGCCCCTGTCGATCATGTTCGACCTCGGTCAGGCGGCCCAGAACATGATGCTGGCGGCCTGGGAACTCGCGATCGGCAGCGTCCCTGCGACGGTCTATGAGCACGACCTGGCCCGCGAACTGCTGGGCTACCCGCGCGACCAGCATTGCGAGTACCTGCTCTCGTTCGGCTACCCTGCGGACCCTGCCGACCTCACTCGGCCGCCCCGCGCCGGCGGCAGGCGCGGCCTCGACGAGATGGTCCGCGAGGAACGCTGGTAGTCACTCCCGGCTCACTGCCACTGGAACTTGCGCGCCGCGATCCCGAAGCACACGACGAGCCAGGCAAGGAGCACGGCCGCACACACCCACAATGGCGCGAATGCGGCGCCCCCGACCATGACCTGGCGCAGCGCGTCGGCCAGGTAGGTCAGCGGGATGATCCGGGCGACGACCTGAAGGAACTGCGGCATCTGGTCGATCTGGAAGAAGGCCCCGGACAGGAACATCATCGGGAACTGGATCATCGAGGTCATCCCGTTGGCTGCATCCTCGGTCTTCGCGAACGAGGCGATGACGTAGCCGAGGGCGAGAAACGCCATCGCCCCGAGGGTCACGAAGACGGCCACGATCAGCAGGCTTCCGGTCACCTCCACCCCGAACGCCAACGAGCCGACAGCGACGATGATCACCGCCTGAGTGAAAGCGATGAGGACCCGCATCAGGACGTTCGAGCCGACCAGTTGCCAGCGCCGCAGCGGCGTCGCGGCCAGGCGCTTGAGGATGAGCTTCTCCCGGTCCGCGACGAGCGGGATGGCGGCGAAGATGCCGACCTGCATGATCGACAACCCGAGCATGCTCGGCACGAAGTAGCTGATGGCGTTGAGGTTCTCGGTCTGGACGGTCTGCGGGCTGGGCACCACGAGTGGCGACCGCCCGCCGAGGTTGACCACCCCCACGACCGTCCCCACCGCCTGGTAGATCGAGCCCTCGAGCGAGGGACGGGACGGGTCGGTGAACACCTTGAGCTCGGCCGGGGCGCCGGCACCGGCCTGTGCGGCCGCGATCGAGGCCCCGTAGCCGACAGGCACGACGATCGTGCCGTCGACCTTGCCCGTCTGCATCTGGCTCTGCGCGTCGGCGAGGTTCGTCTCGACCAGGGTGATCCCCTGAAGCGCGACGAAGCCCGCCTTGAGCTTGAGTGCCGCCTCGGACTTGTCGTCATCGACCCAACCGAGGGTCATCCGGGAAGTTCCGCTGCCCTGGAAGATCAGCCCGAACAGAACGATGAACACGAGTGGGAACGCAAGGGTCCAGAAGACGGCAGCTCGATCGCGGGTGTAGCTCCGGATGTTCGCCAGGGTCAGCATCAGGAGCGCATTCATCGGTCCACGGTCTCCGGATCAGTCGCGCAACGCCCGGCCGGTCAGGTCGAGGAAGACGTCTTCGAGCGTCGCACGACGGATGCCCAGGTCCTGCGGTTCGATGCCTCGCGATTCGGTGAGGGCGAGCAGGGCCCCGACAGTGGCCGCGACGTCGGCCGTGTAGAGCAGCAGCGCATCGCCGTCGTGTTTGACCGATGAGACGGCCGGCAGAGCCGCGAACACCTCATCGGCGATGCCGTCGATCGCGTCAAAGCGGACCGCACGTTCCTTGAACCGCTTGGAGATGAGCGCGTCGACCGTGCCGTGCTCCAGGATGCGTCCATGGTCCATGATCGCGAGGCGATCGCACAGCACCTCGGCTTCCTCCATGTAGTGCGTCGTCAACAGCACCGAACGGCCGCGGTCCTTGAGGCCCTTGATGAGGTCCCACAGGGCGCGCCGAGCGGCCGGGTCGAGGCCGGTCGTCGGCTCGTCGAGGAAGATCAATTCCGGATCGTTGACCAGCGCGAGCGCAACCGCAAGCCGCTGGCGTTGCCCGCCCGACAGGTCTTTGGTCCGCGCGTTCCGCCGCTCGCCGAGCTCGAGCATGTCGACGAGTCGACCGGTCGGCAGCGAATTCGCGTAGAAGCTCCGGAAGAGGTCGATGACCTCGACGACAGTCAGTTTGGGATAGAGCGCTGCGGTTTGCAGGCTGATCCCGATCCGCGGCTTGAGCGAGTCGGCCCCGGTCGCCACGTCGACGCCAAGGACCAGCGCCTGCCCGCCGTCGGGCGCCCGAAGCCCTTCGAGGATCTCGACCGTTGTCGTCTTGCCGGCGCCGTTCGGCCCGAGCAGCCCGAAGACCTCACCTGGCGCGACGTGGAAGTCGATGCCATCGACCGCCAGCACGTCGCCATAGCGTTTGACGAGGCCGCGCACCTCGATCACGGAATCGGTGGCGACCACCCCCGGCGTCTGCATCCGGCGATGGTGCCATCCCCGCCGGATGCGTGCATCGCCCGCGGTCACTCGCTCGGCCGGTCGAAACCCCCGGTCCAGTCGATGTCGAGCGCAACGCCGGTCTCGACGGCTGCGTCCTCGGGCGCCGGCGCGCCCAGCGAGAGGTAGGCGTCCAGGGCAGCCTCGAGTCCCACGTCGCGTCCGGCCGCTTCCGATAGCAGCCACTTCTCTTCGAGCACGTCGCAGTAGGCCTGGACCGGGTCCCGCCCAGGCCCGATGATCGGGGCCAGGATCGCGAGGACCGGCTGGAACACGTCCTCGACCCAACGTTCCGCTGCCTCCACGGGATCCAACGTTCCGCCTCGCTGGATCTCCAGCCAGGCCCGGTATTCGCGCAGGTCGTTGAGCAGGATGCGAGCCTGGCCCTCGAGGGCGACCAGCCCCGTCAGCCTCTCCAGCTCGCGCGAGTGGAATCGACGATTGGCGACCGCGACGCGCAGGTGCACAGCCTCCCCGGACGCCGTCGGCTCAAGGCTGATCTCGTCCACCGCGAACCCGAGATCGTTGAGCCGACGGATACGGCCACGGATCGCCTGCCGGTCCCATGGCGGCAGTTCAGGGACGTCGTTGAGTTCTGCCCACAGCGCGGTGTATCTCTTGCGCACGCTTTCAGCCGCCTCGACCGCGTCCTCGAAGGCGTCCTCCCGGCCCTGCATCGCCCCGAGGTCGGCCAGTCCGAAACCGACGTTCTCGACCAGGATGTCGAGGTCCCAGCCGCGCTGGCCGTCGGACAGGCCGGGGTGGATCTCGCTCGTCTCAGCGTCGACGAGGTAGGCCTGGATCTTGTCGCCGTCGCGCCGGAAGAGCGTGTTCGCCAGCGAGCAGTCGCCCCAGAACACGCCGGCCCGATGCAGGTCGACCAGGAGCGATGCCATCGCGTCGAGAAGACGATCCCGATACGGCCCCGGGCCGAGCGGAAACCGCATCAGGAGCCGGCGGTACTGGATGGAGAACGCGAGGTACTCGGTCGCGAGGATCGCGACGTCGTGGCCCGGCCACGACGACACGCCGATCGGCGAGACGGCAGGCAATCCGGCTGCCTCGAGCCGGCGCAGCACCTCGAATTCCGAGGTCGCGACGCGGACTGGCTCCTCTTTGAGAGCGACGAGCCGACCGTCGACCATCAGGAACCGGACGAGGTGGCGCGACGGGCCGATCGGAAACGTTCGGAAGGTCAGCGTCTCCGGCCAGTCGGCAAGCGGGAGGTCCCATGGCAGGTCGAGCAGCGTTGCGCTGCTGCCACGGAGACGGAGGCTCGGGAAGCCCGAACC
>Ga0209068_10000155_pt1 | contig 41385 bp, 32 predicted proteins | sample ColStrG_CSR_2012_FD_187200 | JGI IMG/M metagenome (GOLD analysis project Ga0209068, IMG submission 187200) | Freshwater sediment microbial communities in response to fracking from Pennsylvania, USA - Cold Stream Run_MetaG_CSR_2012 (SPAdes)... | ecosystem: Environmental > Aquatic > Freshwater >...
GGATGGCCAGATGCGCCATGTCCGGTAGACCGGATGTCGCGAGGGCTGGCACCGCCGTCGCGGCAAACATCAGTATAGCGCCGACCACTGCCACCCGAGGGTCGACGCGATGGGTCCAATCATCCAGGGCCATATCATGTCGAATTCTATCAGCTGGAACGGAATGCGCCATCGCCACCTGTCGCCCTCGCCCGGTTGTCGGTGCCCATCCCGGCACGGCTGAATCCAGAACCGCCATCTTCCGCGCTAACCATTCCAAAAAAAAGGGCGACGACTGTGACCTGAATCCGGCTTGACATTATTGCGTGATCTTACATAATCAATAAAATCAGTCTATAGAAAAGCACAACCGCTTAAGCATGTTGGACGGTTTAACTGGCTTGTTGGTTGATGTTTCGAGGTCGGTTGTACGGGGCGTTCCAACGGCTATGCAAGCCAATCTGCTATCACAAATATGTCACGCAGGTGAGCCCCTCGAAAGGCCGCAGGGTCTTTTCAGTATTTATCGCCGTGCCGTGCGCGGCCTTTGCTGTGATGACCTTCATGCCTTTGGCACCGCGGCTCCGTCCGCCGCGGATCGGAGTCTAAACTCGAAATTTTGAGCAGTAGGAACTTGGCGGTGAGGGTCAACCTCACGATTGAAACGGGCGAAACAAACGGGTGGTGTAATGCGTACAAGGCAGTTCGGGTCTGCGAGGGCGTCTGGACGACAGTTACTGGCGAGGATCAGCCTAGCGGCGGTGGCGGCCATCGGGCTGTCAACGGCGGCGGCGGCACAGACGCTGCCTGGGACGACAACCACCAACCAGAATTCGGTGGTGAATCCCGCGGCGATCTGGACGCATCCCTATTGGGACGCGACGTCAGTCTGTGCCTCTCAGCAGGTTACGGGGGCGTGCGACCCCGTGGTTCCCATTCTAAATCCGAACCAGAACAGCCCCCTCAATAGCACGTTCGACTACTACGCCTACAGCCCGCCGGTGACCAAGTTCGTCGATCCGCTACCGACTGTGCCGATCGCGGTGCCGGTGACCACGATTTTTTCCGGCCAAAAGTCGGATTATTACGAACTGTCGGTCGAAGACTTCATGTTCCCCTTTCACCGGGATATGGGTCCGGCGTTCCTGCGCGGCTATCAGCAGACCAATGCCCCGAGCGGGTCGACCTACAATTATATGGATGCCAACGGCACCTCGCATTCGGTGGCGCTTGGCAGCTTGCACCAGAACAATCTCGGCTACATGGGCCCGCAGATCGTCAATTACCGCAACGTGCCGACGCGCGTGAAGATGACGAACAACAAGTCCATCACCAACACGACGTGGGACAGTTCGATCCATCCGAACACGCCGCACACCTACAAGGTCGGCAATGTTGATACCCCGATCCCCTACAACGGCCTGCAGATACCGGTCGACGAGACGATGACCGGCGCCGGTTCCGGCCCGCCCGTGCATTTGTCGGCCGGTCGGTACGCGACGCACTCGCGGGCGTCGACTGTCGCTGGTCTCAATATACTCTTCGCCAACAATAATTCGGCGTTCCACTCAAACGCATCCAGCTACAAGTACTACACAAATTCTCAGTCAACGTCGTACTATCCCGTTGGCACTTTCCGCTACCACACCGCAGCGGGCAATGTTTTCACGCTGGCCAACCGGACGACACTTTGCGGCCCGAGTCTGAATCCGCCTGTGGCGGCGGGCCCTGGATGCACGCAAAAGACGGGTTTCTTTAATGGTACAGCTTGGGTGGCCAATTCGACCTGCACGAATGGGCAATTCAATCTCATCAACGGTACCTATAACCCGTACTTGTGCGTACAGATCGTAGTAACGGCTGCCAATACGACCGTGTGCAACCCCCGCATCACGGGCGTCGGCTCACCGGCTTGCACGCCGACTTGGACTCCCAATACCCTATGCCCCTCCCCCACACCGGCTGGCGCAACTTGCGCAACCGATACGTGGACGTTGTATAAGTCGTGCACGGCTTTTGAACTGACCGTGCCGGGCATCGCGAGTTCGTGCACGACCGCGGTGAGGATCACCACCACAGGCAATCAAACAGCGACAGCGGCGTGCTCTGCTGCCGTCACAAGGGCCACGACCGATAATCCGGCACCCAACGCCGCCCTCCCGTTCCATTGCTCGACGGGCCAAACCTGGGCCATTGGCTCCGTTTGCGCTCCCTACATTCCTGCGACGAACAACTCGCCGTTCTTTTGCCAGTTGATCGCCGGATGGGCGCGGGGTGACTACTGCACCACCACGCAGGCCAATGATGCGAATTATGCCTGCATCGCCGGCGACTATTCGTTCGATCGCGCACTGCTGCACCAGCACGGCGGTGTCACGCCGTGGATCAGCGACGGTCAGCCGCATCAGTGGACGACGCCGGTTGGCGACAACAACAGCCCGTACAAGCGCGGTCTGAGCAACGCCAACGTTGCGGACATGCCCTGCTCGATTGCGGAGCAGATCTCCACAACGGACCCGGTCACCGGCAAGTCTCCCTGTGACGGCATCAACACCTACTTCTACAGCAACCAGAACTCCGCCCGGATGATGTGGTATCATGACCACTCGTCCGCGCTCACCCGCCTCAACCTCTACGCCGGCGAAGTCTCGCTCTACATGCTGACGGACAGCATCGAGCAGGCGATGCTCGGTAACGGCGCCACCAACAACTCGGCCATCGACAACGTGTTCAAGTCGGTCGGTCTGGCGTCTGACGCTCAGATCGGCACGAACGCCAACTATCAGCCACAACCTGATCTGAACCGCACCGTTGCAGATGGGCAGCACACCATCATCGGTACGCTCGGCACGACCATCGCAATCCAGGACAAGACTTTCGTCTGGGGTTACGACAGTCATTCGATCTTCGGCAAAAACGGTACTGGCGGTAACGCTGCCCTGTACGGCACAAACGCCTACGACGGCCTCTGGGCCGGCAACAAGGACGGCGGCAACGTCGGCAACGAAGGCGCCTGCGGCAAGATCGCTGTCTCCACGGCCAGCACCAACGGTTACGCGGAATTCCCGGGTAACCCCACGGGCGGTCCCATGGGGCAAAAGAAAGCTTGCCCAATGGACACCGGGGCCCTCTGGTTCCCGCACGTCTACTCGCCGAACACCGACCCGACTAACGGCGCTACCGTCGCTGGTGCTCGCTGGGACTTTGCTCCCTGGGTCTATCCGGCCGGCACGATCTATAACCAGTATCTGCCGACCGTGTCCGCGGTGCCCGAGTCGTTCCTCGACACCATGGTCACCAACGGCAAGGCCTATCCGTACCAGGTCGTACCGCGTAAACCGATGCGCTACCGCATCATCAACGCCTCGAATGAGCGCTACTTGAACCTGCAGCTCTACTACGCCGTCAACAACAGCGGCGTCGCGAGCGGCACCAACACGACACCCTTCAATGTTGATCCGGCTACGATCTGCAATAAGGGTGGCAGCACGGCTGGCTCCGGCTTCGAATATGCAAAGTGCACTGAAGTCGGCATGATCCTGCAGAATCCAACCCAACAGCCCGGGGCTTATCTTGCGCCGGTTCCGGCCTACATCGTGCCGAACGCCAACATGGTCGACAGCACCGGTGCCACATGGGTCCCCGGCACCAGCACCGGCCAAGCCTATATGCCTACCAATGCCGCAACTTGGGCCCGCTACGGTGGCGTGCCCGATCCCACAACCCAGGTGCCGTTCATCCAGATCGGCAACGAGGGCGGCTTCCTGCCCAACCCGATCGTCCACTACAATCAGTCGCTCGACGTCGAGACCGATCCGCGCAACATCACTCTGACCAATGTGCGGAACAACCCCGTCTCCAACCCGCCGACCTGCGCCAACTGCGTGTTCCCTTATCCGGGCTATACGTTGTACATGGGTCCGGGCGAACGCGCCGACATCATCATCGATTTCGGCTCGATCCCCGACGGCGCGACGTTGATCCTCTACAACGACATGCTCGCACCGAACCCCGGCTACGACCAACGCTACGACCTGTTCACGGGCGCGCCGGACATGACGGCCATCAATGGTCCGGCCGCCGTACTCCCTGGGCAGGGTCCGAACACGCGCACGATCATGCAGTTCCGCGTGGACGGCACGATCAACTTCGCCGGCGCCAATCCGACCGATCCGGTCACGGGCGCCGCCAGCTACAACAAGCCTCTCCCAGCCGGTTGGGTCGAGGAAATCAACATGTACAACGGCGACGCAGCCAAGCCTGCAAATTCGGCTGCACCGCTCAACAAGGCGATTGTCGCTGCATTCGCAGCCTCGCACGTCGACCCGATCGCGTCTGCCGAAGCAAAGGTCGGAGGCAAGGCTGCCCGCGTCTACAACTACGTCAACCCCAACACGGTTGGCGCGTTGCCTGACAACACACCGTTCTACATGGGCTCGATCGATCCGCCCGTGTTCATGGACCTCTCGGCTGGTGCCGTTGGTTCGACAGTTAAGGCGTCCTGCGACGGCAGCGATACGTCTCTCGTCGGCTGCGCACCTTCGCGACTGTGCACATATGGTGCTTCCGTCCCCTGCTCGGGCGGCATCACCGAGTTCCCAACCTGCGCCAACAGCACCCGGAGTACGTTGACCGGCAAGATCGACAACTCGAAAGACCCGGGCTATCGCATCACCTGTGGCTTCCCGGTCTTCACCAAGGCCATTGCGGAGGACTTCGATCCACCCTTCGGACGCATCAACGCACTACTTGGCAACGAGCAGACCTCGCTCGAGGCCAACGGCCAGCAGACCTACGGCTTCCCCTTCGTGCAGCCCATCACCGAACGCTTGCATGAAGGCGAGACCCAGATCTGGCAGACCATCCACAACGGCGTCGACGTCCATACGGTCCACTTCCACCTCATGAACGTGCAGGTGATCAACCGGATCGACTGGGCGGGCATCCCCAAGCTGCCCGACGCCGAGGAACGTGGCTGGCGTGACCTGATCAAGATGAACCCGCTGGAAACCATCGTCTTTGCGGTTCGTCTCAATCGTCCGGGTCATAACGCTGACGATACGGCCGGCACACGCAACCCGGTCATCCCGTTCCCTGTGCCCACCAGCATGCGGGTCAGCGATGTGACCAGCGCCGTCGGCGAAGTCGATCCGGCCGCCAACGCCGCCGGACAACAGATGCTGGTACCGTTCCTGCCCTTCGGTAACGGCATCGCAACCTACGCCAACGCCGTGGAAGATTTCTCATGGGAATATATCTGGCACTGCCACCTTCTGGGCCATGAAGAAGCCGACATGATGCGTCCGTTGGTCGTCCAGATCGACCCTGGCGTGAATATGGTGGATGGCAGCCTCTCGGCTCATCAAGCCGGCGAACCGAGCATAGCCCCACCTGATGGCCTGATCCCGGGCGTCCAATAAGCCTGGCGCGTAGCACGTGACATCCCGGGGCGGGAGGGTAATTCCCCTTCCGCCCCGCTGCAATCCGGACCCGGCACGAAGCTTGCGTAGAGAATTCCACAGCGAAAATGTTGTCTCGCTCGCTGTCTCAAATCCGCACCATCGAGGGCTGTCTCATGTTCTCAACCAGGTTCCTTGCTCCGATCGTCTTTTGCCTCACGGCCCTTCCGGCCCTTGCCCAGGAAGCGCCGCCTCTCAACAACGACAAAGATCGCACGAGCTACTCAATAGGCATCGCTTTCGGCCGCAGCCTGATCCAGCAGGGCACGAGCGAAGTCAATTTGGACCTTGTGGTCAAAGGCATGACCGACGCCTTTAGCAAGAAACAGCTCCAACTCAGCGAGGCCGAATATCGCGCCATCTACGCAGCATTCCAGAAGCAAGCGATTGGCAAGATGAGCCACACCCGCCAGATCGTGGCCCTGGAAAATCAGCAGGCCGGCCAGAAATTCCTGGACGAGAACAAATCCAAACCTGGCGTTATCCTGCTTCCGGACGGACTGCAGTACAGGGTGATCAAATCTGGCACAGGCCCGAAGCCCACCGATGAAGACACGATCTCGGCCAATTATCGTGGCACCCTGATCGACGGTACCGAGTTCGACAGCACCTACAAGCGCAACCAGCCGGCCACGTTCAAGATGCGCGGCACGATCGCTGGTTGGCGCGAGGCGCTTAAGTTGATGCCGGTTGGGTCGAAGTGGGAGATCTACCTTCCAGCCGAGCTCGCCTATTCCAAGCAATCGGTCGGCAACACCATCGGGCCGAACGCGGCGCTCATCTTCGAGATCGAACTGCTGAGCATCGAGAAGAAATCCTGATGCGTTCCTGGGGATGATCATGTTCCAGCGCCGTTGCGTCATCATTCAGCTAGCAGGTATCGGCTTGGGGTCCGCCATGGCTGCGACTTCGGCTATCGCCGATGTCACCGTCAGCGGTAAGGCCGACGCGCTCGAACTGACTGCCACGCAGTCGACCGTAAAGGAGGCGCTACAACGCCTGTCGTCGAGCTATAACTTGGAGCTTCACGGCGTCGACGAGCTGGACGAACCGTTGTCGGGGACCTTCAAGGGCCCGCTTTCGTCCGTCGTCGATCAGCTCCTGGGGGTGCACAATCACTTCATGCGCCCGAGCGGCACGGGGCTTGCGCTGTTCGTGATGGTCGCAAAGCCCGGAGCGGCGGCGGCGGCGACGCCAAACGCGACTCAACCGGCGACCGACGATCCCGTCAAGGCGCAGTTGGACAAACCGATCGTCTTGTCGCCGGCGGGTCAGGAAATGGCTGTGAAAATGTTTGGCGAGAAGGGTCGCTATTTGCAGATCGACGAAACGTTGCTGCAGTCGTTCTTTACCGGTCGCGGCGGCCGCCGGTTCGTACAGCCACCGAAATGAGCAAGGCTGGCACCAACCGCCACGCCTGAAACGGGCCGCCTCAGTGTGGACTCGATAACCGGATGACTGGCGGTCGAACCTGGCGGCAAAGTTCTTTGCGATACCGGAACCTTTGTCGGAAAGCTTATGCTGACCGTCGCTCAATAAGTGCGCCAGCATTGTGCTAAACAGGAGACGTCGCATGAGGCATCGTTGCAGCCCAATGACGCGATCTGGGATTATCGGTGCTATAGTTGCTGGAGCGGCCGTCGCTGTACCTTTGATTCTGGCACGCGCCGAGGGCGACGCCAAGCACATGCCCGTACCGATGGCTCCGGGAAACGTCGCGCCAACGGCGTCCGGACAACCGGCGACGACGCCAATGGTGATCGCACCGCCCGCTGCGGATAGGCGCAAAGTGCTCTATTACCGCAATCCGATGGGTCTGACGGACATCTCGCCGACACCGAAGAAGGACTCCATGGGCATGGACTACGTGCCTGTCTATGAAGGTGAAGGGTCCCCAGACGCGGCATCGGTACGGCTCACTCCTGGCCGCATCCAGCGGAGTGGCGTGCGCACGCAAGCAGCCGAGGCGCGTGTTGTCGTCACGCCGGTTCATGGCTATGGAACCTTGACATACGACGAAAGTGCCATTCAGACAGTCAGCACCGGCATCGAGAGCACAATCGACGAGCTTTTCGTCCATCACGTTGGCGAAAAGGTCAAAATTGGCCAGCCTCTGTTTCGAGTCTGGTCCAATAATCCGCAACTCTTGCAGACCGAAATCGCACGACACGTGCATGGCAACGCTGACCAGGATACAGTCCTGCAGACGGCCCTGACGGGTGCGTCACGGGTGCTGAACCGGTCCGACTGGCCCTCGCCCGCGACCGGCGTCGTCATCGCCAAGCGCGTATTTGCCGGGCAACACGTGGCCTCCACCGAGGAGTTGCTGCGAATCGCCGATCCGTCGCGCATGTGGGTCATCGTGGACATTGCGGAGCGCGACCTGCCGCGGATCGAGCCCGGGCAAAAGGCCGATGTCGTTTTGAAGACCGGCTCCACAGAACCGATCGAGGGTACAGTTCTGTTCATTTATCCCGGAATCAAGCCGGAAACGCGGACCGCTCGCGTTTGCCTGACAGTAGCGAACCCAGGCGACCAATTGAAAGCGGATATGTACGCCGACGTGATCATTCGGGCCGGTGCCGGAAAGCCGCCCATGGTCGCCGTGCCTGAGGCCGCAATCATCGACGATGGCGAACGCCGCCACGTGCTGATTGACCAAGGCGATGGACATTTTGCCCCGCGCACCGTCATCACCGGCGGTGAGGGACAGGGCTATACCGAAATCCTGTCGGGCGTCGCCGAAGGCGAAATGGTCGTCACGTCGGCGAATTTCCTCATCGATTCGGAGGCCAACATCGATGCGGCGCTGGCCGCGTTCGCGGCTGCAGCCCGGAAATGATCGTCGAAGCGATCATCCGGTGGTCCAGCCGCAATGCCCGCGCGGTCGTGGCGGCCACGTTGATCGCGGCCGCAGCCGGCCTGCTCGCAATGCGTCAATTGCCTGTCGACGCCATTCCCGATCTCACCGATACGCAGGTCATCGTCACCACCGAGTTCCCAGGCCAGTCACCACAGATCGTGGAGGAGCAGGTCACCTATCCGCTGGCGTCTGAGTTGCTCAGCGTGCCGGGGGCAAAGACAGTTCGCGCTAATTCAGTACTCGGCACGAGCTTTATCTACGTCTTGTTCGACGACAAGACCGACATCTATTGGGCCCGCGCCCGCATCAGCGAGCGCCTATCAGCTGCTGCGCGCCGGTTGCCGCCCGGCGTAACCCCCTCACTCGGACCGGATGCGACCGGCGTCGGCTGGATCTACCAGTACGTTGTGTCCGCGCCCGGGCATGACCTGGGGCAATTGCGCAGTCTGCAGGATTGGACGGTGCGCAACGGCCTGGTAACGGCAGACGGCGTCGCCGAGGTCGCCAGCATCGGCGGTTTTGTGAAGGCGTATTCGGCGGTCGTCGATCCGCGGCGCATGGCGGCCCTCGGCATTACGTTGACACAGGTGCGCGAGGCCTTGCGCGCGTCCAATCTCGCGGTCGGCGGGCGCAGCCTGGACCTGGCCGAAACCGAGCTTGCAATCCATGGCCGCGGCTATTTCCGGTCCAAATCTGACATCGAGCAGACCGTCGTCAAGGCAGACGGTGGCGCACCCGTGACAATCGGGGACATCGGCCGCGTCGAAATCGCTGGTGACGAACGCCGTGGCGTCGCCGAATTCGATGGCGACGGCGAGGTCGTGTCCGGTATCGCCGTGCAGCGCGTCGGCGCCAACACGCTGGCCACGATCGAGAACGTTCGCGAGGCGACCGAACGCGTCGCGGGGGCGCTGCCCAAGGGCGCGGTCTTGCAGCCCATCTACGATCGTTCAGAACTAATCCTGCGCGCTATCGCAACGCTGCGATCGACCCTGATCGAGGAGATCGCTGTCGTTGCGCTGATCGGCGTTGCCTTTCTCGGCCTGCTGCGGTCGGCCGCCGTTCCCGCGCTGCTGCTGCCCGTCTGTGTCACGATCACGCTCGGATTGATGGCCTTGGCAGGCTTTGGCGCCAATATCATGAGCCTGGCCGGTATCGCCATCGCCATCGGCGCCATGGTCGACGCTGCGCTGGTGATGGTCGAGAACGCAAGCAAGCGTCTCGAGGCACTCCCGCCCGGCGCCAACCGCCGCGATGCGATAGTTGAAGCTGCGGTCGAGGTGGGACCGGCGTTATTTCACAGCCTACTGATCATCACCATCTCGTTCCTGCCTATCGTCGGTCTTGAGGCGGCCGAAGGGCGGCTATTCCGGCCCTTGGCGACCACCAAAACGATCTCCATGGCGGTCGCCGCGCTTCTCTCCGTCACGTTCATACCGGCGCTGATGGTCTTGTTGAAAGATCGCGCCGCGACGCCACCATCGCGTCTCGCCCTGAACACGCTATTGGCGACCTTCTATCGTCCGGTGCTCGAGGCGACGCTCGCACACAAGCGCGCGGTCCTGGCCGCTGCCCTGTTCGTCACACTCGCAAGCGTCTGGCCGGCCCTTCGGCTTGGCACCGAATTCATGCCCGCGCTCAACGAAGGCGCGATCTTTTACATGCCGACGGCTCAACCCGGTTTGTCGATTACCAAGGCAACCGAGTTGCTGCAGATGCAGGATCAGATCCTGAAATCATTCCCCGAGGTTGATCATGTCCTTGGCAAGGCGGGCCGCGCGACCACCGCGACCGATCCGGCGCCGACGGAAATGTTCGAAACCATAATCACGCTCAAACCTGAGAGCGACTGGCGCGGCGGCATGACCTACGACAAACTGCTAGCGGAGATGGACCAGGCGCTGCAGATCCCCGGTATTGCCAATGCCTGGACCACGCCGATCCGCGGCCGGATCGAGATGCTGTCCACAGGGTTCAGGACCTCGCTCGGCATCAAAATTTTCGGCACCGATCTGGCCGAACTCGATCGGCTGTCCCGGAAAATTGCGGATGTCGTTCGAGCCGTTCCGGGAACGACCAGCGCGTATGCGGAACGCACCATGGGTGGCCACGCGCTCGATATCGAACCAGATCGCCGGCAGTTGGCTCGCTACGGTCTGGGCGTCGCCGACGTGACGGGCGTGATCGCCAGCGGAGTGGGTGCCGAACCGGTGACGACGATGATCGAAGGGCGCGAGCGCTACCCGGTCAACCTGCGTCTGGCCCGCGCCGTGCGTAGCGATCCGGTGTCGCTCGGATCAAACGTTCTCATCCCGCTGCCCGGCGGTGCCGGCACTGTGCCGCTGGCCGACGTGGCAACCGTATCCATCAAGGACGCATCGACATCGATCCGCTCCGAGAACGGCCGCCCCGTTGCCTACGTATTTGTCGACACGCCAGAGACCGATATCGGTCGTTACGTAGCCCGTGCCAAGGCCGCGCTCGACGCGCAGCTCGCGATGCCTGCGGGCTATACGATGGTCTGGAGCGGCCAGTATGAGCATATGCAGCGCGCGGCCGCGCGTCTTGCCGTGCTGGTTCCACTATCGCTCGGCGTTATCTTTTTGCTTCTGCTGAGCTACTTCCGGAGGTTGCCCGAGACGCTGATGGTGCTGCTGTCGCTGCCCTTCGCCTTGACCGGCGGAGTATGGCTACAACTCGCGCTTGGGTATAACTTCTCCGTCGCGAGCGCCGTCGGCTTCATTGCATTGGCAGGGGTCGCTGCGGAAACCGGCGTTGTTATGCTGCTCTATCTCCATCAGGCCCGGACAGCACTCGAGCGGGAACGCCAGGCTGCGGGTCAACAACTGACGGCCGAAGATGTCGCCACAGCAGTCAGAACTGGCGCTGTCGAGCGCCTGAGGCCCAAACTGATGACCGTGTCGGCCATTCTCGCCGGCCTTCTGCCCATGCTGTGGAGCCATGGGGTTGGCGCCGAGTACATGGTGCGCATCGCAGTTCCCATGATCGGCGGCATCATTTCATCGACCGTACTCACGCTCCTCGTTATCCCGACGCTCTACACAATCGTTACCTCGCGCGGCCTGACACACCGTCGATAGCGTTCGTCTCGCGTCGCGGTTCGGCCTACGCGTCGAGCGAGTTCACCGCAGGGCGGGAGGCGGCCTTCCCATCGTAAGCAACGGCCCGCGACTTTCCGGACTCATGTCCTCAGCAAGCCGCGACATCCGCAGTCGTGAGGGGCCGCTTACGACGAAGCGGTTGAGTGCGCTCCATCTGTTCAGGGTGTAGCAGATCGCGTCGGTCAGCTTGCAACGTCCTGGGACACGTTCGTGCTGGTGTTCCAGCCAAGATTTCATGGCGCTGAGGAACGGCTGCGCGCGGGCCTGACACACAAGTTGACCCTCGTTTGCCGCTTTCTCGATCTCGTAGAACCTGCCGATGCGATTGAGCGCCTCGGCGGCAATTGGCGATCCGGTTGCTTCGAACACATTATAGTATTTGCTCCGTGTGTGCGCCCAACAAACCGCCAGCACGATCATTCCGCCATTGGTCAATAGTTCGAAGCCCTGATAGCCGTCGACCTGCAGAACGCCAGCAAAGCTGCAGATGCGGGGCTGGCCGCTCGCCCTTGCGATCGGGACTGAACTGGTAAAGGGCCGCCGGTGGATCGGGAGCCAGCCACGGCCGGTCATCGCGGACATAGACCCACAGCCGGCCAATCCTGGTCCGGCCGCGGCCAGGATCGAGTACCGGCACGGGGGATCGTCCGTGAACAGCTTGGATGACCCAAGGAGGTGCGCGGCGATCCGCTCCTGCAACCCCTCAAGCCACCAACAGGCGCCGCCACCCCATCCGGCGAGTGTCGAACGATCCAGCGACACGCCCATGCGCGCAAAGATCTGCGATTGCCGGTAGAGCAGCGCATGATCGCAATATTTGGCAACCAACACCTGGGCGCGCAGGGCGGGTGTGGCGAGCCCCTTGGCGATCGTGCGTTCTGGCGCTGCTGCTTGGTGGATGCTGCCGCAGGCTCGGTAGCCGTATTTGGGGCGGTGAATGCGCACGACGTGCAGCGACGCGGGTATCCAATCCGACATCTCGCTGACGGTCTCGCCGATGGCATGGAGGGCCCCGCCGCAACCGCCACAGGTGTCACCGCCAATGTCCAATGTCACCTCGTGGCGCGGCAGATGCTCGGACAACGCCCCGCGTGGCGTTGATTTCTCAGCGCCCTTGTCTTGGCCGGGCGGCTTTGCACAGCCCTGCATTTCCTCGGCCCGGCCAACATCGATATCGAGGTCTTCAAAGCCGAGCTCCAGCTGATCGGGATCGTGCTTTTCCGAGTGGCGGCCAAACTGGTGGCGCAGCAGCTGATTGATGATCTGCCTCAGCCTCGCGATCTCGCCGGCTCGACGCTCCTTGTCGGCAACCAGATTGCGCACCAGCCGTTGCAGGAGTTCCGGGTCGGACGGCAGATCGTCAAGATCGATGCGCATGCCCGCATTTTATGCACTATGCCCGATTCGATGAATCCCAAGTCGATCAAACGTTCGCCGGCGTTAGGAATGTGTAGCCGTGCAGACTCTCAGCCCGCGCGCTGCGGTCTCCAGCGCCGCTCCGGCAGGCGCCAGTTCACGCCCTCAAGCATCACGCCCAATTGGGTCCGGGTCAGTTGAATGGCCTGTCCGGGCGCCAGCATCCCCGGCCAATGAGAACTGGCCCTGTTCCAGCCTCTTGGAGAACAGGCATAGTCCGCTGCCGTCCCAATAAAGGGTCTTGATCAGACCCGCGCGCCGCGAAACACAAACAACTGCCCCGAGAACGGATCCAGCTTCAGGGACTCCTGCACCAGCATGGCAGGTCCCTCGAACCCGCGGCGCATGTCGGTATAGCCAAGCGCAGTGTGGATCTTCACGCCCGATGGCACGATCACCATGGCCAGGCTCCTTCCAACAACGCGATCAGCCTGCGCACAGCATCGGGATCGGTACCGGGCCCAACCCGCAATCGCTTGCCATCCTTGAGCGCGATCTCCATGATGGTTGGCCCATCAAGAGGCGTCCTGGGCGGCGTGAGACCAGCGGCATCAGCAATCCCTTGCGGCGCTGGCAAAGTGTCATCCGTAAAATCGACCGGCGTGAATCCAGCGAACACAGCGGGACCTTGGCCGAACTCCTTGCGCCAGCGGAACAGTAGGTTGAGCGCGATATTGTAGCGTTGCGCAACATCCGAGAACGACGAATCGGACTGGCCGGCCAGGTCGAGAAAAATGCCGCTTCTCTTCCTCCGTGAATCTGCGCCGCCGCACGACTGGCCGGTCGACCCTCTCCTTCAGAACCGCAGCCGGGGACAGGCTCTTGAGGTCATTGGTCCTATGACCAAACTCGTTCGTCATAGTGCTACGCCGGTGACCGTCGCAGCAGCGCCCAATCTTGATCCGCTCCTCACGCGCCCCATCCTCGCGCAGCCAGATCCACCACTTCGACATCAACGTTCGGGAGATCCCGTTGCGGGCGCAATACTCAGGCTGGCTGAAAGCGCTGCGCATCCAAAGGGCCACATGCCGTGTCCAGAAAGCCCTGACATTGGGATCATTGCGGCGCTTCACTCTCATCAAAAAATCTCCTTGGCGGATCACGCCGCAAGGGTCTCTATTGCCGATGAGGAAAACAAGTGTACGACCAGGCCACGCTTACCTGCACCCAATCCTTTGCTGAAGGCGTGCAACACCCCGTCACTCAAGCAGCAGTCAAAAAAGACCAAGTTTGGGGCATTCAGATAAACGCTTGACGTCATTCTGCTGACTTAAACCGGAAACACGGGCTTGATGGTGACGTCAACGAAATGAGAAAATGCCAGTCATACTTTTGAAGATAGCAATGCGGGTTTATTTTGACGTCAGGGCGATTGCGGTTACAAACACTGCTTTCGTCAAATGGATATCAACCGCGCCCATATTTCCTTGATCTAGTCTTGATCTTATAACCTGGCCGATCGTCTCCACAGCAGACCTCGGGCGCAAAATCAGCGGGAATATGACAAATTCTGGGCAATTTGGCTCGCAATGACCGCTTGACGTCAAGATCACTAGCTGAGGTGAGAGGCGAGGGCTCGGACTCACCAGGGGGATGGGGGAGAATGGCAGTGCCTTTTGCACCTGGTCAAAATACATGATAAATCTCGGAACAAATGGACTCGTAAATTTTCATACTATCAGCATCGTTTCGCGATACTTTTACCGTGATTATATATCGTCATTTATTACTCGGTGATGTATTGTTACTGCATCACGCAAACGAAACTGTAGAGTTGGTATCATCGTGGTGAGAGATTTTGGCAAGCGTATATATTCAGAAAACAAAGATCACGTAAAGGCAGCCACAAATGGCAATTATTTGGCAACAGGCCATGGTCAATCTGTAGGCGATACCCGGTGTTTGGCCGCGCGTCGTCGGGCAGCTCTTTATCAAGCAGCTTGGCCCACTTCTGCCGACGTGGGCGAGCTAGGCACCTTGATTGTGCAGCACCGGACATAAAGACTTGTTGCAGGCGATGCATCGACCCCGGCAAGATCCACCTTGACTGCCAACTGCGAGGCAGGCTGCACGATCGGCCCGGGCTCTTCAGTCGCTATCTGATCGATGGGGTTGCCTGATGCCAAGCCGGACCACAAGCGAGGCCAACGGTGGCAGCGACGAACTCGACCATACCTCGGTGCCCAACAGTCCCAAGCCCGCCGACCGTTTCCTCACCACTGTCGTATGCGCCGCGATGCTACGGCTCAGTCCGCGCACGCTTGAGCGGATGCGCGTCGATGGTGTTGGGCCGCGCTACGTGAAGGCTGGGCCTGGGATACGATCCAGAGTGCTCTACCTTTTGACCGACATTGCCGCCCGAATAGAGGCGCGGCGCTACAGCTCAATGTCGGACTACGTTGTTCGCTGATGAACAGGGCGTCAAAGGCACAGCCGCAGCCAAGGTCGATGCGGTTTCGGCAGATTTGCTGGTCTCGGATAAGCCGGAGCGCAAAATCTCATTTCGCATTCCTTCGGAGTCGCCCGATCTGTTGTTTCCGCGACTGTTCTGAAGCCTACCGGCTTGGCTCGCCGGTCTGTTGACGCGACCGAATTGCTGTGCAGGTTCGGCGGGTAGCGTGCCCATCCAGCATCGCATTTCACCGGAACCAGCTTGGCCAAGCGCCCCATAATCGTTGGATCGACCAGCACGCTCGCGTCACCAAAATCCGTGACCCGCGGCCGGCAATATTTTCGCGGCGGCGCTGTCGGCACGCTTGTCCGGAACGGCGACTTTCTTTCGACGGTGGTCGAGGGCAGCGATATCGAGTCTTACCGCGTTACCGTGCGGTTTAGCGATGGCGGCATCGCCGATGCGAAGTACACCTGCCCGCGTGAATTTGACGGTTCCTGCAAACACATCGTCGCCGTCTTGCAGAAAGCCGGCGAGCCAAACGCGGACATCGTCGAGCGGCCGGCAATCGCCGAGCAACTGGCTGGCTTGGACAAGACCCAGCTGATCGCTCTCATTGGCGGGCGACTTGAGGTTGACGATAGCTTCGCCGCTTGGCTGGACGCGGAGCTGGCGGCATCGCTCGAGCCAGCCGCTCTCCGCCAGTCGCCAGACTCGCGGCGCCGAAACCTTGTCGATCCCGGCCACGTCCGCGGGCAGGCCAAAGCCTTAATGCGCGGCCGCTACCGCAAGCGCTATTGGGACGACATCCGCTCGAGCGGCAGTGAGGACGAGTTGCAACGGCTGGTCGAGAAGGCGGTGCCCTTTCTGGAAGCAGGCGATGGTCCCAACGCACTGCGCGTGCTCACCAGCGTGGCCGGCGCCTTTGTCGACGGCTGGCTTGAAGACGCCTATGCCAGCGACGAGACGATGCATCTGCTGTACGACGAGATCGGTCGCATAATGGCCGAGGCCGTGTTGCTGAGCGATCTTGGGGCGGACGAACGCGACGGGCTTGCCGTCGAGGTCGAAGGCTGGCACCAGCGTCTGTTCGACTACGGGGTGGACGACAGTTTTACGGTTACCATCCTTGCGTTGGAGACTGGCTGGGGTCAGCCGGAACTCCAAGCGGTGCTGGCCGGCAAAGCCCACAGATGGCAGTCGCCAGGCTGCGACGACCAGGAGGAACTGCGCCTGACCGCCATCCGGCTGCGCGTGTTCGACGGCCAGGGACGCACGGACGAACACCTCAGACTCTCCGATGCGGCCGCCGCGCATACCGACCATGCCACCATGCTGGTCAAGCTCGGCCGGGTCGCCGAGGCAATGAGCTAAGCGGCCAAGCACTTCAAGGCGCCGGCCGAGGCCCAGGAGCTTGCGAAAGTTCTCCGCACGGCCGGCCACGACGCAAAGGCGCTCGAAATTGCCCAAGCGGGGCTGTCGCTGACAGGCGAGCGACATGGCAAGCTGAAACAATTCGACTCCTTCACGGACTCGTTCGGTCCGCACGGCTTGGCCGGTCTCGCGCACTGGCTCCGCGACTATGCCGGCGCATTGGGCAAGATCAAACTGGCGCTCAAGGCAGCGGCGATCGCGTTCGAGCAGACCCACGCGCGCGAGGATTTCCGTGCCGCCGAGAGCTGGGCCAAGAGATCAGGCGCCGGAAAAACCTGGCCAAAACTTCGCGAGGCGCTCCGACTGTGGGATGCGCTGGCGAGAAAACTGGTGGCGTTCTTTGGTTTGCCGTGGCCAATTGAGGGCAATGCGTGACACAGCGCGGCAAAGGGAGATTCTCCGACCATGACTGAGGTGTTCGTCATCGCTCAAGGCGGCGGCCCGACCGCTGTCATCAACCAGACGCTGGCTGGCGCGGTGCTTGAGGCACGACGGCAATTCCCTGGATGCGCGGTGCTGGGCGCACGTTACGGCGTACGCGGGGTCCGCAAGGGCGATTTCGCCGATCTTGCCGCAATCTCCGAGCCCGAATTGATGCGCATCGCAGCCACACCTGGCGCCGCGCTTGGCAGCACGCGCGACAAACCGGACGCGGCCTATTGTAGCGAGGTCTTGGCCGGCCTCAGACGTGCCAAGGCCACAAGCTTCATCTATATCGGCGGCAACGACACCGCCGGCACCCAGCTGATACTGCGCGAGGCCGCGGGCCGCGATATCGCCTTCACCCACGCGCCCAAGACCATCGACAACGACCTTGTCGAGAATGACCACACGCCGGGCTTCATCTCGGCCGCCCAGTTCGTCGCTTCGGCCTTCCTCAGCATCGATCTCGACTTCCGCGCCCTGCCGGGGATTTATATCGGCATCGTCATGGGCCGTCATGCCGGATTTCTGACGGCCGCGGCCGCCGGTTGGCAGCGCGACTCCTCGGAGGCGCCGCATCTGGTATATGTGCCCGAAAGGCCATTTTCGGTCGAGCGGCTGAAAGCCGACATTGCGCAAGTCTTCGGCAAGCACGGCCGCTGCATCGTCGCCATCTCCGAGGGTGTTGGCGACGAGGCGGGCCGGCCGCTCGCCGAGAGTTTGATTGCTCGCGACCGGTTGGAGGTCGATGCGCACGGCAACACCCAGCTCTCGGGTGGCGACCTGGGATTGGCACTGCAGGAGCGGCTCAAGGATTGGTTCCCCGGCAAGCGCGCCCGCGTCGATACGTTTGGCTACTTGCCACGTGGCTACATCGGCGAAATCAATCCGCTCGACCAGCGCGAGGCCTTTGCTGCTGGCGCCCATGCGGTGACCGTATGCGGGGCGGGCGGTGGATCGGTGGCGCTGCAGCTTGAGGGCGACACATGCCGCCCGAACCGTGTCGATCTTGAACGGATCGCGGGTAAGACCCGACTGATGCCGCCTTCGTTTTTGGCGCCCGACTCCACCCAATTGTCTGAAGACGGGCGCAATTATTTCAAACGACTGCTTCCGGTTCGGCCGATGACAGGAATCAGATTGCTGTAGCCGACACCGCTGGCAAAGTGGCGTGACGGAGCGTCAGGTGATGCGCTGAATGCTCGCCGCGATCTCATCTGGCTCAAAGACCTTCTTCCAGTGGGGCTGCATCAGCGCGGGCTTGCCGAATTGGATGGCTTTGTTGCAAGCGTCCGAGAACACACCCTCGACCTCCTTGAAGATGACCGCCCCCAGCACATTCATGTGCCCAAGCAGGAAATCACGCGCCGCTTCGGCCGGCACGCCACGCCGCACGACTTCGTCCATCGCTTCGCGCATGACATCAAGCAACGTCGCGCAAACCGTCTCCGACAGGCCCGGCTCCAGCAGCGCCATCTGTTCGACGGTGACCCGGTGCGAGCGCATGACCGGAGCCCAGATCAGCTTGGCGATTTCCTCGCCCTTGGCGTAAGCCATGTCCGGGCCCTGCATCAGGGCGCTGACGATATGCTGCTTGGCGGCGATGCCACCGAAGTGATCCTTCTGAGCGGCCGGATCGGTCTCGTCGTTGAAGATCGGCGGATGACACGGGTGGGTGACAAAATAGGTCAGGTCCGAACGCTCTGGCAGATGACCGGCGAACGGAGCGGCTGCGTCGAGCACCATGACCATGGTGCCGGACGCCAATTGGTCCGAGATGGCGGCTGAAACCTTGCGGATGGCGGTGTCTGGTACCGCGAGAATCACCACCTCGGCGCCTCGAAGCGCCGCGGCGGCATCCGCACAGTCGATCCCCAGTCCGGTCTTCAGCCGTGTGCGCCCTGCCTCGCTCACCTCAACGTGGCGCACTTCATAACGCGATCCCAGGAGATTGCGGGCCAGCCGATAGCCCATTTTTCCGCCTGCACCAAAGAGAGCGATCGTGGACATGCTGGACCTCTGTTGTGACTGCTCGCCAACTAACCCTGCTGGCATCACCGATCAATCGCGATCTGCTATTTTGAAACCTTGGTCCTTTGCCGAGCCTTCGCTGTGTCGTGGTTTGCCGGCTGCTGTCAGCTGTCACTGCTCATCGGCCGCACGGCATGAAGGCAAGGTCTTCGTCCGAAACTGGAATGCCGTAGGCGCGTGTGTCAGCTCGAAGCCGGCCGTCTGGTAGCTGCCAGATTGGCATCGGGTCGCTGAGTGTGCCGCCAAATCCGCCCTCGGGCAACTCGTTGAGAAAACACATCAGATACAATTGGTCGCTTTTGCCGGGCACCATGCGGCCGGCATAAAGCGACCAAGCCGGATCGCCGGCCAGGAATCGATCCTCAACCATTTCAAACGGACCGCCCGGTGACCGGGAGCGCAGATAATGTGTACCCGACATGCGCGGCGCGCCCGATCTGGGAAGGTAGTTCGGCGCCTGGTTCCTGGCCCCATTGCAAAACAGGCAGTACCACCAATCCCCTATCTGGAACAGCTGAGGCACTTCCATCTCGCCAAAATAGCCGATGCGGAAGAACGGTGGCCCCGCCGTCCAGGTGATCAGGTCCGGTGACGTTGCTTCCGCGATGACGCCGCGTCCCTTGTCTGGACCGTGCTTCTCGCGCGCCGTGAACAGCATACGCCAGCCTTTGCCACCAGGATCGGCATAGACCCACGGATCGCGCCAGGCTTCATCGTGCCAGGGCCGCTCGCCTGTCGCCGCAAAATCATAATGTTCGTACCAGCGCGGGTCGGTGACAAGCAACGGATTCTGCGGAAGCTTGGTCCAGGTATGCAGGTCGCTCGATACCGCCGCGCCAATGCGTTGCAAATTGATGCCGCCCTGGCGCGTGGTGCCTGTGTAGAACATCATCCATTGGCCATCGGGCCGGCGGATGGTGCAACCCGTCCAGGTGGTTCCGTCGTCCCAGGCTGGCTTTGCCGACGGACCCAGGCAGTCGCCAAGATCGGTCCAATCGCGAAGATCGGCCGAGGTAGCGTGCCCGATCACGGCCAGCCCGTGCCGGTCGTCTGGATGCGGAATGTCCCTTGGGGCATTGAGATAGAACAGGTGCGTGGTCTCGCCGTCACGGACAGTCCAGAAGTCCCACACATAGCGTCCAGCGACAGCAAAGGTCATGGCTGAAATTCCAGTTATCGCCTGCCCTCGAGCGGACTTTTGCTGGTCAAGTGGAGGAAAACTCCCTCGAACGCAAGGTTCGGAGCGGGCGGCAGGGACAACATTTCAGCCAATTAGTGTCGGTGAACCGGCTGGACACGGTCATCCGCCGCCTCAAGCAGCCACCGCCGCCGTGACCTTCCGCGCCGCATCGTCCAGATCGTTTGCCGCGATCACGTTGAGCCCGCTCGCCTTCAGGATGCTTTTGCCGAGTTCGACATTCGTGCCTTCCAGCCGCACGACCAGCGGCACCTTGATGCCCATCTCGCGCACCGCTGCCACCACGCCCTCGGCGATGATGTCGCAACGCATGATGCCACCGAAGATGTTGACCAGGATACCCGTAACCTTCGGATCGGTAAGGATGATCTTCAGTGCCGCCGTCACCTTCTCCTTGTTGGCGCCGCCGCCCACGTCGAGGAAGTTGGCGGGCTCGCGGCCGTAGAGCTTGATGATGTCCATCGTCGCCATCGCCAATCCCGCGCCGTTGACCATGCAGCCGATGGTGCCGTCGAGCTGGATGTAGCTGAGGTCGTGTTTGGCGGCCTCGACCTCGGCGGGCGCCTCCTCGTCGGTGTCGCGCAGGGCGACGATCTCGGGATGGCGGAAGAGAGCATTGTCGTCGAAATTGACCTTGGCGTCGAGGCAGAGCAGGTGCCCGTCCTTGGTTACGATCAACGGATTGATTTCAAGCAGCGCCATGTCCTTCTCGGTGAAGGCGCGATACAGTTGGCCGATTAGCTTGACGCATTCCTTCACCTGGTCGCCCTTGAGGCCAAGCGCGAAGGCGATGTCGCGGCCATGGAACTGCTGGTAGCCAGCCGCCGGATCGATCTGCACGGTGACGATTTTTTCGGGTGTTTCGTGCGCCACCTTCTCAATATCCACGCCGCCCTCGGTCGAGGCAATGAAGGCCACGCAAGATGTGGCGCGGTCGACCAGCGCCGAGAGATACAGTTCGCGGGCGATGTCGGAACCCGCCTCAACATAGAGCCGCTTGACGGTTTTGCCCGCCGGGCCGGTCTGGATCGTCACCAGCGTTTTGCCGAGCATGGCGGTGGCCGCAGCCCGCACGTCATCGAGCGACTTGGCGAGACGTACACCGCCTTTATCTCCGGCAGCCGCCTCCTTGAACCGCCCCTTGCCGCGTCCACCCGCATGGATTTGCGATTTCACCACCCAAACCGAGCCGCCGATCTGCTCGGTCGCCTTGACCGCTTCGTCGGGCGTGAACGCCGCCGCGCCCTTGCCGAGAGGCACGCCGAACTCGCGCAGAACGGCCTTGGCCTGGTATTCGTGGATGTTCATGGAAAATCCAGGGATTGGGGATTAGTTATTAGGCATTAGAAGTCAGGAGGTGCTGGAGAAGCTCTACTAATCCCCAATTCCTAATTCCTCACTTCACTTGCCTTCCGCCACCATCTCGATTTCAACCTTCGCCCCGCCCGGCAGCGCGGCGACGGCGACCGTCGTGCGGGCGGGATTGGGCGCAACGAAATGCTCGGCATAGACCGCGTTCATGGCCGCGAATTCGCCAATGTCGGTCAAGTACACGTTGCATTTGACGGCATGCTCGAAGCCGAGGCCGGACGCTTCGAGCACCACCTTCAGATTCGCGAAGGTCTGGCGGGTCTGCTCGGCGATTCCGGGGCCAACGAGCTTGCCCGCCCCGTCCGTTCCAGTCTTGCCGGCGAGGAACACCAGATTGCCGGTGCGCACCGCGTGCGAATAGGGACCCGCCGCGCTCATGCCGGGGGGATTGATTGCCTTGCGTGCCATTGATATTTCTCCTTAGGCGCCCAGTTGCGGCGCTAGCTTCAGGCAGGCGTCCACCAGCCCCTTCACCGATTCCACCGAACTCATGAATGCCGAGCGCTCGCGCATGTTGAGGTCGATTTCCACCACGCGCTCGACCCCGCCTGCGCCAATCACCACCGGCACACCGACGTACAAGCCCTTCACGCCATATTCGCCATTGAGATAGGCCGCGCACGGCAGAACACGTTTCTTGTCGCGCAGGTAGCTCTCGGCCATCTCCAGCGCCGAATGGGCGGGGGCATAGAACGCCGACCCGGTCTTGAGCAGATTGACGATCTCAGCGCCGCCATCGCGCGTGCGCTTGACGATATCTTCCAGCTTCTGGTCCGTCAGCCAACGCATCTTCACGAGGTCCGGCAGCGGGATGCCCGCCACCGTCGAGTATCGCACCAGCGGCACCATGGTGTCGCCGTGGCCGCCGAGCACGAAGGCCGTAACATCCTCGACCGAAACACCGAGCTCGCTGGCGATGAAATAGCGGAAGCGCGAGGAGTCGAGCACCCCCGCCATGCCGACCACCTTGTTGGGCGGGAGGCCGCAGGCCCGCTGCAGCGCCCAGACCATCGCGTCAAGCGGGTTGGTTACGCAGATGACGAAAGCATCCGGCGCATATTTACGGATGCCCGCGCCCACCTGGTCCATGACCTTGAGGTTGATGCCGAGCAGGTCGTCGCGACTCATGCCCGGCTTGCGCGGCACGCCGGCGGTGACGATGCAGACATCGGCGCCCTCAAGATCGGAATAGGAGTTGGTTCCCTTGAAGTGGGCATCAAAGCCCTCGACCGGGGACGCCTGCGAAATATCCAGCGATTTGCCGTGGGGCAGTCCTTCCGCGACGTCGAACAGCACAACATCGCCCAACTGCTTCTGGCCGATCAGATGGGCAAGCGTGCCCCCGATCATTCCGGCGCCGATCAGCGCAATCTTGTTGCGGGCCATGGAAGTTCCTTCTTTGGGGTGGTGCGGCGGCCGTTACCGCCGGCGGCACGATTGCGAAAAGCGATAGCCCGAACGGCGTGTCGGTTCAAGGCGGGTGGTTCAGCGGCAAACCCTGCACCTGCGGGGCCGTCAGAGTTCCCTTGGACCGTGCGTCAACGCCATCCGTGTCAGCGCCTGCTTCAGGATCTCGATCCTGGCCACAGATTCCTCGATCCGCTCGGGCTTCAACCGGCCGTCGCAAAGTCCCTGCTGGATGGCCGCGATCAGCTTGACCGGCAAATCGACATCGGAATCGCGGTTGGTGAACAGCAGGATGTCGTTGCCCGCGGCGACGGCCTTCACCGCCGCCTGCTCCAGCGAGTTGTCCCGCCGCACGGCCGCCATGTCGAGATCGTCGGTGATCGCCACACCCGCAAAGCCGACCCGCTTGCGCAGCATCCCGCCCACTGCGTCGGCCGATAGCGAGGCCGGCACGCCTTGTGTCAGCGTCAAATGCGCGATGTGCCCCATCATCACCATGTCAACCGCGCCCTCGCCTACGAGGCAGGTGTAGGGCGCCAGCTCGCTTTCGCGCCAGGTTCGCGTGACATCGACGCTGCCCTCGTGACTGTCGCGCAATGCCGAGCCGTGACCGGGGAAATGCTTCAGGGCCGTGAGCACTCCATGATCGCGATGTCCCGAAAGGAAGGCGCGCGAATAGTTGATCACGGTCACCGGATCGGCCCCAAAGGATCTGCCAAGCTGTGTGATCAACGGATTGCGGGCCTCGAAGCCCAGATCCACGACCGGCGCAAGGTTGAGATTGAAGCCGGAAGCCCGCATCGCGGCGGCCATCGCGCCATAGGTCTGGCGAGCGGCCTCTACGGTTGAGCTGGTGGCAACACGGATAGCCGAAGGCTCGTAGCCATAGCCCAGTTGCGAACTCAGGCGCTGGACCTGGCCACCCTCCTGGTCGATGCCCATCAACAGCGGCCATCGGCTAGCCGCCGCATGGAACAACCCTGTCAGGCTTTCAACGCCCTGCCTGCTGACCGCGTTTTTGTAGATGAAGCAGATTCCGCCAACCAGCCCGTTGGCGATGTGCTCGGCCATCCGGATGGCGCCGGGGGTTTGGGCCGAGGCGCCGTCAAACCCCACCATCAGCATCGGCGCGATGCGCTCGGCCGGGTAGAGCGCGGCGCCACGCGCCAAGCGCGGCAGCGCCAGCAGGGCGCCCGAACCCGCCAGAAACCGCCGCCTGTTCAGAGCCATTCCGTTGCCTGGGGACCTATTTGCATCTGAGTGAGGACAATCCTATCGGGCAACGGCGCGGTCGACAAGAATACGCCCTCAAGCGGTCAAGGGCGGCAGATTTGACCGGGTGCGGTGAACGCGCGACAACCGGCGCTTGCCGCCCCTGCGGACTCACCCTATAGACCTTGGCTTTAATGACATCCACCGCCAAGCTCAACGGGCTCAGCTTCCCGCACCGCCATTTGCTCACAGTCGAGGGCTTGACGGCTCCGCAGATCGTTGGCCTCATGGATATGGCCGAGGACGCCGCCAAGATCAGCCGCGAGGTGCGCAAGAAACGCGACCGGCTGGCCGGGCGCACGCTTATCAACCTGTTCTTCGAGGCGTCCACCCGCACGCAAAGCTCGTTCGAACTGGCGGCCAAGCGGCTTGGCGCCGACGTCATCAACTTGGCGGTGTCGCAATCGTCAGTCTCCAAGGGCGAGACGCTGATCGACACGGCGGTGACGCTGAACGCCATGCGCCCCGACATGCTGGTGGTGCGCCACCATTCTGCGGGCGCGGTGGAGCTGCTGGCCCAGAAGGTCGATTGCTCGGTCATCAATGCCGGCGACGGCAGCCACCAGCACCCGACCCAGGCGCTGCTCGATGCCTTGACCATCCGCCGCAACAAGGGCCGGGTACAGGGACTGACCGTGGCCATCTGTGGCGATGTTCTGCACTCGCGGGTCGCCCGCTCCAATATCAGCCTGCTCGGCACGCTGGGCGCACGGGTGCGCATCGTCGCGCCCTCGACGTTGCTGCCGCCCAATGCCGATCGGTTCGGCTGCGAGGTGTTCACCAGCATGAAGGATGGGCTCAAGGACGCCGATATCGTGATGATGCTGCGCCTGCAAGAAGAGCGGATGAGTGCCTCCTATGTGCCCTCCAAGCGCGAATATTTCCATTTCTTCGGGCTGGACCAGGAGAAGCTCGCCTTCGCCAAGCCGGACGCCCTCATCATGCATCCCGGGCCGATGAACCGCGGGGTTGAAATCCATTCTTCGGTCGCCGACGACCCGCGCAGCGTCATCCGCGAGCAGGTCGAGATGGGCGTCGCGGTGCGCATGGCGGTGCTGTCGGCGCTGGCCCAGCATCTGCCGAACGCCTGAGTTCGCGCTTGGTGCTTCCGCCTCGTGCTGCATTACCACCGGAGGCTCGGGAGCTCGGACACCGGCTCGGCGTTTGAAGAGTCGGCGAAGTAAGCCAATCTGATGAATGGAATGCTGGAATTTTGCGCCAGGGATGCGAGCGGTTCATGCGCACTCAAGTCGCGATCGTTGGGGCCGGGCCGGCGGGTCTGCTGCTCGGCCAGCTGCTGCACAAGGCTGGCATCGATACGGTGATTATCGAGCTCAAGTCACGCGACCATGTGCTGGCGCGAATCCGCGCCGGCGTTCTCGAACAGGGTACCGCCGATATGCTGGAGGCGGCCGGGGTCGGCGCGCGTATGCATCGGGAGGGACAGATTCACGAAGGTTTCTCGCTTGCCTTCGACGGCCGCCTGCATCGCGTCGATCTGAAAGCACTGACCGGCGGCAAGACGGTGCGCGTCTACGGCCAGACCGAAGTGACACGCGATCTAGCCGAGGCACGCGACGCTTCGGGCGCCAGAACGATCTATGAGGCAGAAGCTGTCTCCATCGCCGACTTCGACGGCTCATCCCCCAAGGTGCGGTTCACCACGGCTGGCATCGCCCACGAACTCGCCTGCGACTACATAGCCGGATGCGACGGCTATCACGGTGTCTGCCGCGCCGCCGTCCCGCTGACCGCGATCCAGCTGTTCGAGCGAGTCTACCCGTTCGGATGGCTCGGCGTGTTGGTCGATAGGCCACCGGCGGATCATGAACTTGTCTATGCCAGCAGCGCACGCGGTTTCGCGCTCTGCTCCATGCGCTCGGCCAGTCGCAGCCGCTACTACGTCCAGGTGCCGAGCGATGAACGCATCGAGACCTGGCCCGATGATCGGTTCTACGACGAACTGCGCGCACGGCTGCCGGAAGGTATCGCCGCGGCCGTCACGCCCGGCCCGTCGATCGCCAAGGGCATCACCCCCTTGCGCAGCTTCGTGGCCGAACCGATGCGATTTGGCCGCCTGTTTCTGGCCGGAGACGCTGCCCACATCGTGCCACCGACCGGCGCCAAGGGCCTCAACCTGGCAGCCAGTGACGTGCGTTATTTGTCCGAGGCAATGATCGAGCATTATTCGCGGCGGTCCCGTGCCGGGTTAGATGCCTATTCCGTCCGCGCGCTCGCCCGGGTCTGGAAGGCCGAGCGCTTTTCCTGGTGGATGACAACTCTGCTGCACCGAATGCCCAGCGCCACTCCCTTCGAGCAGCGTCTCCAATGGGCGGAACTCGACTATCTCGCGCAGTCCGTCGCGGCCTCGACCGCGCTTGCCGAGAACTACGTCGGATTGGCGGTTTGAACCGACTGCAAGGTCCGTTGCCGCGTGCCACTGGGAGCGCGGTCATTTTTTGGCTTGGCGCTCGGCCCGCAGCAGCTTAGCCGGTCGATCAGCAGGACAATCACGCGCAGCGATCAGTGGGAACCATTGAACGCCTTGTAGGCGCCTTGCAGGGCCCACGCGGCCACCGTTGCCGTCCGCCCCTCGCGGTTGCGAAGCAGCGCCCGTTCGGTCTGGCTGGCGAATGTCCAGGTCTTGGAGAAGCCGCTCCGGTCCTTGTAGCCAGGCGCGTCAGCTTGCGTCCACGACTTGCTGAATACGTAGTAGGCGGAGGGATCGGCGTAGCCCGGATCAGTCTTGTTGATGTGGGCGAAATCGGGCTTCCAGTTGGAGAGCGCCATGAGCTCGAAATTGTCGAACTCGGTCAGGTTTCCCTGGTGATAGACACCGTTGGCATGGGCCGGCACACCCATGTCCTCGACCATGTGGAGCATGATGCCAACAAGGAAATAGGCCTGCCGCTTGTCGCCGGCCCGGTAGGCGGCAAGACTATCGTGCCACCAGCCCTCGATATCATCGGTCCCGGCATTGGTGCCCTTGTGGGCGATGCGCTTTGCATCGAGATCGATGCCGTATTTGGTCCCCTTGACCGGCAGTTCGTGCAACTCCTCGTTGGCGCCCTCGATCAACTGGGCCGCAAACTGACTAACCTCTGGCATTTTGACGTGGCTGATCGCCCATTCGGTCAGATAGCTGTGCGTCGGATGCGTCGGGTTCAATTTGACGCTGTCCCAGGCGCCGACATCGGTTGCCGCGCTGGCGACCACGATGGCCGCGACTATTGATATCAAAGCGTTTCTCATGGCTGGCAGCCCTCAACCGATACCTGCAAGAGGCCCTTTCGACCACCAGCATAGCAGACGGTGGATGAGAAAGTGGGCAAAGAGCATCGATCAACACAGTCCGGTGTGTTACCAAGCCGCGACGCACTAGCGCTACACCTGTTCGACGAAGGCCTTCCGAATGCCCCCGGCCACGAAAACCCCGCGCCGCGCGACTGACACGCCGGCGATCGTGCTCATCAATGCCCGCCTCGTCGATCCCGAGAGCGGGCGCGACGAACCCGGCGGCCTGCTGATCGAGGATGGGTTGATCGCCGATCTCGGGCCGCATCTGCGCCGCAACGCACCCAACGGCGCCACCGTCATCGACGCCAAAGGGCATCTGGTGATTCCCGGTCTGATCGACATGCAGGTGTTCACGGGCGAACCCGGATTGGAGCACCGCGAGACGCTGGCCTCGGCGAGCCGGGCGGCGGCGGCGGGCGGCGTCACGACAATGATCTGTATGCCAACCACAGATCCGGTGATCGATGATCTGGCACTGGTCGACTTCGTGCGGCGGCGCGCCCGCGACACCGCGCTGGTCCATGTCCACACCTTCGCGGCCCTGACCAAGGGCCTCAAGGGCGAAGAAATGAGCGAGATCGGACTGTTGCGGTCGGCGGGGGCGGTCGCGCTGTCGAACGGTCGACGCAGCGTCGCCAATGCCGGTGTCATGCGCCGCGCGCTGACCTACGCCCGCGACTTCGATGTGTTGGTGGTGTCGGCCACCGAGGACGAGACGCTGGCAGGTGCCGGAGTGATGAACGAGGGTGAGGTGTCGGCGCGACTCGGCCTACCAGGATCGCCGGGAACCGCCGAAGTGATCGCGCTGGAACGCGACTTGCGGCTCGTGGAGCTGTCGGGCGGCCGCTACCACGCCGCGCAACTTTCCACCGGCGACGCGATCGATGCCGTGCGCGCCGCCAAGGCCAGAAAGCTGCCGGTGACCTGCGGGGCAACCATCAACCACCTGACGCTGAACGAGAACGACATCGGTTCCTACCGCACCTTCTTCAAGCTGCGGCCGCCTCTGCGCGGCGAGGACGATCGGCGGGCGCTGGTGGCGGGCGTCGCCGACGGCACCATCGACGTGATCGTCTCCAGCCACGATCCGCAGGGCACCGACGGCAAGCGGCGCCCCTTCGCCGAGGCGGCTTATGGTGCCATCGGGCTGGAGACGCTGCTGCCGGCGGCGCTCCGCCTGCATCTCAATGGCGAGATCGGGCTGATGCCGCTTCTCGCCGCCATGACCATCAATCCGGCCCGAATTCTGGGATTGCCCTCAGGACGCCTCGGCAAGGGCGCGCCCGCCGACATCGTGGTGCTCGACCTGGAGGCGCCGTTCATGGTCGACAAGGCCAAGATGCATTCACTGTCGCGCAATACGCCGTTCGACGAGGCGCGGATGCAGGGGATCGTGCGGCAGACGATTGTTTCGGGCCAGCCGGTCTATCCGTTTGCCGCCACGGTGGCACCTTGAACCCGCACAATTTGATCCTTTTGTCTGCGGTCATCGGCTATTGGCTCGGCTCAATTCCCTTCGGCCTTTTGCTGACCCGTGCGGCCGGGCTCGGCGATATCCGGCAGATTGGCTCGGGCAACATCGGCGCAACGAATGTTTTGCGTACCGGGCACAAGGGGCTGGCGGCGCTGACGCTCTTCCTCGATGGGGCCAAGGGAAGCCTGGCTGTCCTGATCGGAAGCTGGCTCGGCGGCGACTTAGGTGTCCCGGCCGGAACCATCGGATTGGCTGCGGGAGTTGCCGCGTTGCTCGGACACATTTTTCCGATTTGGCTCAAGTTCAATGGCGGCAAGGGTGTCGCCACCTTTATCGGCGTTCTCCTGGCCGTCTATTGGCCGGCCGGGCTGCTGTTCATCGCCCTGTGGCTGGCGACCGCCTATCTCAGCCGCTATTCATCACTTTCCGCGCTGTTGGCCAGCGTCGTCGCGCCGCTCGCGATGCTGGTGGCGCGGGTGCCAGGCGCCGCACTCCTGTTGCTGATGTCCGCGCTACTCATTTACAAACACCGGGCCAATATCGAGCGGCTGATCGCGGGCAACGAGCCGAAAATCGGCCAGAAAAAATGACGAGCCGGCCCATTCCGGTGCCCCGCCCCCGGCGGCACCTGACCGACGCCCAGCGCCTCGCCTGGCTGCGGCTGATTCGCTCGGAGAATGTCGGCCCGGTCACCTTCCGCGAAATGCTCAACCAGTATGGCGGGGCCGAGGCTGCGCTCGCGGCACTGCCGGAGCTGTCCCGGCGCGGTGGTCGTCGCCGCGCTCTCAAAATATGCGAGATCGCCGACGCCGACCGTGAAATCGCGGCGGCCGATGCCGCGGGCGCCCGGTTGGTGGCCCTCGACGAACTCGGGTATCCACCGCTGCTCGCCGTCATCGAGGCGCCACCGCCCGTGCTCTACTTCGCCGGGCGCTCGGAGTTGCTCGACCATCCCATCGTAGCCATCGTCGGCGCGCGCGACGCCTCGGCGGCCGGGCGCAAGATCGCTGGCCAGATCGCCCGCGACCTGGGCCGCGCCGGCGCCGTCGTTGCCTCCGGGCTGGCGCGCGGGATCGACACGGCGGCACACGAGGGCGCGCTTGCGTCAGGCACCGTCGCCGTGGTCGCTGGAGGAATCGACGTCGCCTACCCGCCCGAGAACGCCGGCCTGCAAGCGCGCATCAAGCAAGACGGCGCACTGATCGCCGAATGCGCGCCGGGCCTGGAGCCGCGCGGCAAGGATTTTCCCCGCCGCAACCGGCTGATTTCCGGCATGGCGCTCGGCGTCCTGGTGGTCGAGGCCGCCGTCCGTTCGGGTTCGCGGATCACCGCCGACTATGCCAAGGAGCAGGGCCGCCAGGTGTTCGCCGTGCCAGGAAATCCTCTCGATCCCCGGGCAGGTGGCACCAATCAGCTGCTGAAGCAGGGCGCGGGACTTGTCACGGATGCGGCCGATATTCTGGGCGCGCTGAGCCTCCTCAAAGGGTCGTTGACAATCACAAGCCAAATCTCGGAACCAGACGCCACGGTTCTGGGGTCCCAGATGCCCGACATCGCCCAATCGGATCGCGAGCGCGTAGTCGAGGCCCTGGGCGCGGCACCTGTCGCGCTGGACGACCTGGTTCGTGCCACTGGCGTGGCTGTCCGCGACGTGCGGGTCGTGCTGCTCGAACTCGACATCGCCGGCCGGATCGACCGCAGCCCAGGCCAACGAATCGCGTTGCGGCCTTAGCGGCGCCTGAAATTCCCACGGCTATGCAATTCCCCTCCCCTTGACGAGGAGGGGCTAGGGGCGGGGGTGAAGACCTTGGCTTTGCTTCATCGGTTGGGCTGGAACCGTTGCCTTCACACACTCGCCCATCCCCGCAAGGGAATGGAAAAATCAGCGGTCCGCCGGGTCCGCTAGTTGCTCGTAGGCGTTGAACTTGAGGGGGTGCCTGGGTCCCGCCTGGCCTGCCGCTCCGCCGAGTCCAGAATAGCACCCAGCGGGCCCAGGCCGCTGGCCTTGGCCAGTTCCCTGAGTTCATGAAGCATGTCCACAATATAGTCGGCCACCTCGTCAAAGGTCGGATCGGCAGGGAGGTCGCCTTGACCCGCCGCGTCGGCAACACGACCTTCTGAATGATGCCTGTCGCGCTCTTCTGCTGGTTCGTCGATCATCACACGCGCCATCCAAGGATTGATGCAACTTCAGATTGTCTAAATAGACACCAATCCTTAGAGGTGGTGCAATCTGTAATTGCCGTACAAGTAGAGTGAACGCCCTAGGTGCAATCCCAGGTAGCAAAGACCCCAGGATTTGACAGCGCCGGTCACCTTCTCCATTTTCGGCCGCCGCTTGCACCAGGGGCCGGTCGGGCCTATGTGGCACCGGGCGCCGGACTGGTTTGATTTGCTGGCGCGGAAACTCTCCGTCAACCCCCGAGGCAGAATGCAAGTCGTCGTCGTGGAATCGCCTGGCAAGGTCAAGACGATCAACAAATACCTCGGCTCGGACTTCAAGGTCATGGCGTCCTACGGGCATGTCCGCGATCTCAATCCCAAGGACGGGTCGGTCGAGCCGGACAATGATTTTGCCATGCACTGGGATGTGGAAGGCAAGGCCGCCAAGGTCCTGGCCGAAATCACCAAGGCGGTGAAAGGTGCCGACAAGCTCATCCTGGCGACCGATCCTGACCGCGAGGGCGAGGCGATCTCTTGGCACATCCTACAGGTGCTTGAGGAAAAGAAGGCTCTGAAGGGTGTCAAGGTCCAGCGCGTGGCCTTCAACGCCATCACCAAGAACGCGGTCACAGAGGCCATGCAGCACCCGCGCGAAATCGACGGGCCGCTGGTGTCGGCCTATCTGGCGCGCCGGGCGCTCGACTATCTGGTCGGCTTCAATCTGTCGCCGGTTCTCTGGCGCAAGCTTCCGGGGGCCAGGTCCGCCGGCCGGGTTCAATCGGTTGCGCTTCGGCTTGTCTGCGACCGGGAAGAAGAGATCGAAGCCTTCAAGACCGACGAGTATTGGACCATCGAGGCTTTGCTCGCCACGGCCAAGCAGGAAGAATTCAAGGCCCGGCTGACGGCAGTCGCCGGCAAGGGGCTGAAGAAGCTCGACATCAAGGACGCGGCCACGGCCAACGCCATCAAGGCGGCCATCGAGGGCGGCGATTTCAAGATCGTCTCGGTCGACAGGAAGGGCACGAAGCGCAACCCTTACGCGCCCTTTACGACATCGACCTTGCAAATGGATGCCAGCCGCAAGCTCGGCTACTCGGCCAAGCAAACCATGAACATCGCCCAGCGCCTCTATGAAGGCGTGGAGATCGGCGGCGAGACGACTGGGCTTATCACCTATATGCGGACCGATGGCGTCCAGATCGTGCCCGAGGCCGTCTCGCAAATCCGCGATGTCATCTCCAAGGAATTCGGCAAGAACTACACGCCGTTCGCCCGCGATTGGAAGTCCAAGGCCAAGAACGCGCAAGAGGCCCACGAGGCGATCCGGCCAACCGATCCGCGCCGTACCCCGGACAGCCTGCGCCGGCATCTGGAGAAGGACCAGGCCGCGCTCTATGACCTCATCTGGAAGCGCACCATAGCCAGCCAGATGGCGCCCGCCGACATCGAGCAGACCGCGGCCGAGATCGAGGTCGCGGGCAAGGATGGCAAGGGTTACGGCCTGCGCGCGACCGGCTCGGTGATCGTGTTCGATGGCTTCCTCAAGGTCTATGAGGAGGGGCGCGATGACCGCGTCCGCGCCATCACCAAGGGCAAGGACGACGTCGAGGACGACGAGAACAGCCGCCGGCTGCCGGCACTGATCCAGGGCGACCATCTCAAGGACAAGGGCATCGAGGCCGATCAGCATTTCACGCAGCCACCGCCCCGCTTCACCGAGTCCTCGCTGGTCAAGCGCATGGAAGAGCTGGGCATCGGCCGACCGTCGACCTATGCATCGACCCTGGCCGTGCTTGTCGAGCGCGACTATGTGCGGATGGAAAAAAAACAGCTTGTCCCGGAGGACAAGGGACGGCTGGTCACCGCGTTCCTCAAGAGCTTCTTCAAGCGCTACGTGGAATATGATTTCACGGCGGACCTGGAAGAGCAGCTCGACCTCATCTCCGATGGCAAGCTCGACTGGAAAGAGGTCTTGCGCCAGTTCTGGACCCAGTTCACCGCGGCGATCGGCGAAACCAAGGAGCTGCGCGTCACCCAAGTCCTCGACGCGCTCAACGAGATTTTGGGCCCGCATGTCTTCCCGCCCCGCGAGGACGGCAGCGACCCGCGCTCGTGCAAGGCCTGCGGCACCGGCAAGCTTAGCCTCAAGATCGGCAAGTTCGGCGCCTTCATCGGCTGTTCCAACTACCCCAACTGCAACTTCACGCGGCAGTTCTCCGAGACCGGCAAGGACGGCTCGGAGGCAGTGGCCGAAAGCAAGCTCTTGGGTAACGATCCCGATACCGGCCTGCCGGTAACCCTTCGCAGCGGCCGCTTCGGCCCCTATGTGCAGCTGGGCGAGGCCGCGGAAGGTGAGAAACCCAAGCGCGCCTCGATCCCCAAGGGCTATGTGGCCAACGAGGTCGAGCTCGAACTAGCGTTGAAGCTGCTCAACCTGCCGCGCGAGGTCGGCCTGCATCCCGAGACCGGTTTGCCGATCCAGGCCGGCATCGGGCGCTACGGGCCGTTCCTGCTGCACGACAAGAAATATGCCAATCTGGAAAGCGCCCAGGACGTGTTCGAGATCGGCCTCAACCGAGCCGTGACCGTGCTGGCCGAAAAGAAGGCCGGCAAGGGTCGCGGACAGGCCAAGGCCGAAGTGTTGAAGGCGGTGGGCGACCACCCGACCGAGGGCGGCAAGATCGAAGTGCTGAGCGGCAAATACGGCGCCTACGTCAAGCACGGCAAGATCAACGCCACCCTGCCCAAGGGCGTCGAGCCCAAGGACGTGACGGTGGCGCAAGCGGTGGAGCTGATCGCGGCACGAGCCGCCAAGGGTCCGAGCAAGGGGCGCGGCGGGTTCAAGAAGAAGGCGGCGGGCGCGGCGAAGTCCGAGGGTGCCAAGGCCGTGCCAAAGAAGGCCAAGCCGAAGGCGAAAGCCAGGGCCACCGCCGATGACGCGGCTTAGTGCTGTGATCAGCCCCCGACTGTCATCCCGTGCACAGACTTTCAACGGGGTGACGGCTGTGCCCATCTCCACCCCTCACCTCAACCCCCTCCCCAAGGGAGAGGGGGAATGTGCGGAACTGTCGGTGAGCCTATCGTTCCTTCTCCCGTGGGGAGAAGGACAGGATGAGGGGTTGAGCAGGAAACGCGCGCACGGGTTGGCGCCGTTTGCTCGGCTCCACCCATGACCAAGCGGCCGCGCACGTCAAGACCCGCCGGCCCGCGCCCCCCGCCGACGCGCGAGGCGGTGCTTGACTTTATCAACACCTCGCCGGGCAAGGTCGGGCGGCGCGAGATTGCGCGGGCGTTCGGCGTTTCGGGCGACGCCGGCATCGGCCTCAAGCAGCTCCTCAAGGAAATGTCGGAAGCTGGCCTGCTCAACAACACCCGCAAGAAAATCCGGGGCGTCGGCAAGCTTCCGCCAACCGCGGTCATCGAGGTGCTGGGTGTCGATGCCGAGGGCGATCTCCACGGCGAGCCCGTCGATTGGGATCGCGAGGACGACGGTGCGCCGCCACGCGTGCTCATCCGGCTCGACCGCCATGGCGAGGCGGCCGGCGCTTCGCTGGGCCCCGGCGACCGCGTGCTGGCGCGCATCGAGCCTCTGCGGCAAGACAATGGCGACGGCTACAGCCACGAGGCCCATCCGCTCAAGAAGCTCGAGCGCGAGCGCCGCCGCCTGCTGGGCATCTACCGCGCCAGTTCGCGCGGCGCAGGCGGCATGATCCAGCCGATCGATCGCAAGCAGCTCAAGGACTGGCGGATCGAGGCGGGCGATGAAGGCGGGGCCGAGGACGGCGAGCTGGTCCGTTTCGACATCGCTCGCACCGGGCGCGGCAATCTCAATCGTGCCCGCATTGTCGAGCGCTTGGGCAATCCGTCCGACCAGCGCCAGATCAGCCTGATCGCCATCCACGCCCACGGCATCCCTGACCAGTTCCCCGATCGGGTTCTGCGCGAGCTTGACGAGTTACCAAAGCTGACGCCGGCTGCCCGCCAAGACCTGACGAAAATCCCGCTCATCACCATCGATCCAATCGATGCGCGCGACCACGACGACGCGGTATGGGCCGCCCCCGACGACGACCCGAACAACCCGGGGGGCTTTGTTACCATCGTTGCGATCGCCGATGTGTCGTTCTATGTGCGCCCCGGTTCAGCCCTGTCGCGCGAAGCCGAGAAGCGCGGCAACTCGGTCTATTTCCCCGACCGCGTCGTGCCGATGCTGCCCGAGAAGATATCCAATGACCTCTGCTCGCTGAAGGACGGCGAGCTGCGCCCGTGCCTTGCCGTGCGGATGATCTTTGACCGGAACGGCAAGAAGCGCTCGCACACGTTTTCGCGCGGGCTGATGCGCTCGGCGGCCAAGATCAGTTACCAGCAGGCGCAAGCGGCTATTGACGGCCTGGGCGACGCCGGACCCGCCGCCGGTGTGCTGGAACCGATCCTAAAGCCGCTGTGGGCCGCCTGGGCGGTCCTCGAGGCCGGCCGTAACGCTCGCGCGCCGCTGGAACTCGACCTCCCCGAGCGCAAGATCGTTCTTGGAGCTGATGGCAAGGTCGCACGTATCACGGTGCCCGAGCGTCTCGCCGCCCACCGGCTGATCGAAGAATTCATGATCCAGGCCAATGTGGCCGCGGCCGAGACGCTGGAGGCCAAGCGCACGCCGCTCATTTACCGCGTTCACGCCCCGCCCGCGCCCGAGAAACTGAAATCCTTGGGTGACTTCCTGGAAACGCTCGACCTGAAGATCGCCAAGTCCGGGCATCTCCTGCCGGCGCAGTTCAACGAGCTGTTGGCCAAGACAAGGGGCGCGGACATCGCCGATCTGGTGAGCGAGGTGGTGCTGCGCTCGCAAATGCAGGCCGAATACAATCCCGAAAACTACGGGCATTTCGGACTTCATCTTGCAAAATATGCCCACTTCACCTCGCCGATCCGCCGCTATGCCGATCTGGTCGTCCACCGGGCGCTGATCCGCGCCCTCGGGCTGGGCAAGGATGGCCTCACCGACGATGAGATTGGCCGGCTGAAGGTCACGGCGCAGGCCATCTCGGACGCCGAGCGCCGGGCCATGCAGGCCGAGCGCGAGACGACCGACCGGCTGATCGCGGCCCATCTTGCGGACCATATTGGCGCGGCCTTCCAAGCGCGCATCTCCGGCGTGACGCGGAGCGGATTGTTTGTGCGGCTGAAGGAGACCGGCGCCGACGGCTTCATCGCCATCTCGACCATTGGCCCCGAGTTCTTCATTCACGACGAGGCGCACAACGCGCTGATCGGTGAGCGCTCGGGACAGATTTACCGGCTCGGCGACCGGGTGGAGGTCAAGCTGGTCGAGGCGATCCCGACCGCCGGCGCATTGCGGTTCGAGATGCTGTCGGAGGGTGGCAAGGGCGTGCTCAAGGGCCAGGGCATTCGGCTCGGCAAGCGCGGCCGCCAGGGCCGTCCACCCAGGCTGCCCGGATCGAAGCGTCGCACTTGACCTGAGCGCCGCGCCGGCCGACATGAGGGCCATGCCCATCGAACGTTCAATCGGCGGCGCTCCTGTTGCCAGCGGCCAATCGGACCGTCCATTGTCCAACGCGCTCTGGCGCGGGTTCCGCCTGCGCTGCCCAGCCTGCGGCAAGGGAGCGATGTTCAGCGCCTATCTTAAGGTCAATGATCGTTGCCCGGCGTGCGCGGAAGAGCTGCATCATCACCGTGCCGACGACGCGCCGCCCTATTTCACGATACTGATCGTCGGCCACATCATCGTTGCGGCGCTTCTGAGCGTCGAATTGACCTTCGGTCCGCCGATGTGGCTGCAAATGGTTGCTTGGCCGATCCTTGCCGTTGTGCTCTGCCTCGTGCTCCTGCCCTGCATCAAGGGGGCGCTTGTGGGGCTGCAATGGGCGTTGCGGATGCACGGGTTTGAGGCGGCGAGCCGGGCCAAGGGCACACCATTCATCGACTACGATCCGATGCACCAGGCTCCCGATCGTGGCCCCAGAACCTGACGTGGCAAGTGACCGCGTGGTCGCCCCCCGCAACGCCGCCTCGCTCGTGATTGTCGAATGCGGCCCGGCTGAGCCAAGGGTTCTGCTCGGCAAGCGACGCCCAACCCAGACATTTGCGCCTGGAAAATATGTCTTCCCCGGCGGTGGCCTTGATCCCTCCGACAGTGAACTGGCGACCAGCCGCCGGCTGGCCGAGCACGATCGCTTCGCGCTGAGCCGCGATCCTGGGCCGGAGTCGGCGCATCTGACGCCCGAAGCCTTTGCCCTTGCCGCGATCCGCGAGACTTTTGAGGAAACCGGGCTGGTCATCGGCTCGGCTGGCCCTGAAACCGTGGCCCTGGCGCCAGCGGCTTGGCGACCGCTTGTTGCCCTGGGTGTGGGGCCGAATATCGAGGCCCTGTCCTTCATCGCCCGAGCGATCACTCCGCCCGGCCGGCCAAGGCGCTTTGACGCCCGGTTCTTTATCGCCGACGCCGCCGCGATATCGCACCGCGTTGCCGACAATGACGGCGAATTTGAGCAGATCGACTGGTTCGGCTTTGCCGCGGCGCGCGCACTCGATCTGCATGGGATGACACGCAGCATCCTCAATGAAGCCCAGCGTTTCATGGCGCTGTCGGCCTCGGAGCGCAGCGTCGCGCCCGTGCCCTTCTACTTCGAGAGCGATCAGGGTTGGCACCAGAGCCGCATCCTGCGCCAGGCAAACACTCTCGGCACTTGACTTCGATTGCTTGCCGACTAAGGTGCCGGCCACAATCGAATTGGCGCTCAGGCGCCAGCACGTTCATTGAGCAGGCGCATCGCCTGCGGTTCAAAGACCAAATGGGATTGCGATGGCCAAGCCAGCAACACTGAAGATCAAGCTGCTGAGCAGCGCCGGGACGGGTTTTTTCTACGTCACCAAGAAGAACCCGCGGACGATGACCGAAAAGATGGTCGCCAAGAAATACGACCCCGTCGCGCGCAAGCATGTTGAATTCAAGGAAACCAAGATCAAGTAACTTGATCCGCTTCGCCGAAGAGCTGCGAGCCGCGCCCTGATCTTGCTTTTGTCGACACCGCAAAAACGAAGAGCCCGCGACCACTCGGCAGCGGGGTAAATCCGAGGTGGTCACGGGCCCTTCCACGAGCACAGGTCAAAGAGGGCGTTGACCACAGCTCGATTCGACTAAGCCGCAATGTGTCAGACGATTGGCTCTGGCGTGAACTCCCAACTCCAGACATCCTAAACGCGGCTCTGAATTCGCATATCCTCGGCGGCCAAGACGTTTAATTTGAGGCCGCAAGCAGCCAAACCGTTGTTCGGTTCGTTCCCGCCATGCGTACCGCAGGGCCGGATGGGCTGATTCGTATGCCGTCAACGCACGGCTTTGCAAGCAAAAACTATTTGTCCAGTGTTTATGACGGCGTTATCCACAGCTTTCAAGTGCCGATTCACTCGGGACTTACTTATGTCAGGCCGCGTCCGAGACCACTCGATTGCGTCCGGATCGCTTGGCCGCATAGAGCGCCAGATCGGCGCGCTTGAAGATCGACTCGCTGGTATCGCTGGCAACTTCCAGGCAGGCAACACCAACGCTCGCTGTCACCGCAATGGCCGCGCCCGTCTGGCTGATCTTGAATGGCTCGGCTGCCGTGCCCTCGCGAAGCCGCTCGCCAACCCGGCAAGCCCTCTCAAGGTCGGTATCGGGCATGATGACGACAAACTCCTCGCCGCCCATCCGGCAGGCCAGATCGATGCCGCGCGTGTTGCGCTTGAGTCGCGCCGCGAATTCGCGCAGCACTGCATCGCCCGCGTCATGGCCAAAGCGATCATTGACCTGCTTGAAGTGATCTATGTCGGCCACCAACATCGACAGCGTGCGGCCCTTGTGCAGCGACTCGTCAACCAGCGTGCGCAGATGGTTTTCCATGTAGCGCCGGTTGTGCAGGCCGGTCAGCGGATCGGTCACGGCGGCCTCGACGCTTTGTTCGAGCCGGGTTCGCAGGAAGTCCGTATAGCGGCGGCGGCGAACTTGGGTGCGCACGCGCGCGAGCAACTCGTTGCGGTCGATCGGCCGCATCAAATAATCCGTGACCCCGAGGTCGAGGCCGCGCAGCAATCGCGCCTCCGCGCCAGGCTCGACCAGCACCACGATCGGGGTATGCCGAAGCTTCTCGATTGCGCGGATCTGCGAGCACAACCTGAGGCCATCGGAGCCGGTCAGACTGAGACTGACCATCACAAGGTCAAATTGACCGGCGATCAGCCGCTGCAAGGCCGCAGCCGGGTCGGCCTCCAGATGCGCCAGGTGTTCATGGCCAAGCGCCTGGACAATTCTCTGGGCCGAACGCTGGTTGTCGTCGACGATCAGAATTCGCTCGGGTTCATTGCTGGTCTGGTGCTTTTGCTGGAACGACTCGAGCAGCCCCATCTGCTCGCCGGTGCTGGCGCGCATCCGCATCTCGTCGGTCAAGGTCTTCAGCCGGGCGAAGTTGCGAACCCTTGTGATCAACGCAATGTCATCGACCGGCTTGGTCAGGAAATCATCGGCGCCGGCCTCGAGGCCCTGGACACGGTCCGAGGTCTGATCGAGCGCGGTCACCATGATGACTGGGATGTGCTGGGTGCGCGGATTGGCCTTGATGCGGCGACAGACCTCGAAACCGTCCATGCCCGGCATCATGATATCGAGCAGCAGGATGTCGGCGCGCTCGCGATTGCAGATTTCCAGGGCGTCCGGCCCGTTGTTGGCCGTCAGCACTTCGAAATACTCGGCGGTCAGCCGGGCTTCGAGCAGCTTCACATTGGCGAGGATGTCATCCACCACCAGCACGCGCGCAGTCATGGCCAGCCCTCTTCGACGCAAACGCCACCGGCAGATATCAGGCTGCCCCGATAAACTGCCGAACCGTGCCGAGGAACATGGGAACCGAGATCGGCTTTGAGATGTAGGCCTCACAGCCGCCCTGACGGATCCGTTCCTCGTCACCCTTCATGGCAAATGCGGTGACGGCGACGACTGGGATACTGCGCAAGGAGTCATCCTCCTTGAGCCACTTTGTAACCTCCAATCCCGAAACTTCGGGGAGCTGGATGTCCATCAGGATCAGATCCGGGCGGTGCTTGCGGGCAAGTGCTAGCGCTTCCAATCCGGTCCGGGTCTGCAAAGTGTCGTAGCCATGCGCATCGAGAACGTCGTGGAACAGTTTCATGTTCAACTCGTTGTCCTCGACAATCAATACAGTCTTCGCCATGTTTACCGCCTCCGCCCCTGAGGTCACGTCTGGCTGCCCTAACCGAAGCCAAGGTCATCGCGAACACGAACTCAGTTCACGCTGGGCGCCGGTTTCACCAATTCTGCCCGCATGACAAAACCTAGGATGCCTGAAAGCTGTAAGTAAGTATTTAATCACTAGCCGATTTGGCGGTTGGAGCCCGAAAAGAGAGGTTATTCCATGCGCCGGCCGCCGGTAGCCCTCGAAGAGGCCGAGACGATCGCTTTGTCCGGGCTTGCTATGCTGGCCGATGCCCCCGAGCGGATGGGCCGCTTTTTCGAGTTGAGCGGACTGGATGCCACCCAGATCAGGGAATTGGCCACGACAGCCGCCTTCCAGACCGCGGTTCTCGCGTTCATCCGGTCCGATGAGTCCCTGTTGCTCGCTTTTGCCTCGAACCTAGGCATCGACCCGGCTCGGGTTGCTGATGCCGAGGTGTTGCTGTCTGGATCACCCGCCAGGCGCTGAGACGGATCGCACTGCGCCACCGGGACTAGTTGCCGCATACCGCTGGCTCATAGAACTCGATCTCCGACAGCGTTCCCCTGACGGTAAGCGTCCCATAGTCGATGCCAAGCTTGCGAATAACGCCGTTCTCATAGAACAGAAACGACATCTCGTGGGCCGGCAATCCCTCGGCCTTGTCACTGCCGGCATCGTAGTAGGCAATGGCGACCGGCCAGGACTTCAGCCTTGCAAGCCGTTCCACATTCTTGATCGGCTCAAGATCGGACGCGGCGGCATCAGAGTGCATCTCGCCAATCACGGAATTGGTGAAGAAGGCCTTTTGCCCCTTGTCGGAGCCGTCATAGAGGTCGGCTGACATGATGTGATCACCACGC
>Ga0209068_10000156_pt1 | contig 41377 bp, 42 predicted proteins | sample ColStrG_CSR_2012_FD_187200 | JGI IMG/M metagenome (GOLD analysis project Ga0209068, IMG submission 187200) | Freshwater sediment microbial communities in response to fracking from Pennsylvania, USA - Cold Stream Run_MetaG_CSR_2012 (SPAdes)... | ecosystem: Environmental > Aquatic > Freshwater >...
TTTGGTGCGGTTGGTGGTCATCGGGCAACTATAGGCAACGGCCCCGTCGGAGGCTATGGGGTCAGACCCCTTCCGATCCGCACAGGAATCGGGTGGTTTGTCACTCCTGCTCTGTTTATTTTGCCGGCATCAACACGCCGGAGGCCCACATGCCCGCACTTCGCTTCATTGCAATGCCCACCAATCAGGCCGAGGCCTACTGGGCCGGCAAGCCCGATGCCAACGGCCAGGCCCCCGAGCGGCATATCTCGCCGGGTGGGTCCATGCCTTGCCGCCACTGCCTGACGGAAATCGCCGAGGGTGTGGCCTACCTCATCCTGGCTCACCGGCCGTTTCCCGCCCCGCAGCCTTACGCTGAAATCGGGCCGATATTCCTGCACGCTGAACCTTGCCGCCGTCATCCAGACGTGGCGACGACACCAGAAATGTTTCTGGGCTGGGAGCGGCTGCTGATCAAAGGCTATGGCGCCGACGACCGGATCGTCTATGGCACCGGCGCCGTGGTTCCGACCAAGGATGTTGACCGGGCCGCCGCCGAGATTCTCGGCCGCGACGGCGTTGCCTATGTCCATGCCCGTTCGGCCAAGAACAATTGCTTCCAGGTACGAATCGAGCGGGCGAAGGGTGCGTAGGGTGCAATAGGCCCATCTGCTGGGCCGTATTGCACCGACTGCGGGCGGTGCGCGGGGAGCCGGGCAATGGTGCAATACGGCCGGGAGTGGCCTATTGCACCCTACAGCTCGCGCCGCCACGCCGCGCGGTAGCTTTCGAGCCCATTCACCAGCATCGGCATCGCCAACCGGTCTGGGGCAAGCACCGGCGCATTTGGCCAATGGGCGAGCAGCGCGGCGCCGCGTGCGGTGCCCGACTGGTCGGCGGAAACCAGCACCCGTTGCGCCGGCCTCAGCGCCGCGAGCAACTCGCAGTAGGCCGCATTCTTGCCGAAACTGCCCTCGATCACCAGGTCGCCTAAGTTGGCGCCAAGCCGGGACAGCAAATCGTCGGTCATCAGTGCAATGTGCAGGGTGGCCAATGCCGGTCGCAGGTGATCGGGTATCGCGCCGCGGATTTCGCCACGCCGTCCCGCATAGGGACCGCCGTTGCCAGTGAATGAGGGAAGGGCTTGGGTACCTGATGCGATCACCTCGGCGATGGAGACCACATCGGGACTTTCGGCCCGTCCCCCCGCGATCGCGGCGTATTCGCGTCCGCCCATGAAGCGGGCGCAGGGCACTGGCTGGCCGGTGGCATCGACATTGGCATAGAGGTCAGAGGCCTGGTCCAGCGTCTCAAACGTGAGACCGACGCTCATGATGATCACCCAGGTCCCAGTCGAGACCACCGTGAATGGCGACTTGCGCGCGAGCAAGTGCGGAAGGAGCGAGGCGTTGCTGTCATGGATGCCGTTGAGAACGCGGGTCGTGGCTGACAATCCGGTGGCCGCCGCGACCTCTGGGGTGATGCCGCTCAACGTTTCCCAGGCCGGCAGCAGCGGTGGCAGCAGCGGTGCAATGTCGAGAGCGTCGACCAGCGAGGAAACGTCAGCCGCCAAGGGGTTCCACAAATCGGTATGGCAGCCGAGGCTCGTCACCTCGGACGCGGCGACTCCCGTGAGCCGCCAGGACCAGTATTGCGGATGGGTGAAAAGGTGCTTGGCGCGGGAAAATTCGACTGGGAACCGCCATTTCTGGAAGGCCCATTGCCGCCCGAGATTGAGCCCACCCGCCGCCGGCCCGGACAGGCTCTCGGCGAAGGGTGGGCGGATCTTGGCGTACTCGGTCTCGATCTCCTCCGGCCCCTTGTCCTCATAATCGAGCATCGGCAGCACCAAATCGGACTCTCCCGCGACAACGCCACTGGCGCCATGGGCGGTGGGAACGATGGTGCGGATGGCGTAGGAGCGCGCCGCCTCGGCGAGGGCCGACAGCACAAACCGCCAGATATTTTCAGTGTCTGCGTGCAGATAGGGCGGGGACGGCAGAGGCGTGTTGGGCGCGTTCCTCTCCCAGAGTACGCTGCCGTCGGCGTCAAACAGCACCACTTTGAGATTGGTCTTGCCAATATCGAGGACGGCGGTGACGGACATGGTGCCGATGGTGGTTGTGGTCGTGTTTGAATACGATTTCAGCCAGTCAGGCAACGGTGGCCGTTTTGCCGTCGCCTCGCTGGACTTCAGCAATGATGACCTCGATGCCAGCCGCGCGCAACATGGCGAGCGATTGGGGCGAGGCGCTGTTGTCGGTGATGACCGTGGACACCCGCGACAACGGGCACACAACTATCGCCCCCCGCGGCTCGAATTTGCTTGAGTCCACCAGCACCACCAGCCTGTTGGCGCGTTTCAGCAGCTTGACTTCAGCGCGCGCAATCAGCGGATCGTCCTCGATCACACCGAGCGGCCCGAGCGAGGCGCAACTCATGAACATGACGTCAGCGGCATAGTGTTGGATGGCGTCGTCATCGAATGGCGAAAGAATGATGGCTTGCTTGCGATAGATTTCGCCGCCCGGAATCATGACGCGATTCTGACCCTGCGCCATGAGGGCTTCGGCGATGGGAAAGGAATTGGTGAGGATGTCGAGTTTGCGCGACTGCAATGGCTCGACCATCTCGAATGTCGTCGAACCAGCGTTGATGATAATCGATTGGCCGTCAATGCACTGAGCGGCGGCAATCCCGGCCACGGCGCGCTTGCGATCCATGTTGAAGGTACGAGCGACCTCAAAGGACCTGCTGCCAAGTTCGTGCGGTCCGGCGCCAGGTCCGCGCTCGACACCACCATGGACGCGACGCACGGCGCCGGTTTCCGCCAGCTTGACCAGATCGCGGCGAATGCTGGCGGCCGAGGCTCCCGTTTCGCGTATGAGCTCGCCGACTGGCACCATTCCACGCTCGCGCACGACGCGCAGAATGGTCTGCCAGCGTTCACGTTCGTGCAGCGGGCGGTCAGCCATGACGCAAATCTAAGCAAAATCGCTCAACAAAGTCAATGTAAGTGATTGACCGTGAGCGATCTTGCTACTAGCTTGCGCGCATTCCCGATGCCTTGCGCCTTCAGTCTTTGCTGAGCGTTGCCAGTGAACCCATTTTCATCAGCGTCAGAATTTGTAGCTCACGCCAACGCGCAGCTGATGCAACTGGTTGTTGAACTCGGCCAATTGATTGTCAGCATTGTAGAACGAGAACGTGCCGAAGTTGGAGTAAAGATACTCCGCACGGCCCAGCCAATGGTGGCTGAAAGCATATTCGGCGCCGGCGCCCACGGCGTAACCCGTCACTCCCCTGTTGTCCTGGACAAGCTGCTCTCCAGCATTGCGGCCCTTCTGCAGGTCCTCGGTGATGTTGGCAAACGCGATGCCTGCCGTTCCGTACAGCAACACGTTATCCATCGTGTAGCCGAGCCGGCCACGGATCGAACCGAAATGGTTATAGGTCGCATAGGTCGTATCATTGTCATAGACGTTGTTGTTCTCCGAGGCGCTGCTCACCCCGAGATCGGCCTCGATGCCGACAATCACTCTTGGGGCCACATACATATTGTAGCCCAGCCAGCCGCCGCCTTCGATCCCGTCCATCCCCTCCTCGGCATGGCCGTGATTGTTGTTGCGATAGAAATCGTTGGTCCAAAGGCCGTGGGCCCCGCCCAAAAATCCGCCGACATAATAACCGGCCCAGCTATAAGCAAGCGGCGGCTGCGGAATCTCATCAGCCATCGGCTCCATGGGGACTGCCCTCGGTTTGGCCTTTTTTGCCGACATCGCCATGTCGTCGCCAAAAGCCGGCACAGAGATAGCCGCCACCAGCAGGCCAAGCGCGAGCGCGCGCCAGGCGCCGTTGATCTCAAATGTCATGGAATGCTTCCCCAGTGAATCAAATCATCAATCTCAGCCAAAGCGAAGAAATCAGCGCACCAAGACCAAATTATGTTGTTGTAATATCGAGAATATATACATCCGCTGCTGAACCATTGGCTCGCACGCCGCGAGCCAAAGACAAGGACCCGCGATCATGACCGCCAGCAAAACCCGCACTCCGATTGGCAAAGCCTGGGATGACGCCTACGCCGCGAAACTCGATGAGCCAGGCCGCCTGCTGTATCGCTCCAACCTGCTCGGCGCCGATCTTCGCATCACCAATTTCGGCGGCGGCAATACCTCGGCCAAGGTCGAGATGACTGATCCGCTCACGCGCAAACCTGTGCAGGTGCTTTGGGTCAAGGGCTCGGGCGGCGACATCGGTTCGATGAAGCTGGACGGCTTCGCCACGCTCTACATCGACAAATTTCTCGGCCTAAAGGAGCTCTATCGCGGCCTCGGCCACGAGGACGAGATGGTGGAACTGTTCAATCACTGCACGTTCAATCTCAACTCGCGCGCAACCTCGATCGACACCCCGCTGCACGGCTTCGTGCCCCACGCGCATGTCGATCACGTCCATGCCGACAGCGTCATCGCGATCGCCGCCTCTGCGGATGCCGAGGCGCTTACGCAGACGGTGTTCGGCGGCGAATTGGGGTTCCTGCCTTGGCAGCGGCCAGGGTTCGATCTGGGGCTGAAGCTCGGCGCGATGGCAACCGCCAACCCCAAGCTGGTAGGTGTCGTGCTCGGCAGCCACGGCCTGTTCACTTGGGCGCGCACCTCCAAGGACTGTTATGTCACGACACTGCGCATAATCCAGCGCGCGGCCGATTGGCTGGAGGAGAAGGAGAAAAAGCCGGTCTTCGGCGGCGCTCGCTTCGAGCCGGCCACGGCGGCCAAGCGCGCCGAGGTGGTGGCGAGACTTATGCCGCTGATCCGCGGGCGCATCTCCAAGGGTGAGCGTAAGGTCGGGCATTTCGCCGACGCGCCCGAGGTCATGGAGTTCGTGAACTCGAAGGCCCTCGATGCGCTCGCCCCGCTCGGCACGTCTTGCCCGGATCATTTCCTGCGCACCAAGATCCGGCCGCTCGTGATTGCCTATGATCCGGTCAAGGACAACCTGGAGGACATTACTTCGCGGCTCGATGCGCAACTTGATGCCTACCGCAAGGACTATGCCGGCTACCACAACCGTTGCAAGCGCGCCGACAGTCCCGCCATCCGCGACCCCAACGCCGTCATCTACCTTGTGCCAGGCGTAGGCATGATGTCGTTCGCCAAGGACAAGGCGACCGCGCGAATTGCGTCCGAGTTCTACGTCAACGCCATTAATGTCATGCGCGGGGCGTCTGGCGTCAGTTCCTATGTTGGTCTGCCCGAACAGGAAGCCTTCAATATCGAATATTGGCGACTGGAAGAGGCCAAGCTGCAACGGATGCCCAAGCCGAAGGCGCTGGCGGGCCGCGTCGCCTACATCACCGGCGGGGCGGGCGGCATCGGTAGCGCGACCGCCGCGCGGCTGCTCGGCGATGGCGCATGCGTGGTGCTGGCCGACATAGACGAGGCGGCGCTGGACGAGCGCGTGGCGGGCTTTGGCAAACAATTCGGCGCCGACAATGTGCGGGGCGTCAAACTCGACGTGACCAGCGAAATGGCGGTGATATCTTCCTTTGCCGATGCGGTGAAGGCGTTCGGTGGGCTCGATATCGTGGTCTCCAATGCAGGCATAGCCTCGGCGGCGGCGGTCGAGGACACGACATTGGCGCTCTGGCAGAAAAACATGGATATCCTGTCGACCGGCTATTTCCTCGTTGCGCGCGAGGCGTTCCGGCTGATGCAGCGCCAGGCCAATGGCGGGGCGATCATATTCGTGGCCTCCAAGAACGGCCTCGCCGCGTCCCCGGGCGCGTCCGCCTATTGCGCGGCCAAGGCCTCGGAAATACATCTCGCCCGTTGCCTAGCGCTGGAAGGCGCGCCACACGGCATCCGGGTGAACACCGTCAATCCCGATGCCGTGCTGCAAGGGTCGAAAATCTGGCAAGGCGAGTGGCGCGAGCAGCGGGCGGCCTCCTATAAGGTTGAGCCGGGTGGTCTCGAGGAAGTCTACCGCCAGCGCTCGATGCTGAAGCTGTCGGTGCTGCCGGAGGACATCGCCGAGGCCATCGCGTTCTTTGCCTCGGATCGCTCGGCCAAATCGACCGGCAACATCCTCAATGTGGACGCCGGAAACGCGCAAGCGTTCACGCGCTGAAAGGGAGTGCCATGACCTTCCGCATAACATCTGATTTCGTCGCCAGCCACAACGCCAAGAGTTCAGCCGCGCTGGTCGAGGACTTTTCCGCGCTTGGCCGGACGCTGTCGCGGCGAGGGCTCGACATCGAGAAAACTGTCGAGGACGTCATCGCCTTCGCTGTCGCGATTCCCACCTGGGGCGTCGGCACGGGCGGCACCCGGTTTGCCCGCTTTCCGGGCCTAGGCGAGCCGCGGGGCGTCTTCGACAAGATCGAGGATTGCGGCACCGTCCACGCGCTGACCCGCGCGACGCCGGCGATCTCGCCGCATTTTCCGTGGGACAAGGCCGCCGATTATGTCGCCTTGCGCGAGGCGGCGGCGGCCGAAGGTCTCAGCTTCGATGCTGTCAACTCCAATACCTTCCAGGACCAGCCGGGACAAAAGCATTCCTATAAATACGGCTCGCTCTCGCATACCAGCGCAGCGGTACGGGCCCAGGCGGTGGCGCACAATCTTGAGTGCATCGAGATCGGGAGAAGGCTGGGCTCGAAAGCCCTGACCGTTTGGATCGCCGATGGCGCCAATTTCGCCGGCCAGTCGAACCTGGGCAACGTGTTGGACAATTATCTGGCCGCCATGGCGGAGGTTTACGCTGGACTGCCGGATGATTGGCAGGTGTTCCTGGAACACAAGCTCTATGAGCCGGCGTTCTATGCGACGGTCATTTCAGACTGGGGCACCAGCTTTGCGGCGGCCCAGGAATTGGGGCCGAAGGCCAAATGCCTAGTAGACCTCGGCCACCACGCGCCAAACGTCAATATCGAACAGATTGTCGCCCGGCTGATCCGCTTCAACAAGCTGGCGGGGTTTCATTTCAACGACAGCAAATATGGTGATGATGACCTGGATACAGGTTCGGTGGAACCGTTCCGGCTGTTTCTTGTATTCAACGAACTCGTGGATGCAACCCGCCGCAAGGCGCGCGGCTTTGCTCCCGCCTATATGATCGATCAGTCACACAATGTGACCGACCCCATCGAGAGCCTGATGCAGTCGGCCATTGAACTGCAGCGGGCTTACGCTCAGGCGCTGCTGGTGGACCGCGTGAGATTGGCGGGGGCCCAGGAGGCCAATGACGCGCTCGGCGCCCATCTCGAACTCAAACAGGCGTTCACGGCCGATGTATCGCCGATCCTGGCGATGGCCAGGCAACGGGCAGGCGGCGCCATCGATCCCATCGGCTGCTACCGGGCCGCTGGCTATCGCGCCCGCAAGGCCGAGGAGCGGCCGGTGACGGGCGTAGCCGCTGCGGGAATTGTCTGATCGGCCCGGAACATAGGTCCACGTGGCGGCGGCCTGCGATTGGACGCCTCAAACGGATTCGACGCCGAGACGACTTGCTGTCGTCCGACGGTGCTGATTGTCGAAGCCCGAAACAAAACCCAGCCACGCGTCCTTGATGCACGCGTTCCCGGGCTTTGACGTCGAAACCTAAACCGCTGCCAACCTAAACCTTGGCATAGCCCATCGCCGACAGTTCGGCGTTGCTGAAGGGCGTCTTGCGGTGTCCCTGGGCGCGATGGCGGCGGCCATCATGCGGCGGGCTGGTCTTGAAGTTGCAGACCGGGCACGGACCATCATTCTTCTGGCGTACACCGCGGCGGCCGCCGCGCCCACGGCCATTTTCGCTCAGCGAATAGGAAAAACCCAGCTTGTTGAGTTCGTCCAGTGCTTCTTGCACACGCGCCAGGCCCTCGGCCTTGGCATTGTCCATAAGCCTGGTACGTTGTTCGTCAAGTTTCTTGATCTGGTCGAGTGCCGTCGAGGCCATTGTGGGAACCGCCTATTGAGTTGTTAAGTTGTTTGGAGCATCCGCAAAACAATTGATGTTGGATATCCAACGACACTGATATTCAAACCGCAACAGGATTGCAAGCAGGTTTTGCGCTAGAATTGGGAGCATTTTTACCATTCATGAATTTTCTATGCGGCAACCATAGTTATACCGATTGTCAGACTAAATGTCTTGACTTGAAGCTGTAGCCGCTGATGTTGGCCTTGCCCATTGCAGGCCCGGCGGCGATCCGATATGGCTTTGCAGCATCTCAAACATCATGCGACGTGAAAGCCAATGCCCAAGACATCCGAGCACAAGACACTTGCGCCCAAATCCAAGAGGATCAAGAAGGTCGTGCTTGCCTATTCCGGCGGCCTGGACACATCAATCATCCTTAAGTGGCTGCAAGAGACTTATGGCTGCGAGGTTGTCACCTTCACCGCCGATCTAGGCCAGGGAGAGGAACTGGAGCCGGCGCGCAAGAAGGCGCAGATGCTCGGGATCAAGGAGATCTTCATCGAGGACCTTCGCGAGGAATTCGTCCGCGATTTCGTGTTCCCGATGTTCCGTGCCAACGCGCTGTATGAAGGTGTTTATTTGCTCGGCACCTCTATCGCCAGGCCGCTGATCGCCAAGCGACTGATCGAGATCGCAGAGAAAACCGGCGCCCACGCCATCGCTCACGGTGCCACCGGCAAGGGCAACGACCAGGTGCGGTTCGAATTGACAGCCTATGCCCTCAATCCGGACATAAAGATCATCGCCCCCTGGCGCGAATGGGATTTCAAGAGCCGCGAGCACCTGATCGAGTTCGCCGAAAAACACCAGATTCCCATCGCCAAGGACAAGCGTGGCGAGGCGCCGTTCTCGGTCGACGCCAATCTGTTGCACTCGTCGTCCGAGGGCAAGGTGCTGGAAGACCCAGCGATCGAACCGCCACCCTATGTTTACATGCGCACAATCGCGCCCGAAGACGCGCCGGACAAGCCCACGCCCGTGCGGATCGGTTTCAAGAACGGCGATCCGGTGAGCATCGATGGCAAGGCCTTGTCGCCGGCGGCGCTACTGACCCGCTTGAATGAGCTCGGCCGCGACAACGGCATCGGCCGGCTCGATCTGGTGGAAAATCGTTATGTTGGCATGAAGTCGCGCGGCGTGTACGAGACGCCGGGCGGCACGATCCTTCTCGCCGCGCACCGGGCGATCGAGAGCCTGACGCTGGATCGCGGCGCCGCGCATCTGAAAGACGAAATGATGCCGCGCTATGCCGAGCTGGTCTATTACGGCTTCTGGTTCTCGCCCGAGCGTGAAATGCTGCAAGCAGCCATCGACCACAGCCAGCAGCATGTGGAGGGCGAGGTGATGCTCAAGCTCTACAAGGGGAATGTAATTGTGACGGGGAGGAAGAGCCCCAAGTCGCTGTATTCGAGCAATCTGGTCACGTTCGAGGACGACCGCGGTGCCTACGATCAGAAGGACGCAGCCGGTTTCATCAGGCTCAACGCGCTGCGGCTGCGGACGCTGGCGGCACGGAAGCGTGCGATCAAGGGGACATGATGGTCATCCTTGGCGGCCGGCCAGTTTCGAGGGGAATAGAACTGCTCTCCGCCGAGGATGACCATCGTGTCCCCGTTGACACCGGAGGTAACGGGGACACGAACACCGGAAGGGGCGATCATGTCCCCGTCCGTCCGCAGCCAAGATCGCGGAGCAGTCCATCGGCGACGGAGTAGATCCAGCCGTGGATCGAGACGGGCTGCCCCTTGTCCCAGACCCGCTTCAGAATGGGTGAGTTGGCCAGGTTCGAGACTTGTTGCGTTACGTTGATCTCGCACAGCCGATCAACCATTTCGTCGTGCCGCGCCAGCGTTGCCAAATAGGCCTTGTTGTCCCGCTCCAGATCGCGAATCGGCTCCAGCCAGTGGTCGATCAACCCATATTGCTCAGTGTCGATGGCCGCGCGCACGCCGCCGCAGCCATAATGGCCGCAGACGATGATGTGCCGGACTTTCAGGGTCTCGACGGCGAACTGCACCACGGACATGCAGTTGATGTCGGAGGCATAGATCATGTTGGCGACATTGCGGTGCACGAACACCTCGCCAGGGTCGAGCCCAGTGATGACGTTGGCGGGCACGCGGCTGTCTGAACAGCCGATCCACAGATAATCCGGCGCCTGTTGCGCGGCGAGGCGGGAGAAATAGTCTGGGTCGCTGGCGACGCGCTGGCGCGCCCATTCGATGTTGCGTTGAAGCAGCAGGCGGGGGTCGATGTGATCGGTCATGGTCCCTGAATAGAGGCTCGGGAAGGGGCTGTGAAGTGAGCTTGCACAAGCGTGGTCATCCTCCCCGTCATCCTCAATCAGCGACGGCGCCTTTAGCCGGAGCTGCATTGGGGATCCAGCGCAAGAAGCGCCGAAGGCACAGGACTTGTCGCGTCCTTCGGACACACCTTGTGCTGGATCCCCGCGCTTCGACGCGCCGAAATGGCGCGCTCGCGCGAGGATGACGACGGGGGCGCCGCCTACTTCTCGGCCAATGCCTTTAAATTCGCCAGGCCCTTGGCGAATTGGCCGCCGACCATCTCGTCCATGTTCATGAACACGCCCATCAGCTTGGGCATGAACGAGGATTTTCCGCTCATTTTCCAGGTGACATCGGTGGCGCCGCCCTTGGGGACAAGCGTGAACTCCACCTTGTTGTCGCCTTTGAACGGCTTGAGCATGATCAGTTCCATCTCGAGCTTGGCCGGCGGCTTGACATCGGTGATCACGAACCGCCCACTGCCCGACTTGCCGCCGGCAAAGTCATAGGCCGCGCCCTTGCCCGCGTTCGGGCCGCTATAGGTTCCCTTGTTGCCCGGATCGTTCTGCACGAACGGGTTCCAGCTGTTGAAGGCGTGCAGATCGCTGATGAGCGGATAGATTTTTTCCGGCGGGGCGGCAATGGTCGCGGTGCGCCGCGTCTCGAAATCATCCGGCTTCACCCAGGCGTAGGCGAGCACGCCAAGGACAGCGGCGACGAGGATGGCAAGAATCCAGAACAGCATGGGCGTTCCCCTAAGCGGCAGCCTTGGTTCTTTTTGCGTTTCGCGACTTCCTTGTACTTAGCACTTCACCGTCTTGCCGTCTCAGCCGCTGCGGTCCGTCCTGGTTAGAATGACGTGGGTGGCATTGGCTGTCGCCACGCGGCGCGTGCTGCGATAGCCGAGCCGTGGCATATCGATGCCGGAAAAAAGATGCTCGCCGGAGCCGAGTACGACAGATGATTGGGCTAAGTGCAATTCATCAATCAGTCCGGCCTCCAAGAATTCCCGAATGGTGGCGACGCCGCCACCCAGCCGGACATCTTGTCCCGCAGCAGCTTCGGTTGCACGCTTCAGTGCGGCCTGGATACCACCAGTCACAAAGTGAAAAACGGTGCCGCCATCCATCGCTAGCGGCTCGCGAGGATGGTGGGTGAGAACAAACACCGGCGCATGGTAGGGTGGGTTGTTGCCCCACCATCCCTTCCAACTGTCGTCTTGCCATGGCCCTCGCACCGGCCCGAACATATTGCGGCCCAAGATCCAGGCACCGATGTTTTTGCCGCCGTTTGATACAAAATCATCATCGATTCCAGTGTCCCCGCCGTCCTGACCGAACATTTTCTTGAATGTCCGGGTGGCCAGCATCCACTGCGGCAAGACCATTCCGCCTACGCCGAATGGATTGGCAAGGTCCTGCCCGGGTGCGGCTCCAAATCCGTCGAGCGAAATCGAAAAGCAATCGACACGCAGCTTTCCCATAGCGAGTTCTCCTGGCTTGAGTTGAATCAGTCTGCTTTTAAGTTCGCATTCAGCATCCATCTGTGCCCGATCGGGCCAGTGGGCGCGGCGAACTGCGCGCCCCAAATCATATCAGCAGGTTCCAGGTCACAGGCTGAGCCGGACTTGTCAGCCCCCCGCGTGGTTGTCATGTTGAAAACTCCTAAGAATTGGTGGCCGAGGCACGATAGGCGTCGAGCTGGTCCAGCCTTTCATTGGGCGAGACTTTCCGGATCGGACCAGGTATGGGGCGGGAGATCGCACGGTACTTTGACTGGGCGCTTGGCGATGATCTCGCGGTCTTCAGGCCGTTCGTGGCTACCTGCTTTTGTGGACATTTTTTCGACCCTTCGGAGGTTTGGACTGCACGGCATTCAGGTAGGATTCCAGCCGGTCGAAGCTCACCTCGTAGAATTTGCGATAATGCGATACCCAGTCGGCCACCTCGCGCAGAGGCGCGGCCTCCAGCGAGCATGGCCGCCATTGGGCTTCGCGGCCCCGGGAAATGAGGCCGCAGCGCTCCAGCACCTTCAGATGCTTGGAAATGGCCGGCAGGCTGACCTCAAACGGCTCGGCGATTTCGTTGACCGTCGCCTGGCCTTTGGCCAGCCGCGCCAGGATCGCGCGCCGGGTGGGGTCGGCGAGGGCGGCAAGCGTGGCGGACAGACGGTCGGACACCATCGCTTACTACACCGATCAGTTAATTAATCAACTGGTTGATTACGATTGTCTCGAATGCAAGTCAAGGGGACACGATGTTCATGTTCGCCATCCGCGGTGGGAGCCAGCTTGCTATGCCCAGCGATGCCGAAGATGAACATCGTGTCCCCGTTCATTCCGGTGGCAACGGGGACACGATGCTCATCTTCGCCGGGTCGCCGAAGCCGGTTGCCAAATGGCTGGCAGCCGTCGAAGATGAGCATCATGTCCCCAGGAGCCCGCCATGCCCGTGATGACCGGCCTTTCCGGCAACGAGATGTTCTGCCTCAACCTCAAGGGCTTGGCGCCCGGCGAACTGGTGATCGGCAATTCGGTGCATTCGCTGGGCGTGCTGGGGGCGCTGGGCGCCGGGTTCCAGACCGCGTTCGGCGGCGAGGTCAGCCAGATCACCTCGATCATTTCAGAGGGCCGGCACGAAAGCGAGGCGCGGCTGCTGGCCGAGGCGGTCAAGCACGGCGCCCACGGCATAACAGCGATGACCAGCGAACTGCGGCCCATGCAGGGCAACATCGAATTCCTGTCGGTCGGTTCGTGCGTACACGATGGAGCAACTGTCGCGCCGAAGGTTCCGTTCTCGACCAGCAGCAATGGCCAGGAGCTGTACTGCCTGCTCGATTGCGGCTACGTGCCCAAGAAATTCGTCATCGGCAATGTCTGCTATTCGATCGGCGTGACCGGCGGCGTGTTCGGCGCGCTGAAGACTCTGGCGCGCGGCGAAGTCAAGGAATACAGCGACATCTTCAACGCCACTCGCCACCTCGCCTTGCGCCGGATCGGCCAGGAGGCGCGGGCGGCCGGCGCCAACGCGGTACTCGGCATCGAGACGCGGATCATGCCGTTCGGCACCGCGCACGAAATGCTGATGGTGGGCACGGCGGCACAGCATCCGGGGTTGCCGGGCAATTCCGATGTCGAGCCGGTGACCAGCGACCTCACCTGCGAGGAGATGTGGAACCTCGCCAGCCTCGGCTATATGCCGCTGAAGCTGGTGCTCGGCACGGCGGTCTACGCTTTGGGCGTGATCGGTGGGCTGAAGGCGATGTTCAAGAGTTTCACGCGCGGCGAGATCAGCGACCTCACGAGCCTCATCTACGATGCCCGCGAGCACGCGATCGGACTGATCAAGGACGAAGCCGCCCGCATCGGCGCCGACGACGTGGTGGGCATCAAGACCCATATCCACGAGTTCGGGAGCCTGATCGAGTTCATGGCGGTGGGCACGGCGGTGAAGAAAATGCCGGGCTGCAAGCCGGCGACGGCAAGCCTGCCGGTGCAGGCGATCATCCGCGATCGCGACACCTGGATCAGCGACGATGAGATTTTTGCAAGGGCCATGACGGCGGAAAGCGGCGGCAATTCTTAACGGCCCTTGCCCCACTCGCGCACCTCCTCCTGAGGAGGCCCTGACTTCGGACCGTCTCGAAGGAGGCGTTGGGTTATTCTGTCCGTCCCCCGCGCGTCCTTCGAGAGGCGCGCCCTTCGACAAGCTCAGGAGGGCGCTCCTCAGGATGAGGTCGGAGGTTGAGTATGGGCGTCACCCCCAGCCGCACCAATCGCGGTCTTGCTGGCAGCACCTCCGGCGTCTTGAGGTTCCAGGCCAGTCCGGCTCGCCGCAGCCCCAGCAGCACCCACCAGCCCGGATCGATCTCGCCCGCTTCATGCGCGAGGCGGGCGGAGGCAGGAAAGGCGTGGTGGTTGTTGTGCCAGCCCTCGCCCATCGTCAGCAGGCCAACGATGCGGCCCGCATTGTAGCCCTGCACTCCGGCGCCCTCGATGTGCCAATTGCGCGGCCCCTGGTTGTGCGCGAACCAGCCGACGAGCCAATGGCCGGTGACCGACAGCGCCACCCGCACCGCGATGGCCCAGATAACCCACGGCACACCACCGAACGCGTAGAACAGGAGCGCCCACGGCAGCTGCTGCCACATCCAGGTGCGCTCCAGGAATCGGTAAAATGGATCGCTGGCGACGGCAGGCTCAAGCACCAGCTCGGGCGGATGATCGAGCGCCAATTCGCAATGGAGCTGCCGCCAGTAGTCGCGCGGGAGGGACGTGCGATGGGCGAGGTAAGCGTGGCATACTGCCTTGCGCTGCGCCCAGTCGCGGATGTCATGCTGGCGGATCATGCCAAAGGGGCCGGCCATGCCGACCAGTGTGCCGAGATAGACGAACAGCCGCTCCAGCCAAGGCGGGCAGTCGAAGGCGCGGTGGATGAGGCGGCGATGCATCCCCAGCGAATGACCGAGGCAGATGGTGGTTGCCGTCGTCGCGAGAAACAAGGCGAAGGCGTGCCACGACAACGTCAGTGGGCCGCCGATCAGCGCGGCGGCGGTCATGGCGCCGATCCACAGGGATTTGGCTGGCTTCCAGCGCACCATCCCGCTCACCGCGTCGGTGCCGTCCGCCTCGAACATCCGCACCGCCCGTAGCCCGCCCTGCGAGCCGGCAAGGGCCGCTTCGACGGAGTCTGCTTTTGACCGCACAACTTGGCTGCCCATGGCGGCTGCGACCTTCTGGCCACGAAGCGAATTCCTAACATGGGACGGCCACGAATGCCTAGCGATTGGCGGGATGTTTGCTAGTGTTTGCCAACCATCAGGATCGCCCCATGCCCACCCTCCTCATCCGCAACGCCGCCATGCTCGTGACTATGGATGACGCCTCACGCGAAATCCGTGACGGGGGCCTGTTCTCGCGGGATGGCATCATCGAAGCCGTCGGCCCCGTCGCCACGCTGCCCGTCACCGCCGACGAGGTTCTCGACCTCAAGCACCACATCGTCATCCCGGGCCTCGTCAACACCCACCACCACCTCTACCAGAACCTCACCCGCGTGGTTCCGGCGGGGCAGGACCAATCGCTGTTCGGCTGGCTGAAGGCGCTCTATCCGGTCTGGGCGCGCATGGGCCCCGAGCACATCCGCGTCTCGGCGCTTGTGGGCCTGGCGGAACTGGCGCTCAGCGGCTGCACGACGGCGAGCGATCACCTCTATATGTTTCCCAACGGGGCGCGGCTCGACGATGAAATCGAGGCCTCGCGAGAGATTGGTATGCGGTTCACGGCCACGCGCGGATCGATGAGCATCGGGGAATCGGCAGGCGGGCTGCCGCCCGACAGCGTGGTCGAGAAGCCGGACGCCATCCTGAAGGACTGCGAGCGCGTGGTCGCGGCCTATCACGATGCCTCGCCGCATTCGATGCTGCGGATCGCCCTTGCTCCGTGCTCGCCCTTCTCGGTCAGCCGCGAGTTGATGCGCGACACGGCGGCGATGGCGCGGCGGTTGAAGGTCGGGCTGCACACGCATCTGGCCGAGAACGCCGAGGACATCGCCTATTCGCTGGAGAAATTCGGGATGCGACCGGGCCAGTATGCCGAGGAAGCCGGCTGGACCGGCGAGCACGTCTGGCACGCCCACTGCTGCGCGCTGGACGACGCCGAGATCGCGCTGTTCGGGCGGACGGGCACCGGCGTTGCGCACTGCCCCACGTCCAACATGCGGCTCGGCTCCGGCATCGCGCCAATCCGCAAGATGCTGCGCGCGGGTGTGCCGGTGGGGCTGGGCGTCGACGGCTCGGCCAGCAACGACTGCGGCGACCTGATGGGCGAGGCGCGGATGGCGATGCTGCTTCAGCGCGTGGGCGGCGGCGCGGGTGCGTTGACGGCACGCGAGGCGCTGCGGATCGCGACCCGCGGCGGCGCGCGGGTGCTCGGCCGCGCGGGCGAGATTGGGCAGCTAGCGGTGGGGTATGCGGCCGATTTCGCGGCCTATAGGCTGGATACGGAGATGATGGCCGGAACCGGGTGGGACCCGGTCGCGGGCCTGGTGTTCTGCGGGCCGCAGCGGGCGGCGTGGACGGTGGTGGGTGGCCGCGCCGTGGTGCGCGAGGGGCGTGTAGCGAGCGTGGAAATGCGGCTAGTGCTCAAGCGGCATGGGGAGCTGGTGCGGGGATTGGGGACATGATGTTCATGTTTCGCGACCACAACCGGCCATGAATTGCGGCCCCGACGATCCTCGGAACATGAACATCGTGTCCCCGTTGGCGCCGGTGCCAACGGGGACACGATGTTCATCTTTGCGGGGGGAAGCTACTCTCTGCCCCGTTCGGTCGGTGGCCGCCGAAGATGAACATCATGTCCCCAGCCGCCGGCACAATTCCTCCGTCATCCCCGCATCGTTGAGGGTGAAGACGTGGATGTGCTTGACCCCGCCCGCGATCAGGCCCTCGACCTGCGCCGTCAGCACGTCCAGCGCTACCTTCCGGCTCTCCTCAGGCGATCCCACCCCCGCGAACCGCTCATGCAGCCAGGCTGGCACGCTCGCCCCGCATCGGGCCGCGAACCCGGTCATCTTGGCGAAATCCATGATCGGCAGCACGCCAGGCACCACGGGAATCTGCACCCCCGCCTTGTCCGCCTCGTCCAGGAACCGGAAGAAAATCTCGTTATCGAAAAAGAACTGGGTGATCGCCCTCTTGGCCCCCGCATCCTCTTTCCGTGCCAGCATCTCGATGTCGCCCTCGGCGCTCGGCGTGTCAGGGTGCTTTTCCGGATACGCGCTTACCGAAATGTCGAACCCCCACGCTTTGTTGAGGCTGGCCACGAACGCCGGCGTCGAGTGATAGAACCCGGCCCCGCCATGCCGGTCGCCGGGCTTGCCTGGCGGCGGGTCGCCGCGCAGCGCCACCACGTTCGAAATGCCGTTGTCCTTGAGCGCCTGCGCATAGGTCGCGACCTGGAAGATCGGCGTCGACACATAGGTCAGGTGCGAGGCCATCGGCACGCCGGTCGCCCGCTGGATGGCCAGCACGGCGTTCAGCGTCGGGTCGGTTGTGGTGCCGCCCGCGCCATAGGTCACGGTCATGAATGCGGGGCCAAGCCTGGCCAGACGCGCTGCGTTCGCGTGCAGCGCCTCGCGCGCCTTGTCCGAGCGCGGCGGGAAGAACTCGAAGCTCAGCGTCACATCGCGGCTGGCCATTGTTTCTCGTTTTCTGCTTGAAGGAAACGGTTTCGCAACTGCGAAATCCGGTTATACAACACCGGCCAGCCGGGTAACATGAGTGTTCGATACACCGCCGAAGGACCGCCGATGACCCACACCATCCTGCAATCAGCGACCAAAACCGTGATCATCGGCTTCGACCAGCCATTCTGCGTCATTGGCGAGCGGATCAACCCCACGGGGCGCAAGAAGCTGGCGGCCGAGATGGTGGCGGGCAACTTCGACACGGTGCGGGCCGATGCGCTCGCCCAGGTGGCGGCGGGCGCGCTGGTGCTCGACGTTAATGCTGGGGTCACCGCCGTCAACCCCAACATCACCGAGCCGCCGCTACTGGTGGCCACCATCACGCTGGTGCAATCAGTGGTGGATTGCCCGTTGGTGATCGATTCGTCCGTGCCCGGGGCGCTGGAAGCCGCGCTGGCGGTCGTCAAGGGCCGTCCTCTCGTCAATTCGGTTACGGGCGAAGAAGAGCGGATGGAGCAGATCCTGCCGTTATGCGCCAAATACAACGTGCCGGTGATCGCCATCTCCAACGACGAGACCGGGATTTCCGAGGATCCCAATGTGCGCTTCGAGGTTGCCAGGAAGATCGTGCGGCGCGCGCAGGATTATGGGCTGAAGCCGCAGGACGTGGTGGTCGATCCGCTGGTGATGCCGATCGGCGCCATGGGCACCGCGGGTCGGCAGGTGTTCGCGCTGGTGCGGCGGCTGCGCGATGACCTCAAGGTCAATACCAGCTGCGGGGCGTCGAACATCAGCTTCGGCCTGCCCAACCGGCACGGCATCAATGCCGCCTTCCTGCCGATGGCGATCGCCTCTGGCATGACGAGCGCGATCATGAACCCGATCCGCCCCGCCGAGATGGATGCGGTCAGGGCCGCCAACGTGCTGATGGGCACGGACGCCGACTGCACAACCTGGATCATGGTCAATCGCGACCGGCCCGAGCCGGCAGCGGGCGGCGCGGCGGCAAACGTGGCGCCGGCGGGGGATGCCGGCGGCGGACGGCGGCGCGGCGGCAGGGAGGGAAGACGGGGGTAGACAAGTCAGGGCGACCACACGTCTTCAGATTTCGCGCGTGTACCACAGCATCACTCCCCACCTGCCAGCTTGCCCGCCATCACCGCGATTGTTTGATCGTACACGTCAGCCTTGTTCCACTCGGCCAGCACCGCGTAGTTCCCCGACCCTGGCTGCCAGTCCCCGCCGCGCTGCCAGCCGTGGCCCTTCAGGAAATTGGCGGTGGAGGCCAGGATGTCGGGGACGCTGTGCACCAGATCCTTGCGGCCGTTGCCGTCGAAATCGACCGCATAGTGGACATAGGGCGTTGGCAGGAATTGGGTCTGGCCGATTTCGCCAGCCCAGCCGCCGCGCAATTGGGCCGCTGACAGATCGCCGCGGTCGACAATGCGCAAGGCATCGAGCAACTGGCCGGTGAAGAAGTCGGACCGGCGGCAATCGTAGGACAAAGTCGCGAGCGAGCGGATGATCGAATAGCCCGCCTGGGTATCGGCGCCATAGTGGGTTTCGAGCCCCCAGATGGCGACCACGACCGCGCCCGGCACCCCGAACCGCTGCTCGATTGCGGTGAGTGTGCCCCGGTTTGCGGCCATCAGCGATTTGCCTCTGGCGATGAGGCTGCCATTGACCCGGAGCGCGTAGAACCGCTCGAAGCTGAGTTTGAAGGATCGCTGCGAGTGATCGAGGCGGATCACGTTGGCATCGTAGATGACACCGGACAGTGCCGACGAAACCGTGCCCGCCCGGATGCCTTGTCCCACCGCCAGCGATTTGAACTGCTGGAGCCAGCCGTCAAAGCCGGCGGCGTCGCTGCCGCATTCCGCTGCCATCGCGGCAGCCGAGCCAGCCAGCAAGAGCACGGCGCTTGCACCTATCAACCGCGCCGTGCGAAGGCCGCCGAATCCGATCCGCATGGTTTTGCGCTCCCAATCATGCACAGAAAAACTTGAGTGGGCGTTGGCCTACCCCCTTACCCAGCCCCTGCCGATCGCCGCTCCAAACACCCGGCGGTACAAGGGCTCCACCACCCCCGGCATGATCGCGCGCGTCACCCAACCGCGCAACAGCGCCGCCATCCAAGTTGCTGCCGCCGCGACCGGAAGGGCGCCCAGCATGTCGAGCGGGAAATGCGCGCCGAGATATAGCCGGGCCCAAGCCACGGGCAACGCCAGGCTCACAACGCCGATGCCAGCCCAGCGGGCGCGCGTGAACGCCAGCAGCCCCAACCCGATGGTCAGCAGGACGGTCACGTGATCGCTCGGAAACGAGCTGTCGGTGGCGTGATCGATCAGGGTTCGGCCAATCGGCACCGCGAACGGGCGGCGATGATACCAGAGCGCGGCGATCAGCTGGTTGACGACCAGCGCTGCCCCGCAGGCGATCACCGCGAGCAGCAGCCCCGGCCGGTTGTCCGTGGCGCCCCATAGCCACAGGGTCACCAGCAGCGCGGGCACAACGTAGATGATCACCGACGCCAGCACCATCGCCAGCCCGGCCAACCACGGCGCGGGATGTTCGGGCGCGTTGACGAACAGGAAGGCGGTTTCGTTCCAATGCTCCATGCGCCGGTTACCTCTCGCCAATCAAATCCCACTTGTTGCCGAACGGATCGCGGAATACGGCGACCTTTCCGTAGGCCTCTATTCTCGGCGCTTCCAGGAATTCCACGCCCCGCGCGATCATGGCGGCATGATCGCGATCAAAATCGTCCGTGCGCAAGAACAGAAACACCCGCCCACCAGTCTGGTCGCCGATCCGCGCCGCTTGCTCCGGCCCGTCGGCCTTGGCCAGCAGCAGTCGGGTTTCGCGGGCACCGGGCGGGGCGACGACGATCCAGCGTTTGCCGGCTGTAAGCGGCGTGTTCTCTATCAGCTCGAAGCCAAGTTTGACTGTGTAGAACGCGATGCCCTCGTCATAGCCCGGTACCAGAACGGTTATGGCGCTGAGATGTTGGGGCATGTTCGGTCAGGCCTCCGTGGTTCGGGAGCACACCAAGGGAAAACGGCGACGCGGATGCGACGTGCGATTTTGTGTCTGCCCAGGTATCATTCCTTGCCGGCCGAGGGTTCAGCCAGGCGATTTGCCAGAACCCCGGCAGGCAAACAGACTTCGCGCCGGCCAAACCAGCGAAAGCGGTTGCGCTGTACCCAGTCATAGACGAGGTTCCCGGCGAATGAGGGCACGATGCGGCCCGCTTGGCCAAGCCATCGCCAAGGCGCCGGCATCGTGCGAGCGGCCGCCAAAACGCCCGCCCATCGCAGACATGGCCGTCCGTCAGTAAGCACCATGAAGGTGTCAAAGCGCTCGGGATCAAGGCCATAGTGCAGGTACAATGAGTTGGCCAAGGGTGACTGGATTGTGGCAAAACGGCTCGTGCCGTGCGGATCGCGCTTGAGCATGAATTGCACTCCGGACGAGCACAACACGCACATGCCGTCGAACACGATCAGCGGTTTGGTGTCATCGAAACGCGGAACTGTTGCGTCGGTGCGATAACTGTACGGGACCGGGCGCACGGCTCGACCTTGTTGCTGGTGCGGACGGCGGGAATCGAACCCGCACGGGCGTTGGCCCTCAGGATTTTAAGTCCTGTGTGTCTACCAGTTCCACCACGCCCGCATTTCTGTTTTAAATCAATATTTTATTGTGTGCTTCTTGCGTCAATTTTTATCTCCAATTTTGTCTCGGTGGACCACCGGTGGACCAGAATGTTACCCTTTGCAAGCGGCAGTGGGCCGCTTTGTGGACGACTTACCTCAGGCAGAGCGGCTGGTCCACCGATGGTCCAGCTTGGCGTCGGGCGTAGCGGCCTATCTCGACGACATTGCTCACATTCTGCAATGCCGGCCTATCCATCACTGCGAAAATTTCGTCTGTTTCGCAAATTTCGAGTTCATGATACGATTGAAACCAAAGGAGGCTCCCATACCCAGAACCGATTTTGACCCGACTGCAGCCCCCGAAGGCGAAGCTCTGATTGCTGATGCCGTCTCGCGCGCGCTCGAAAGCCATGATGCCGGCGCTCGCACGGGCATGCGGCTCCAGATCACCGAGGCCGGCCACGAGGTAACGACACTCGACGTGCCGCCGTTGGCGGCAGCTTTGATCCGAACCCTGCTGCGGGAGATGGCGGGCGGCAAGGCGGTCGCCGTGGTCGCTGATGATGCCGAGATTACGACCCAGCAGGCCGCTGACCTGCTCCACGTCTCGCGACCGTTCGTCGTCGGTCTTGTCGACAAGGGTGACTTGCCCGCTCGCAATGTTGGCAGGCAGCGGCGGCTCATGCTCAAGGATGTCCTCGTCTACAAACGCGACAACGAGGCAAAGCGGCGCGAAGCGCTGCGCGAGCTTACTGCGCTCGATCAGGAGCTTGGTCTGCGGTGATGGTGCTCACCGCCTTCCTTGATGCCAACGTACTGCTTTCGGCGGCCACGCGCAGCGTGCTGCTCGAACTGGCGCGCAAAAAGACCTACCGCCTGCTTTGGTCAGATCGCGAGCATGACGAGTGGATGCGGAACCTTGCCGCACGGTTTCCACAGATTCCGCCCGCGAAAATTGCGCGCATGCGTGTGCTCATGGAGGCCTACGTCAACGACGCGACCGTGCCTGACTACGAGCCGCTGATAGCGACGCTGTCCTTGCCCGACCCCGACGATCGCCATGTGCTGGCAGCCGCCGTTCACGGCGGGGCCAGCATCATCGTGACTTCGAACTTGCGGGACTTCCCTAACGCCGCGCTCGCTATTCACGGCATCACCGCGACGACGCCCGACAGCTTTGCCTTGCACCCCTGCTGGTCCTCGATCGCGAGGGCGTGCTCGAAGCGCTAGAAGGTGACCGGGCGGACATGCGCAATCCGCGGCTAACGACGGACGCCAATCTCGACGCGCTCGCCAACAGCGGAATGACAGCCTTTGCCGATGCCGTGCGCCCGACGGCGGATCAAATCTAAGCGTTGAAAACTGTAGCGCCCTCACGCGCTGACCTCGAACGGAATGGCCTCGCCGCATTGCATGTTGCGGGCCCACCCTTCGGCCGAGCACTTTGTGCACGGCTTGCTCGCCACCCACCCACATCAATTGAGCACCAGCGATCGCCAGACCGCAGAACAACGCCGCTGGTCCGGATTTGGGGTAAGTTCGAGCATGGGTTGCCGCGGACGAATCCGACGATCATGACCCAATCCGTCTTTGTTCCAATTTACTGAAGTCGTCCGCTTCTACCTCAAAGGCGTCTTCTGAATATCTCGCCGTCGATTCTGGGCGAAGGCTTTCGTCGAAAGTGTCTCTCGCCTCGCTTTTGAGGCGGCTCGGTGTGCAAGGCTCCAAGATTGGGCGCTGGACACAATCCGTGGAGGCCATCGTAGCAGTGCCGAAGGAGCGTCTTCAAATCATTATGGCGCGGAAGTCGTTGACATTGGTCAGGGTCGGACCGGTAACGATCAGGTCACCAAGCGCTGCAAACAGACTGTAGGCGTCATTATTGGCGAGCAGCTCTCGGGGACGGAGCCCCTTGGCCGCCGCGCGGGCCAGCGTGTCAGGCGTTACCACCGCGCCCGCATTGTCCTCGCTGCCGTCGATGCCGTCCGTATCGCCAGCCACGGCCCATATTCCCGCTGCACCGTCGAAGGCCAAGGCCAGCGCAAGCAGAAACTCGGCATTGCGGCCGCCGCGCCCGGTGCCGCGCACGGTGACGGTTGTTTCTCCGCCAGACAGCAGCACGCACGGCGCTGCCACGGGTTGGCCATGGGTGGCACCCGACTTTGCGATTGCGCCGAATACTTTGGCGACCTCGCGCGCTTCCCCCTCGATCGCGTCGCCCAGCAGCAGCGGGGTGATGCCAGCCTGCCGGGCCCGTGCAGCGGCCGCCTCCAGCGCCATGTGCGGCGTGGCGATCAAGATATTTTTCGCCGTTGCGAATGCGGGATGACCGGGCTTGGGCGTCTCGGACTGCTCCGACACTAACCAGGTGCGAATAGGTGCTGGTGCATCGATACGATATCGATCGAGAATCGCAAGCGCCTCGATGCTAGTCGTGGGATCTGGGACCATGGGACCAGATGCAATGGTGGACAAATCATCACCGGGCACGTCGGAAATGATCAGGCAGACGATCTGAGCCGGTGCCGCCGCAACCGCGAGCCTGCCACCTTTGACCGCTGACAGATGTTTGCGTACACAGTTCATCTCAGCGATATTGGCGCCGCTCTTGAGCAACGCACGATTGAGCGCTTGCTTGTCCTCAAGCGTCACGCCGGGCGCGGGCGCCGCCAGCAGCGCCGAGCCGCCGCCGGAGATCAGGCAGAGCACCAGATCGTCCGGCGCAAGCCCGCGCACCATCTGTAGTATTCGCTGCGCAGCTGCTTGACCGGCCGCGTCAGGCACCGGGTGGGCCGCCTCCACGACTTCGATGCACTTGGTGGGCGCACTGTGACCGTAGCGCGTGACGACAAGCCCCTCGATAGGCCCCGGCCAGTTCGCCTCTACGGCCGCCGCCATGGAAGCAGCCGCCTTTCCAGCCCCGACCACAATCGTGCGTCCTTTTGGCGGTGGTGGCAGGAACCGGGGGATGCACTTGGCCGGAAGGGCCGCATCTATGGCGGCTTGGAACAAGCCGGTCAACAAGGTTCGCGGATCGGCTCTGGAACTCGTCACTTTGCCCCTCCCAAATCGACGGCAGGCAGTGGCGAGCGGCCCAGAATGAGGTCAGCAGCCTTCTCAGCGATCATGATTGTTGGCGCGTTAGTGTTGGATGACACGATTTTGGGCATGATCGAGGCGTCGGCGATCCGCAGACCATCGATGCCCCGCAATGTCAAGTCCGGTGTCACTACGGACAGATCATCGTGTCCCATGCGGCACGTTCCAACGGGGTGGTGATCCGTCTTGGCATTCTTGCAACCGTAGTCGAATAAGTCGTCGTCAGACATTTTTTCGGGACCAGGCAGCCGCTCAGCTAGAATGAAAGGCTTCAGCGCCTTCTGGTTCATGATCTCGCGGGCTAGCCGCAAACCTGCGAGCGAGATCTGGCGATCATAGGGTTCGGCCCAATAGTTCGGATCGATGAGCGGCGCGGCCATCGGATCATTGTTCGCCAATCGCACGGTCCCACGCGAGAGCGGGCGCAGAAACGCCGAGTTGAGCGTAACGCCACCGTTCGGCATGGTCGCAACGCCGGCTTCAATGCCGGATCCGAGGCCCAGATGGAACTGGATATCCGGTGAACGCGCCGACTTGTCGGCCCACCAAAACCCGCCGGTCTCAAACAGGCTGGACGCCACCGGGCCGTTCTTGAACAAGATATATTGCAACCCGGCCCAGGCCGAGCGGTGCAACTTGGCGACATTGTCGTAGGTGTGTTCGCCCGTGCATTCGGCGATGACGAACAGATCGAGGTGGTCCTGAAGATTGCTGCCGACGCCGGGCAAATCCTGGACAACAGCAACGTTGGCAGACTTGAGATGACCGGCAGGCCCGATGCCGGATAACATCAGCAGCTTTGGCGTGCCGATCGTGCCGCTAGTGACGATGATTTCGCGTTCTGCGCGCAGTGTCTTGCGCCTGCCACTCTCGATCATCTCAACGCCGGTAGCACGCCCGTTCTCAATCAAGATGCGCGTTGCCGTGACCCCGGTACGAACCTTGAGATTGGAGCGATTGCGGATCGGCGCAAGATATGCGCTTGCGGTTGACGATCGGCGCGCGTTCTTCTGCGTCAACTGATAAAAGCCGACGCCGTCCTGACGCGCGCCATTGACGTCATCGTTATACGGAATGCCCATTTCTTGCGCTGCCCGGAAATAAGCGTCGCAGATCGGCAATGGCGAGATTGGCATTGAGACACCGAGCGGTCCGCCATAAGAATGATAGGCGTTGACGAAGCGCTGATTGTCTTCGGCGCGCTTGAAGTAGGGCAGGATCTCGGGGTAGCTCCAGCCCTCGCAACCTTCTTGCCTGGCCCAAGCGTCGTAGTCGAGTGCATTTCCCCGGGTGTAAATCTGCGCGTTGATTGTGGAACCGCCGCCGATGACCTTGGCCTGAGTGTAGCGGAGTACACGCCCCTGCATGTTGCGCTGCGGCACCGTCTCCCAGCCCCAGGAGCCGATGCCCTTGGTCATTTTGGCAAAGCCTGCAGGCATTCCGTAAAACGGGTGCCAGTCGCGACCACCGCCTTCCAGCAGCAGAACCGACGTTTGCGGGTCTTCGCTCAAACGGTTGGCAAGAACGCAACCGGCCGATCCGCCGCCGACGATGATGTAGTCAGGCATGACTTCTCCCAAGTGCGGTCACATCAAAGCCGCGGCACTGAGAGGCCGCCATCGGCTTGGATGACGGTCCCAGTCGCGAAGCCGAATTTGCCGCTGGCCAGTCCGGTCACGATTTCAGCAACGTCCGCCGGTTCCCCCCAGCGCTTTGCCGGAACGAGACCGTCCGTGATCGACCTGTCGTAGCGCTCTGCGACCGGCGCCGTCATGTCGGTGCGGATGATTCCAGGGCGCACGTCGAAAACAGCTATGCTGTCGGCGGCCAGGCGCAGCGCCAGGCAGCGCATCGCCATTGCGAGCGCGGCTTTAGAGACGCAATAGTCCGTACGATCGGGCGATGCCATTTCGGCCGACACCGAGGTGATCGTGATAATGGACCGGGCATGGCCGCCGCCACCTTCGGCCAGCATGGCCTTGGCGACCGCTTGCGACAGGAACAGCGTTCCGCGTGCGTTGACATCCATGACCGCGTCGAAATTCTCCGGGCTGAGGTCAAGGACGTCGCCGCGCGCGACGGCTCCACGGCCCGCATTGTTGACGAGGCAATCGATCCGCCCGAAGCGCGCTGTCACGGCTTTCACCAGTCCGACATGTACCGCGGCGTCGGCCAGATCGTGGGCGAAGAATTCCGATACCGCACCCGCACTAGAAAACTCCGCAGCCGCCTCTTGACATGCTTGGTCCAAAGCCAGATCGGTAGCCGCGATGTCAAAGCCGGCACGGGCCAGTGCAACACCGCTTGCCCGACCTATGCCGCGGCGAGCGCCTGTGATGAGTGCGACGGGCCGCGTAACACCGGTCATGAGCGAAGATCCGTGTTCGCGACGTGATCGGCGGCGCTCAAAGCCAGGGCAGCCACGGTGAGTGCGGGATTCACGCCGGCCGACGTCGGCAGAACACTCGCATCGACTACGAAGAGATTTGGGTGATCATGGGCCCGGCAAAACGGATTAAGAGGCGCGGTCGCGGGATCAACACCGATTCGCACCGTGCCGCATTGATGCGATGGCGTGCGCCGGTCAAAGGCGCGCGACAGCACGATGGGATAGCCGGCTGCACGCAGCCGTTCCCGCAATTTAGCAACCAGTGCGAGATGCGATTGCCAGTTGCTGCGCTTCCAGTCCAGCCTGATCCCCGCACCGTCCAGCGTCACGCGGCTATCGGGATTGGGCAGATCCTCGCTCATCGCGTACCAGTCGACGGAATGGCGGCTGACCAGGTTCAAGGCAAATTCGGGCGCTAGCTTAAGATTAGCCTTCAAGATCGCGCCCGTGACCCGACCTAGCAACTGGATATTGCCCAGCGGCGGCCCGCCCGCTCCGTCGTCCAGATAGAAATCGTTTATGCCGAGCGTCTTCTGGTGCACGCTATCGTTGATCGTGCGCGGGTCGATCGCCAGCACCGCTGAGGCATTGTGATTCATGAAATGTCGGCCGACCATATCGCTCTTGTTGGCGACGCCTCGCTCAGTTGAGCGCAACAGCAGCGCGGCGGAATTTACGGCGCCAGCCGACAACACGATGAGCTTGGCCTTGAGAACGCGCCGCTCGCCGCCGGCATCAATCTCGACGCCCTCGACCCGCTTGCCGTCGGGCGCCATCACCAACCGCACAACCTTCGCGCCCGTCTGCAACGTGACGTTGGGATGTGCGAGCGCGGCCGCCAGACCGCAAGTCTCAGCATCCATTTTGCCTGTGCGCGTATCGGGAAACGCATCCCAAGGCGTTGGCGCTCGCTTTAACCAGGCATCGACATCGACGCCCAGGGGTAGCGACGCGGGATGCAGCCCGACCCGCTTCATGCGCTCGCGCGCAGCGGAAATGGCGGGTTCGTCGGGAACTGCGGGGAACGGGTAGCCCGCCGAGTGCCTCGGCTCAGTGGGGTCCTGGCCGAGCGCTCCGCGAACGCGGTAAAGCGCTTCGGCGCGGGTGTACCAGGGTTCCAATTCGTCATAGGCGAACGGCCAACCCTGCGTTGTCCCCTCAGCATGGGCAATCGGCGAGAAATCTTGCGCCCGGAACCGGATCAGCACCGCGCCATAGAACTTGGTGTTGCCACCAACGTAGTAATAGTTGCCGGGATTGAACGGCTTGCCCACACCATCCGTCCACGTTTCTGTGGGGTGATAAAAACCTCGCTGGAAAATGGCGCGAGCATCACGTGTCTCGGGAGTATCCTTCAATTGCTCGCCGCGTTCGAGGATGACAATGCGGGCGCCCGTCGGCGCAAGACCAGCAGCGAACGTCGCGCCGCCCATCCCCGACCCGATGATGATCACATCGGGGCTAGGTGAGTCGATTGTTGCGGATCGCTCGGGCATCGGCATCCATGGGCTTTGAGCCAAAATATTAGGGGCGAGACGGTTCAAATCCGCTTCGTCGTCGCGGGATCGAACAGGACTGCCTTGTCCAGATTGAGCGCAAAAGTGAAATTCTGGCCCGGAGCGACGACCGTTTCGGCGCGCATCCGCGCCGTCACGGTCTTACCTGCGAGCCGCGTGACCACAAACGTGTCGGATCCGGCGGGCTCCACGATTTCTACGGGCGAGTCGAATTTCGACAGATTCGCCGAGTTCCTATCTGCGCTCTCGGTATCCGTAACCGCTTCGGGCCTAATGCCCAACTTCACTTTGGCTCCGTCGGCGAGTCTGCTTGCATCGGCGCTTTTGGGAACGGCGAATGCGATGGCTGCCGCGTCGTCCCGGTCGATCACGATTGACGCCGTCCCGTTCGCGCGCGCCACCCGCGCCTCGATGAAATTCATCGATGGCGAACCCATGAAATCGGCAACGAACAAATTGGCCGGCGTGTTGTAGATTTCCGACGGCGTACCCACCTGCTGCAATTCGCCGTCCTTCAGGACTGCAATGCGCGTTGCCAACGTCATGGCCTCGATCTGGTCGTGAGTGACATAGACAATGGTCGTGCCGGTGCTTTGATGCAGACGCTTGATCTCGACACGCATGTCCACGCGCAATTTGGCATCGAGATTGGACAGGGGTTCGTCGAACAGAAACACCCGCGGCTGACGCACAAGCGCACGCCCCATCGCGACCCGCTGGCGCTGACCGCCTGAGAGCTGGCCGGGGCGGCGCGCCAGAAGGTGCTCGATTTGCAAGGTCTTGGCGACGTCCGCAACTGCTTTGTCACGCTCGGATTTTGGCACGCGGCGCATTTCCATGGCGAAAGCGATGTTTTGCCCGACCGTCATATTGGGATAGAGCGCATAGGACTGGAACACCATCGCGATGTCGCGCTTGGACGGGTGCAGATCGTTGATCGTCTCGCCGTCAATGCGGATTACGCCCGAGCTGATCGACTCAAGGCCCGCTATCGTGTTGAGCAACGTCGACTTGCCGCATCCTGATGGTCCCACCAGCACGAGGAAGCCGCCCTTGTCGAGGGTGAGGTCTATCCCCTTAAGGATCTCTGTCGCGCCAAACCGCTTGCGGAGGTCTTCGATCTCTAGAAACGCCATGATCTTATCCTTTGACCGCGCCGGCCATCAGGCCCCGCACGAAATAGCGACCGGCAACAACGTAGACGAAGAGGGTTGGAGCCGCCGCGATGATCGCCGCCGCCATATTGACGTTGTATTCGATGACACCGGTCGAGGTATTGACGACATTATTCAGCGCCACTGTCATGGGCATTTGGTCGCCCGCCGCGAACGTGGCGCCGAACAGGAAATCATTCCAGATGTTGGTGAACTGATAGATCACAGTCACGACAAAGATCGGTGTTGAATTGGGCAGCAGGATGCGCCGGAAGATTTGGAAGAACCCTGCGCCGTCGATCTGCGCCGCCTTCACAAGTTCGGTCGGAAACGCCTCGTAGTAGTTGCGGAAGAACAGGGTCGTGAAGCCGAGCCCATAAACCGTGTGAACGATCACCAGATTGACGGTGGGATTGCCGAAGCCAAGCGACCAGCCGATTGTATCGGTGAAGAAATTGCCCCACTGGCCAAGCTTGCCCAGGATGGTGGCCATCGGAATCAGCACCGACTGGAACGGAATGAAGCAGGCAAACAACATGAGGCCGAAGACCAGCCTGTGACCGCTGAACCGCCATTTGGTCAGCACATAGCCGTTCAGGGCGCCAAGCATCGTTGAAATCAAGACGGCAGGGACCACCATCTTGATCGAGTTCCAAAAATAGCCCTTGATCCCTTCGCAGGTCAGACCAACGCAAGTTGTCCCCCAGGCCTTCGCCCAGGCATCGAGGCTCGGGGCGCGTGGCAACGCGAACATATTGCCGCCTGTCACTTCATCGAGCGGCTTCAGCGACGTCATCACCATGACGAGCAGCGGCAGGATGTAAATGACGGCGAAAATCCCGAGCAGGCCATAGATCACCACGCGAGTCAGCGCCGAAGTCCGCGACGGCTCGCGACTTGGCGGCGCAGACAAAAGGTCGGCGGCGCTCATCGGCTCTTCTCCCTCAACTCGCTATAGAGATAGGGAACCATGATCGCGGCGATGGTCATGAGCATGACAACCGCGCTGGCCGAGCCGACCGCCATCTGATTGCGGGTGAACGTGTAGGAATACATGAAAGTCGAAGGCAACTCGGCCGCGCCACCGGGATTCTTGCCGGTGACCGACAGCACGAGATCGTAGGACTTGATCGCCAGATGCGTCAGTATGATCAATGCCGAAAGGAAAACCGGACGCATGATCGGGATGATGATGCGCCGATACATGGCGAAATTCGAGGCGCCGTCGATTTGCGCAGCCTTCAAGATTTCGCCGTCAATGCCACGCAAGCCCGCCAGAAACAGCGCCATGACAAAGCCCGAACTCGCCCAAATGCCGGCGATCGCGACGCAATAGATCATCATGCGCGGGTTGACGACCCAATCGAACTTGAAGCTCGTCCAGCCCCAGTCATGCACGGCCTTCTCCAAACCGATGCCGGGATCGAGAAACAGCTTCCACGCCGTACCCGTCACAATGAATGACAGTGCCAGCGGATAAAGATAGATCGGACGCAAGAAGCCCTCGCCGCGGATTTTCTGGTCGAGCAGGATCGCCAGCGTCAAACCGAGAACGAGGCAGAGCGAAACATACAGTGTGCCGAAAAGGCCCATGTTGACGATCGCGGTGTACCAACCCGACGGCGGGTCCGTCTCGAAGGTCCAGGTCCAGAGCTTTTGATAGTTTGCCAGACCGACGAGATTGTTGTTGGCGAAGGCCTTTGAATTCGTGAACGACAAATAGATGGTCCAGGCGATGAATCCATAGACGAAGACCACGGTGATCGCGAAGGACGGCGCAAGGACGATCTTGGGCAAAGCATCCCGCAATAGTGCGCGAAATGGAGGATCGCGCCTGGAACGGACTGGCCGCGCCCGGATGGCGGAAGCTGCGGTCGATATCGCCATGGCGAATTCCTCGATCCCTGATCGGCCTTGCAGAAAGAGCCTCCCTCCCCAAAGGAGGAGATGGAAGAGGGAGGCTCTGCGCTGCGAACTACTTCGCTGCGTTTAGCGCCTTGACGAGTTCGGTCACGGCGGCGTCGGAGGTCTTGATTTCGCCATGGAAGAACTTGGTCACGACGTCGTGGTAGGCACCAGCGATTGCCGGCGGTTGCGCATAGTTCTGCGCCATCGAGCCAACAAAGTGGCCGGAAGCGTCGGCAGCCTTCACGTCCGCGATGCCCTTCTTGCCGCACATGTCGAAGTCGGTGTCAGGAACGTCCATGCGGGCAGGGACGGAACCTTTGACGACATTGAATGCCGACTGGAAGCTCAGGCTCATCGTCGCGTCGGCCAGAGCGAGCTGCGCCGCCTTCCGATCGGCCGAAACATCGAACATCGCGAACATGTCGGTATTGTAGATCACCGAACCGTCGGTACCAGGGAAGCGGAAGCAGACGAAATCCTTGCCGGCTTCCTTTTTGGCGGCCTTGAATTCGCCCTTGGCCCAATCGCCCATCACCTGAACGAGCGCGTCACCCTTGATCACCATCGCGGTGGCCAGGTTCCAGTCGCGGCCGGCGTAATTCGGATCGGTGTAGGCGCGCAGCTTGGCGAGGTTGTCGAAGGCCTTCTTCATCGTGTCCGACTTGAGAGCGCTCTCGTCGAGGTCGACGAACGCCTTCTTATAGAAGTCAATGCCGCCGGTCGAGGCGACGACCGAGTCAAACATGGTCGCTTCCTGCCAGGGCTGGCCGCCAAGTGCGAGCGGAACGATGCCGGCCGCCTTGGCCTTGTCGAGCAAAGCGACGAAATCGTCGAAGTTCTTCGGCTCGGTTCCGCCGATCTTGTCCATCACGGCCTTGTTGAGCCATACCCAGTTGACCGAATGGATGTTGACAGGCACCGCGTCCCACTTGCCGTTGGTCGTGGTAAACTTTTGCAGCGCCTTGGGAACGACCTTATCCCAGCCTTCCTTTTGGGCAAGCGAGGAGATGTCACCAAGTTTTCCCGCTTCGGCGTAGTCGACCGCGAAGTAGCCTAGGATCTGCGAGGCGGTCGGCGGATTGCCGGCCGCCACCATCGCCTTGAGCGCGGTCATGGCCCCTTCGCCGCCGCCGCCGGCGATCGGCACGTCTTTCCAGGCGTAGCCTTGCTTCGCCAGATCCTGCTTGAGCACGTTCAACGCGGCCGCTTCGCCGCCGGAGGTCCACCAGTGCAGCATCTGCACTTCCTTGATGTCGGCGGCGTGAGCCGACACAGCGAACCCAGCCGCCGAAACGGCCATCGCGCCCGCCATAAGTATCGAATGCACTTTCATTTGTAAGCCTCCCAATACGTCGTTCACACGCCGGATGCGGTCCGGCACCGCACGCAGAAACCGTGGTGTGGTCTCTGATCTCAGTTCCCCACCTCAGGCCGGCGCAACCACCAGTTCGTGCGCGGGCCGTTGTGGAGATGGATGGTCTTTTCTTCGGTGTAATCCTTGACGGCATTGCGTCCGAGTTCGCGTCCGATGCCTGATTGCCGGTAGCCGCCGAACGGCAATTCGGGCGTTCCGTCCATGAAGGTGTTGATCCAGACGGTGCCGGCACGCACGCCACGTCCGACAGCGACAGCCGTGTCGATGTTTCGGCTCCAAACGCTAGCCGACAATCCGTAATCGGTCGTATTTGCGAGGCTAATGGCTTCGTCGGTGGTCTTGAAGGTCAGGGCGACGACAACAGGACCGAAGACCTCGGCCCGCGCGATCGCCAGAGCCGGCGTGACACCCGAGACGATCGTCGGAGCCATGAACAGGCCATCCGAGGGCAGTCGTTCCCCGCCGACGCGCAAGTTGGCACCCGCTTCATGCGCTGCCCGGAGGTCGTCCTCGATCTTGCCGAGATGTTCGCGACTGATGAGGGCCCCGACTTTCGTATCCTCGTCCAGCGGGTCGCCGACCTTCACCTGCGCCGCGCGTTTGGACAACTCGCTGAGAAACTCCTCCGCTATCGACTCATGCAGCAACAGCCGCGAGCCGGCGTTGCAGCACTCGCCCGCATTAAAGAAAGCTCCGAATGTCACGGCGTCGAGCGCGGCATCCATGTCTGCATCGGGAAAAATGACCTGGGGGTTCTTGCCGCCAAGTTCCATCGACACCTTCTTCAGCGTCGGGGCGGCGGCAGCCATCGCTGCGCGTCCGACGCGTGTCGATCCGGTGAAGGACACCATGTCGATTTCGGGATCACTTGTCAGCGGCGCGGCCACTTCCGGCCCGTATCCGGTCACGACATTGCAGACTCCTGTCGGCAAGCCGGCTTTACCTAGGAGTTGGGCCAGGTGCAGCGTCGAACTGGATGTCATTTCGCTCGGCTTGACGACGCAGGTGCAGCCCGCCGCCAGCGCGAACGGCAATTTTTGCGAGACGATCAGCAGCGGGAAGTTCCAGGGCGTGATGATCGCAACGACGCCGATCGGCTCGCGCAGAACTATGCCCAAGCGGTCGGCGCCGAGATTGGCGTAGCTGTCGCCCGAGACATCGCGGGCGAGCGAAGCCGCGTAGCGCCAAATATCCGCAGCTCCCTCAATTTCGCCGCGCGCCTGGGCAATCGGCTTTCCGGATTCCAATGTGTCCATCAATGCCAACAACTCGCGGTCCTGGTCGATCAAGTCCGCGACTTTCAAGAGCACTCGGGCGCGATTGGACGCTGTTTCGTGTGGCCACTTGCCCATATCAAAAGCCGTGCGCGCTGCGGTGATAGCGCTCTTTGCGTCCTCAGCCGACCCGCGGGGTACGCGTGACACGAGCACACCATGCGCAGGGCTGCGGCGCTCAATCATTTCGCCATTGCCGGCGACCTCCCGCCCTCCGATCAGCATACGAGGCTCACGTGGGATGCGAGCGAGAGCGGCGCTCAGTTTAGCCGTGTCCATCTCAATCCGGGCCGGTGCGTTCATGGATATCTCTCCTATCGGCCGTCGAAAACGGGTGTGCGCTTGCCGCGGAACGCGGCGATGCCTTCCGCGAGGTCTTCAGTCGTTGCTACGAGTGACCCGGCAAGCCCTTCGATCGGCGCGTCCCTATCTTCGCCTTCGGCTGCGTTGATCATGGCCTTGGCTATTTGCGCGGCAATGGGCCCGCGCGCGGCGATCTCATTCGCAATCGCCTCGGCGCGGGTCATCCCCTCGCCGACAGCCGTCATCTCGTCAATAAGTCCAAGGCTCAAGGCTTCCTCGGTCGTGAACATCTTGCCGGTCAGCGTCATTCGGCGCACGGTCTGCGCGCCGAAGCGACGGACAAGGCGTTGAGTGCCCGACCACCCTGGGGCCATACCCAGACCGGTTTCGGGTAGACCGAATTTGAGCCCTGCCTCGGCGATCCGGATGTCCGACACCGCGGCCAACTCCAAGCCGCCGCCGAAAGTGTGCCCGGTGATCGCTGCAATGAGCGGCACACGCAAGCGCGCAAGCGATTCGAACGCCCTGTGGCCGACCCGGGTCCAGTTGCGCCACATCTCCAACGGCGGTAGTGCGCTCCAGGCGGCAATATCGCCTCCGGCACAAAAGGCCTTGCCCTCGCCACTGATGATCGCAACGCGAGCATCCCTCGCGGTTTCGATCGCCTCGGCAGCATTGGCGAGTGCAACGATCATCGCCCGGTCCAGTGCGTTGAGTTTGTCGGCGCGTCGCAAAACGATGCGGGCGATTGGCCCGGCGATCTCGACGCTTACATACTCGCTCATTGCGCCGCCCCCGCCTTGGCAAAGCGGCGCCGAGCCTCTTGCAATACCAATTGCAACCGCGCTGGCCGAAAGAGTCTCGGCTCCACGACCTTCAGTTGGGAAGCCACGCGCAATGGGAACATCGCCTGGGCAAGCACATCCCGCTTGAGGTCGACGCCAGGCGCGATTTCCATGACCGTCAGGCCATCGGGGAGAAGCTTCATAACGCAGCGCTCGGTGACATAGGTGATGTCGCGGCCTTCAGCGAGGGCCCGCGGCCCGGAAAACGTCACCTGCTCAACGGCTTCGACGAGCTTCTTGACCTTGCCTTCCTTCTCGATCCTCAGCGAGCCGTCGGCGATCGCGAGGGTGGCGCCGGCCGTAAAGAAACCTGAGAAGACGATTTTCTTGGCATTCGATGTGATGTCAACAAAACCACCCGCGCCTGCCGTGACATGCGGCCTCAAGCCAAGCTTAGAAACGTTGACGGAGCCATGCCGATCGATTTCCAGGAAGGACAGCAAAGAACAGTCAAAGCCTGCCCCCTGGAAGTACGTGAACTGATACGGCGAGGGCATGATGGCCTCGGCGTTGGACGCACAGCCGAATTGGAAGTCGAGCAGCGGCACGCCACCAACAGCGCCTTGCTCAATCACCCAAGTGACGTCGCCGTGGCATCCTTCTTCGATCAGGATACGCGGCACATTGGCGGAAATGCCAAAGCCAAGATTGACGGCATCGCCTTGGCACAGCTCCTGTGCCACGCGGCGCGCGATGACTTTGCCAACGCCGAACTCGGGCAGCTCAAACGAGTCGATCGGGCGCAGGATTTCACCGGAAATCGCTGGTTCGTAGATCGTGTTCGTCGTTTGCATCTGATCGGGCGCAACCACGATTGCATCGACCAGGATACCGGGGACGTACACCTGCTGCGGCTTCAGCGAGCCCGCTTGCGCCAACCGCTTGACCTGGGCGATCACAATGCCGCCGTTGTTCCGCACAGCCAATGCCTGGTCGAGCGGGCCGAGATAGGCACCCTCATGCTCGTAGGAGAGATTGCCTCGCTCGTCAGCGGTCGTTGCCCGGATAATCGCTACGTCCGGGACAATCGCCGGGAAGTATAGCCACTCATCACCCGCAAAATTGACTACCTCGACGATCGGAACCGCGGCAGCCTTGGTGTTCATGGCGCAGCCCTGCCGGCGCGGGTCAACAAACGTGTCCATGCCAATTTTGGTCAACACACCCGGCCGCTTGGCGGCGGCGTCGCGATGCATGTCGAAGAGAATTCCAGAAGGAATGTTGTAGGCCGGGATGCGATTGCCCGACACCATCCGCCAGATTTTGGGCGGCTCGGCTTTTGACGGTCCCGACGGGTAGGACCCTGCAAGAATTCGCGAAAGACACCCGTCCTTTGCCAGATGGTCGATGCCAGCAATGCCCCACATGTCACCCGCTGCAATTGGGTGGAGCGTGGTAATGTTGCGCGGTCTTCCCTGCTTATCGAAACGCCGGCCGATCGCTGCGAGCACAGCATCGGGACAGCCAAGGCCCGATGACGACGACACTGTGACGACGGCGCCGTCGGGAACAAGCTCAGCCGCTTCATCGGCCGATAGGACCATTGATTTCGTCATGCGCTTAAAGCTCTGGATTGATAGGGGTATTACGACCGGTCTTGATGGACTCGAGTGCGGCGATCGCCACCGCCATGGAGCGAACCCCGTCCTCGCCAGTTGCCGCAGGCGTGCCTTGTCTACGGATCGCCGCATGGAAGGCACGGACGGAGCGCTGATAAAGATTTTCAGGGTTCAGAGGCAGTGCCTCCTCGCCGCTTGCCGTCCGTAGCAAGACGGTTCCGATCGGCGCTTGCGTCATACAGTCGGTTCCGATCAGCGAGCCACTCGATCCATGAACTTCGAACCCGGTCTTGGCGAAACCAGTGGTGAAGCTGTCGTGGAATTGTGCCAGCAGACCCGAGCGAAACCGGATAACACCCATCACCCCATCCTCAATTGTGCCTTGCCCAAGGCCGCTTTGCTGGGCCATCGCGATGATCGACTCAGGTTCATCGCTGAGGTCAAAACGCAAGGTGTCGGCATCATGCACAGTGATGTCGAGAACCACGCCACCGCCGGCGGATGGATTGTTTATCCGCCAGCCCTGAAGCTGCGGCGGTAACAGTACGGCATGGAATACGCGCGCAAATAGCGGGCGCCCGATGCGTCCGCTGGCAATAGCATCGCGCATGGCTCGATGGGTGGCGGCGTTGCGCAGATGATGGTTGGTACCCATGACCACTCCGACGCTGCTGCAGGCTGCAACCATCTCGCGGGCATCGGCCAGTGTGAGTGCGAGCGGCTTTTCGCACAGGACGTGCCGCTTGGCTTTGGCCGCCGCCAGAACCTGGACATGGTGCTGCTCGTTCGTGGTCGACACATAGACCGCATCGACGCCCGCGAGCAGTTCGCTGAGCAACGTGGTCGCGCGTGGAATGTTCAGCTCCTTGGCATACTGCTCACCACGATCGGCGTTCGAACTCATAACCAAGGCGATCTCGCCGCCCTCGGCACGGATAGCGTCAACCATCCATTGGCGTGCGATCGTGCTTGCACCAATCAATCCCCAACGTACAGTGCTGCTCATGACGCTTTTCTCTTGGTTAGCCGAACGCCGCAGCTCTCGCGAACGATCAACTGGGTTGGGCTGTTGTAAGATAGTCCGGCGGGGTCTTCGCCGCGAATGAGACCGAGCAGGCTGGCCGCGCAATGGACGCCGAGTCCAGCTGTCCCGACACTGACGGTTGTCAGGGGTGGTGCATTGTCCTCGGCCTCGGCGATATTGTCGAAGCCGACGATCGCTAGGTCTTTGCCAGGCGCCATGCCGCGATTGATGAGGGCACGCGTCGCACCGATGGCGACCATGTCATTGTAGCAGAGCACCGCTGTCGGCGGCTTGGGCAGGGCAAGGGCCTCCTCCAGACCCTCTCGTCCACCTCGGCGATTTGATGCGGCAGGAATGACCAATTTTTCGTCGACGGAAATCCCTGCGTCCTTTAACGCCTCCCGCCACCCCGCCTGACGTTCCTGCTGTGTCAGCATGTTCACATCACCACCGATGAAACCGATGCGGCGATGCCCGAGACCCAAGAGATGGGAGACGGCCTGGCGCGCACCGGCGCCATTGTCAGGGCCGACATAAGGCAGCGGGCTTCCCGAAATCCGGCGCATCGTGAGGACTACGGGAACCGAGCGCGGCATTTGGTTTGCCAGCGTCCAGGCGTCCGTCGATCGCGCTGGCGACATGATGATGCCTGCAACGCCGTGTTCCTGCAACGTCTTCAACACCTGCGCTTGCCGCTCGGCGTCCTCGTTCGTGTTGGCCAGGATCGGCACCAGGCCCAGCTTGAAGAGTGCGTCTTCGATGCCCACGGCAAGTTCGGCGAAGAACGGGTTGGTGAGGTCGTTGATAACGAGACCGACGAGGCTGGACTTGGTACCGCGCAGGTTGGCCGCGCCGCGGTTGTAGACGTAGCCGAGCCGCTCCATGGCCGCTTCGACACTGGCGCGCGTCTCGGGCCGCACCCTCTTGTCACCGTTGATCACAAGCGAAACGGTGGATTTCGACACCCCCGCGACTCTCGCAATATCGATGATGGTGGCGGGCGACTTGGCGCCAACACTTCGGTTACCCAACACTTCCTCCACGGAACCAACGGCCCGCGATGATTGATTTCACCGTCGTTGGAACGTTCCTAGATATGAAGCCTCTGGGAGTCAAGCGATAATTAGAGCGGTGTTTCGCTGAAATATCGCTCGATTCTGCGAAATCGATTGACATTGGTACGTTCCAATGCTGAAGCGACGAAAGCTCGTTCACGATGCTAAGCAACTTGATTTGAAGCGGATGGCATCGAAGCGCTCCGGTGAACCAAGAGGAGATGCATTGGCATGGTCAAACTGAAGTTGCCGCATGCAAGTGGCACTCTCGACGACTTCGAACTTTCGCCCCCATCACCCTTTCCATTGCGCAATGACAAGCCGTTCCCGCGGATCGCCTATGCGGCAGCGCATGTCGTCGCCGATCCTCTCGGAGCGTCGGGAACAGAAGGCCAAGCGGCAGTCGACTGGAAACGGACGCTCGCCTTTCGCCATCACTTGTGGGATTTGGGCTTCAAGATCGCCGAGGCGATGGATACCTCGCAGCGCGCCATGGGGTTCGATTGGTCGGGTGCACGGGAATTGATTGCGCGCTCGCTGGCGGACGCGAAGACCCGAGCGGGTGCTGACCTCGCTTGCGGTGTTGGCACGGATCAACTTGAGCTGTCCCAAACCCGCGAGTTGTCAGATGTTGTGCGGGCATACGAGGAACAACTCGCATTCGTCGAAGGTCACGGTGGCCGCGCCATCCTGATGGCGAGCCGTGCCCTCGCCACGATCGCTCGCGGTCCCGACGATTACGCCGAAGTCTACGACCGCATCCTTTCTCAGGTTCGCGAACCGGTGATTCTGCACTGGCTTGGGGACATGTTCGATCCTGCGCTTGCCGGCTATTGGGGAGCGTCCAAATTCGATCGGACGATGAAAATCGTTTTGGACATCATTCGGCGGCACGCGTCACGGATCGACGGCATCAAGATTTCCTTGCTGGATGCGGACAAGGAAGTCGAGATGTGCAAACACCTGCCCGGCGGCGTTCGTATGTATACAGGCGATGACTACAACTATGCCGAATTGATTGCCGGCGATGGTACGCACCAGTCGCACGCCTTGCTCGGCATCTTCGACCCAATTGCTCCTGCAGCCGCAGCAGCCTTCGCACGGCTCAATGCCGGGGACCGGGTGGGATATGATGCCATTTTCGCGCCGACGGTCGCCCTGTCGCGGCGGATATTCGAAGCGCCAACGCAATATTACAAGGCTGGCATCGTGTTTTTGGCGTGGCTCAACGGTTTTCAGGACCACTTCGTCATGCTCGCAGGCATGCAATCCGCCCGATCGATTTTGCACTATGCCGAGCTGCTCCGGCTGGCCGACCGGGCGGGGCTGATCATTGACCCCGAACGGGCGGTGCAGCGGATGAACGTTTTGCTCATGATGCACGGCGTCACAAACTAAGTGTGCTCGGTTAAGCAAAACCAGAAGGGCCCGGATTGGCAATTCGACCCCAACAAGCGGACAGTTTTAATTTGCGCGCCGATCGACGCTTGTGGCCCATGAGGTCAGGTGCGACGCTGCCGAAATCTACACCGATAGCAGGATGTTCGGACATGATCTCCTATGCCTGATGAGTTGCTGGATCGGCTGGCGCTAGGCGGTGGCCAGCACCTCCGCCGGGTCTGCCTCTGATAGAGACGACACGCGATGGCGCCGCTCGGGGACGAAGTCGATCTCGGTCACGCGGAATTTTCCACCGGCCCGTTGGCACTGGATCACGACGTCGATCGATGCGATCAGCAGATTGCGGGTATCGGTCCGGTCAAGGCCGCGCCCGCCCTCGGACTCGTTGACCAGGAGCGTGAGCTGCTCGAAGGCGAGGGCGCAACTGTCGGCATGAACGGTCGTGATCGAACCGGGATGACCCGAGTTCACGTTGCGCAGGTAGGTGAAGGCGGCGCCGTCGCGCAGCTCCTGCAGCAGGATGCGGTCGGGCCGCATGCGCAGGCACGCTTCCAGCAGCTCTTTCGGGCCAGCTTTGGCGGCGCCCTGTCCGTCCTTCGAATAGCGCAGCGCGACCCGGTTGCGATGGGGCACCACCAGTTCGGGCGTATCCTCGATGGTGATGAGGCGCTCATCCAGCGGAATTTCCGTAATCAGCGCCTTGGACAGTGTGGTTTTGCCCGAGCCGGTCGCACCGGAAATGATGATGGTCTTGCGCGCCCGCACGGCCTGTCCAAGAAATTGCCGGATGTGACCATCGGACAAGAGCGCGGCAAGCTTCCGGTTGTCGTCATCGCGCGCCGCATCGCGTTTGACGCCGGCAAACAGGCCAGCGCCGTTGAGTTGGTCAAGCGAGTATGTGGCAGCCGATGGTTTGCGGATCGTGATGGAGACACGGCCGGTATCGACGGCCGGCGGCAGCACGACCTGGATGCGCTCGCCGTCGGGCAGTGTGGCCGACAGGATCGGCCGCTCCCGCCCGATGTGCTGGTGCGTGAGCGTGGCGACGGCACGCGCGAGGTTCTGGGCGCGCGCGTCGGTCGGCTCCGGCACCTCGCGCTCCAGCCGGCCGTGGTCTCGATCCAGACCCGGCCGGCCTCGTTGGAGACGACCTCCAACACGCCCGGCTCGGCGAGGAACCGGCCGAGCACACCCATCTGCTCGCGAACATGCGCGGCCTCGATGCCGCTGTCGTGGGCGCGCGTCATTTGAGCGTCCAATTGCCAGCCTTCGGTACACTAGGTCACCGACTCATAAATCTCATCCAAATTCGTGCCGATGCAAGTTTGACGAGGGCGAGGTAGTTGGTATCGTGCTTTTCGAAGCGCGTGGCGATGGCCCGGAAGTGCTTGAGTTTGTTGAAGAA
>Ga0209068_10000157_pt1 | contig 41291 bp, 34 predicted proteins | sample ColStrG_CSR_2012_FD_187200 | JGI IMG/M metagenome (GOLD analysis project Ga0209068, IMG submission 187200) | Freshwater sediment microbial communities in response to fracking from Pennsylvania, USA - Cold Stream Run_MetaG_CSR_2012 (SPAdes)... | ecosystem: Environmental > Aquatic > Freshwater >...
CAGTGGGTGAGCACCTTGTTGGTGGTGGCGTCGACGATGTCGAGTGCCCACTCGGTCGGGCCCACGTCAAAGCTCGATGTCGCCGTCAACGTGACCGGCGTCGAAGCTCCCGGGTTCGTGGCTGTCGCTGTCAGCGCCACGCCCGACGGTGCGCACATCACCTTGACGCACTGGGCCGGGTTGCCGTTCCCCGAGGCGATGTTCCCGCCCCCGTCGGCGCTCGAACCGGGCGAGTCGATGCCCAGGTGGGCGTTGGCCCTGGCAAGGTTCGTGGCGAGTGACACATCGGTGGCCTTGTCGGCGACGTGGATGCCGTCGCCGCCGCTGCCCAGAACCACATTGTTGGTCACCCTGACGTGGGTCGGCTGGTCAGTCGGGAAGTTGCCCGAGCCGCCAAGGATGAGGCCGCCGCCGCCCGCAGCACTGACGTAGTTGCCCGTCACCTGCGCCGGTCCGAATGAATCGTTCAACCCGCTAGCGCCGATGAGTGAGATGCCAACCCCGGCCGTGTTCAGCACCGTGTTGTTCCGGACGTGATTCGTCCAGCCGTCCGTATCGATGCTGATGCCAGTGCCGTAACCGGAGATGGTATTTCCGTCAAACGTCCCGTCGGTGCGTACTCCACTGATCGCTGTTGCACCCGGTGGCCCGTCAACGAATCGATTGTCAACAACCTCCACATGCATGTCGGCGGCCGTGAAGCAGGCGCCGTTGACGAAGGTGTTGTTTTGAACCCTCGTGCCACTATGAGCGCCAGCTTCGATGGAGGCCCCATCGACAACAAGATCTTGATAGACGTCGCCACCCGCCAGGCTTTCGACCGCGGCAAAGCCGCCGCTCGCATGAAGGCGACCGTTCTGGGTCGTCCCGCCGGTTGAAACGACCGTTGCGCAGTCGCTGAGTGCTCGGCATCCAGTGAGGTCAGAGCTGACGCTGTGGCCGCCCAGGTCGAGCGTGACCCTCTCGGCGGTTTCCTGGTCGACCCACAGAGCGGTCCCCGTGCAGATGAGATCCTTGGTCAGCGTCACCGACGCAGTGATGGTCATCCCGCACGCAATCGGCGTCCCCGTCGCGCTCGCTGGGCCAGCGCCGAGTGCCACAACGCCCGCCACGGAGGCCATCAACCCGCCCAGCCCCAACACCGCCCCGGCACGAAGCCCAAACGGTCTTGTCTTGGTGAACATCGCCCTGTCCCCCTCGCTCGCGTACCCCGGCATCCACGCGCCCTTCGCAACCGCGGCTGCAAAGTCATGACCTGCCACCGCGCTGACCATTGGAACACAACCAGCGCTGGCAGATACCCACAGACCAACACGAGGTGATCGCTAGTGGAGTTGCCAGGACTTGATGGGACCCGATTCTAGGGGAGACACCCCTGGAGAAAGGAGGCCCCTGTGGGTCGTCCGGCCAAGACGCGGGCGATCGCCTTGACGTGAGCGGTGGGCTGGCGAGGTGGGAGGATGACGTATGAGCGATCGCAGTGGGCTGATTCGTCGCGGGCTTCGTCTCGAGTACTGGTTGGAGACCGGGAAGCCGGGGAAGGCTCTCCAACTTGACGGTCGCGCTCCGGGCTGACATATTTGCTATAGCAATACTGATCGGGATTGGGGGGATTGTGGCATGAAGGCGTCTCGGCGGTTGAAGGTGAGCCCGAGCCTGAGCAATCAGGCGTACCTCGTGCTGCGGGAGATGATCACCTCTGGCGAGCTCACCTCGGAGGATCCGATAACCGAGCGGCTCCTCGCCGACCGGCTTGGAGTGAGTCCCACCCCCGTGCGGGAGGCTCTCCGGCGTTTGGAGCACGAGCGGCTCATGGAACGCCCAGGCCGCAAGACGCTCCAAGTGGCCAGGCCGTCGTTGCGGCGTCTCTACGAACTCAACCAGGTCGAAGGTGCTCTGCGCGGAACCGCGGCGCGCCTGGCGGCCCAGCAGGCGAGCGACGCCGAGCTGCAGGCCATTGGTGACGTTCTCCAGGTCTCGCAGGATCGCCTCGAGGGCCCCGAGGAGCAGAGGGCCGAGGAGACCCTGGCCCAGACCCGCCGCTTCCACAGCCTGATCGACCGCGCTGCGCACAGCGAGACCTTGCTTGACATGATCGCGACCACGACCGCATTCGACATGACCGCGCGGCGCCGAGCAATCGAGTTGCTTGGGGAGCGATACCCCGTCACGGAGGGGTTGCGGCAACACGAGGAGATCCTTGCCGCGTTGTTGGCCCGCGACGCGGGGCGCGCCGAGCGCCTGATGTGCGACCACATCCGCGAGGCAGGCGAGTTCTTCCTGCTGCATGCCGAGCAAGGCTGACCGCGTGACTTCGCGACGACCGCCCCACTGTCATTTGTCCATTGGTGCTATAGCAAGTTTGCTGTGGCTAAGGAGAACCCCTTGTTGACCCTGCCCCCTAAGCTCGCCAACGGGTCCGCGTTTCGACCCATGCTTGTGTTGCTCGTGACGATCGCGATCTTCGCTGCCGCTTGCACCAGCACGAGCTCCCCGATTGCCGGGACCACCGATCAGACGACGGTTGGTACCTCTCCGCCGATCGACGAGCTCGTCGCCACGTCCAAGACGGAACACGACCTCGTCATCTATGGCAACCCGCCAGCCGACAACTTCGCTCCGATCGTCGAAGCCTTCAAGGCCGAGTACCCGTGGATCAACGTGCAATTCACGAACCTCAGCGACAACGAGTCGTTCTCCAAATACGAGGCTGAGCACGCCCAAGGCGCCCGCACCGCCGATGTCTTGATCGCCAGCGCCCCGACGAACTGGGTGAACAGCACCCAACAAGGCGTCGCCAGGGCCGACTTCGTTCCGACTGGGCTTTCGGACTTTCCTTCCTTTGCTCAGCAGCTCCCGGGAGTATTCGTCATGTCCCCCGAGCCGATCCTGGCGGCGTGGAACCCCAAGCTCGTGCCGGCCGGCCAGGCACCCAGCTCGTATGCCCAGCTGGTCGGTGCGATCCAGTCCACCCCCGACGTCTTTGCCCACAAACTGGTGACCTACCCGATCGACAACGGGCTCGGCTACGCCGCCATCTACGGGATGGACCACATCGCCGGGAGCGACACCACCGACTCATGGCTCAACGCCCTCGGACCGAACTCGAAGACGTTCGGGGAGGGTCTGGACGCCATGAAGGAAGTTCTCCAGGGCGGCAGCAGCTTCGACTGGACGGTCTCCGGTTTGGCCAAGGGAGTGCTGCAATCGCTCATCAGCAGTGGGCTCGCCCAGTACGGCTACATGACCGATGCGACGCCGATCGTGCCTCGAGGGATCGCGGTCACGCAAGGCGCGTCGAGCCCGGCGTCAGCCGAGCTCTTCTTGGACTTCGTGTTCAGCCGTACCGGCCAGGACGCCCTCTGTAAGGCCGGCTTCACCGCCTACATGAACAACTACCAACCGGTGGACGGCTGTGTCGGCAACCTCGCTGACGTGTACGCCCACGTACCGGAGAAGAACACCTACGTTGTTCCCTTCAGCCAGGCCGTCGTCGACGCCCAACCTGGGATTGTCGCCCGTTGGAACAAGGCCTTCGGACGCTAGGCGTCATGGCCCACCACCGGAAACACGTCCATGGTTAGCGCGGTGCTGGACTCGGCACCGCCTCGAGCGTCGACGAGACGACGGGTCCTGCCCGAGACGATGCTCCAGGCAACCATCTGGCTCGGGGTCACCGTCGTCGTCGTCGGGCCGCTCCTTCCGCTCCTGTACGCGTCGGTACGCACGAAGCCCATCTATCAGGCCGGGGGCGTGTTCAGCCTGGCGGCCTACCGCCAGTTGTTCGGCGACCCGGCCTACTGGAGAGCGGTCTGGAACACTGCGGTCTTCTCTGGCATCGCGACGGTTGTGGCGGTCGGGCTGGGGGCTCTATTCGCGGTGCTGTGTCATCGCACCACGATGCGCTTCGGTCGGGTCTTCACCGTGTTGCTGCTCGCCCCCATCGTGCTGCCTCCTTTGGGTCTGATGGTCGGCTGGACCTCGATCTACGGCGACAGTGGCTACGTCACGGTCGTGCTGGCGAAGGTCCTCCATCTGCCGGTATGGCAGCTCTCGTCTGTGCTCGGGATGGGCTTGCTCGGAGCGACGGTGTTCATGCCGATCGCGTTTCTTACCTGCCGGGCGGCTCTGGAAGGCACCGACTCCGCGTTGGAGGACGCCGCCCTGGGCGCCGGCGCGTCGCCGATCACCGTTATCCGTCGGATCACCCTGCCGCTGCTGAGACCGGCGATCCTCAACTCGGCGATCCTGGTGTTCGCCATCTCGTTCGAGGCCCTGGGTATCCCGCTCATCCTCGGTCAAAGCGCCCACATCGATCTCTACGCCAGCTACCTCTACCACGGGTGGCAGAACTCACCGACACCCGACCCCGCCTTCGTGTCGGCCGGAGCGATCGTCCTGATCGTGTTCGTCTCGGGCCTGCTCCTGCTCCGGAGCGTGTTGTTGGGCGCCGAGCAACGGTTCATCTCGGTGTCGGGCCGACGAGGCGGCGCACACCGGCCCCTCGACCTCGGTCGTTGGGGGCCGGTGGCCACGGGTGTGGTCGCCCTCTACGTCCTCGTCACCGCCATCGTGCCCATGGTCGGGCTGATGTTGATGTCGTTCGTCCAGGTCCTGTCGACGCTGGTACCGCCCTGGCAACTCATCACCGGCGACAACTGGCGCATCGTCCTTCACGATCCGACCCTTCACCGCTCCATCGTCAACAGCCTGGTGCTCGCCGGCGGCGGCGCCCTCTTGACGGTCGCCGTGGTCGTGCTGGCCACCTTTGTCGCCCACCGGTCCCGGTTCGCGCTGCGTGCCAGCCTGGCGCCGACGCTCATGTATCCGCGGGCCGTACCGGGCATCGCGTTGGGGATCGGGTTCTTCTGGACCTACTTGATGTTCACGCCGGGCAGCCTGGTCCGCAACAACCTGTGGGGCGAGCTCTTGGTCCTTTCCGTCCGCAACCTCACCCTCGCGTACATCGTGATCTATCCGTCGATGACCCGCATCGGACGCGACCTCGACCATGCCGCCAGGGCGTCAGGTGCCGGCTGGGCCCGGACCTGTCGCAGAATCCTGCTTCCGCTCCTGCGCCCCGCAGTCATCGGCGCCTACGTCCTGGTGTTCATCAGCATGCTGAACGAGTTCGATGCCCTCGTGTTTCTCGCCAAGCCATCGACCCAGGTCATGAGTGTGACGATGCTGCAGAACTTCACGCGTGGTGTCGCGGGACCGGTGGCTGCACTCGCCATGGTCCAAACCCTGATCGTCGCCTCGGTGCTCCTCATCGGAGCCGTGGCCCTTGTGCGGAGCCGCCGTCATGCCTGAGATCCACGTCGCCAACCTCACCAAGACCTACGGGGCCACGCGCGCGCTCGATGACATCAGCTTCGTCGTGCACGACAAGGAGTTCCTCACCCTGTTGGGGCCGAGCGGCTGCGGAAAATCGACGAGCCTCATGTCGATCGCCGGCTTCGAGCAACCCGACTCGGGATCGATCAGCGTGGGCGGCAGCGTGTATTTCGATAGTGAGAGCCGAACGAGTCGAAGGGCCGAGGACCGCGAGCTGGGGATCGTGTTCCAGTCCTACGCCATCTGGCCCCACCTGACCGTCTTCGACAACGTGGCGTTCCCGCTGGCGGTCCGCCGCTACTCGAAGGCGGCGATCCGGGCGAAGACCATCGAGGTGCTCGACCTGGTCGAGATGAGCCCGCAGGCGCGGCGCTATCCCCACGAGCTGTCCGGTGGCCAACAGCAGCGGGTGGCCATCGCCCGCGCCCTGTCGGCGTCGCCGTCCGTCCTGCTGTTGGACGAGCCGTTCTCGAACCTCGACGCGAAGTTGCGCGACCGGGCACGGGGCTGGCTCAGGGGCCTCCACCACGAGCTCGGCCTCACCGCCATCTTCGTCACCCATGACCAGGACGAGGCGCTCTCCATGAGCGATCGTGTCCTGGTCCTCGACGGTGGCAAGGTCCTGCAGTCAGGAACCCCCGAGGACATCTACCGTCGGCCGGCCAGCCGCTTCGTGGCCGACTTCGTCGGTCACTGCAACTTCCTCACCGGCGTCGTCGTCGGCAACGATCGCCGCCGCGAGCTCCGAGTCGAACTCGACGGAACGGGCGCGAATCTGATCGTCGACACGCCGACCGTGTTGGCCGCCGGCACGCCAATCACGATCGCGGTGCGACCCGAGGCTATCGACCTCGCACCCGAGACCGCCTCAGACGCACAGCGACAGAACTGCTGGCCGGTGACGCTCAGCTCCGCATCGTTCCTCGGGGATCACTACGACTTCGAAACCGAGATGGGTCCCGGGCCGCTCACGGTACAAACCACCAACGCGGTGTCGGGCGGGCAGCTCCGAGTCCACATCCCGGCAACCGCCTGCGCCATCCTCACGCCATGACCCCATCGCAACCATCGACTAGCCCGGACGCGGTCCGGGTCCTCGTCCCCGTCGGGATGCTCGGTGGCGGCTTTCCGCCGGCGACGATCGACCGTGGCATCGCGCTCGGAGCCGACATCATCGCCGTGGACGGCGGTTCCACCGACTCGGGCCCCCACTACCTGGGCACGGCAACGGCCAAGACTGCCCGAGGTGCCGTCGCCCGCGATCTCAGGAACATCCTGTTCGCGGCAAAGACCGCCGGTATCCCGGTCGTCGTCGGCTCATGTGGCACCTCGGGAACCGACGCCGGCGTCGAATGGGTCCACGACATTGCCGCCGAAATCGCCGCCGAAGTCGGCATCGTGCTGGAAGTAAGTCGCATCTACAGCGAGCAAAGCGCCTCCCAGCTCGAACCCCTGTTGGTCGCCGGAAGGATCCGTCCGCTCGCGCCAGCCCGCCCGCTCACCGCCGAAACTCTGCGCAGCTGCCGCCACATTGTCGGACTCATGGGCCACGAACCGATCGCTGATGCGCTCGCCGGCGGGGCCGATCTCGTCCTCAGCGGACGAGCCACCGACACCGCCCTGATCGCAGCCCTTCCCCTCCTGCGTGGCCTTCCCGCCGGGCCGACCTGGCACGCCGCCAAGATCGCCGAATGCGGCGGCCTTTGCACCACAAACCCCCGAACCGGAGGGGTGCTCCTCACCATCGACGACCTTGGCTTCACCGTCGAACCGCTCGACGCCGACTCGGCGTGCACCCCAACCAGCGTGGCCGCCCACATGATGTACGAGAACGCCGACCCGTTCCGCATGAGAGAGCCAGCCGGGACGCTCGACACCCGCGACGCGACCTATACCGCTATCGACGACCGACGGGTGCGAGTCGAGGGTTCACGCTTCGAGCCAGCCGACGTCTACACCATCAAGCTCGAAGGATCCGCCGCTGTCGGCTATCAGACCATCATCATCTCGGGCATCCGCGACCCCGACATCCTCGCCCACATCGACGAGTGGTGTGACCGCATCATCAACCACATCGACCAGAACGCGCCCGAGACATTGGGGCTAGCTGCCGCCGACTACGACGTCCAGATCCGCCGCTACGGCCACGACGCCGTTCTCGGTGCCGCCGAGCCCGAAGCCGACCGCCCACCACGCGAGGTCGGCATCGTGTTCATCGCCACGGCCACCGACCAGGCCACCGCCACCCAATTGGCCAAGTTCGCTAACCCCTTCTTGCTCCACGCCCCCCTCGAAGGCCAACACACCTTGCCGAGCTTCGCGTTCCTCGGCTCGCCCGCCGAGATCGAACGAGGACCAATCCATCAATTCGTCCTACAGCACGCCGTCGACGTAACGACACCCCAGGAACTCTTCCGCACCGTCGACACCAAGGTCGGTCAGTGAAGACCACAGTGGGCGAACTCGCCAGCCACGTCCGATCCAAGAACGCCGGCCCGTTCTGGATCACCATCGACCTCTTCTTCCCCGACACCGACACCTACCGGCGTGCCTCGACATCGCCGATCGCCGACACGGCGACGATCGCCGCTCGATATTCCATCGACCCCGCCGGAATCCGGATCTTCCTCCTGCCCGACCTCGCAGCCATCAAGATCTCGTTCCCAAGACCAACCCACCAGGGCTCTATCCACGACCGGGACATGCACGCCGGCCAGCAGTATGTGCCGCTGCTGGACGTGGAGATTCCGTCAGGGGTCAACAAGCAGCAGCATTGACCTTCCAGCGTCGAGGAGCGCCACGACCAGAGGATCAAAGACGCCTCCCACAGCCGCCACCGCCAACCGTCACCTGATCGTGCAGCAAACCCTTTCGCTTCTTTTCCGGCAGGCATGTCCATCGGGCGACTTCTTGTTCGACTATGAGGTGAGACAATTCCTCGAACCACGAGAAGGACGAATCTGATGAAGTATCTCCTGCTGCTGAACCGTTCCGACGACGCATTGCCCGATCCGGGTTCGGCGGAGTCGGACGAACTGTTCCGTGCCTACGGCGTGGCCGTCGAGGCGATGGCCGCCGCGGGGGTGTTGATCGATTGCGCCCCACTGACCCCAACGTCTTCGGCAACCACGGTGCGCGTACGCAATGGCGAGACGCTGTTGACCGACGGACCAGCAGCCGAACTGAAAGAGCAGGTAGGCGGCTACACCCTTATCGAGTGCGCCGACCTCGACGATGCCCTGAAGTGGGCGGCCATGATCCCGGCAGCCGAGCAGGCATCTGTTGAGGTACGGGCCGTGATCGACACCGGTAGGACGAGCTGAGTAGCGACTTCGAACCGGTCCTTCGTGCCCATTGGTGGGCGGCGGTGGCGACGGTGACCAGGATCACGGGCGACCTCGCTTTGGCGGAGGACAGTGTGCAAGACGCCTGTGTCGTCGCCATTGAGCGATGGCCCGTGGACGGGATGCCTACCAATCCGAGTGCGTGGCTGATCGGCGTCGCGCGCCACAAGGCGACCGATCGGCTGCGCCGGGAGGCCAGGCGAGACGACAAGGAGGAAGCGGCGATGCATCAACTCCAACCCATCGCCGATGGACTCGACGACCCGACGGCCGGCGACGCCGACAACGACGACGACGAGCTGGCACTCATCTACATGTGCTGCCATCCCGCCTTGGACCCGGCCGCCCGGGTGGCGCTCACGTTGCGCGCCGTGTGCGGCTTGACCACACGCGAGATCGCGGTGGCGTTCCTGGTGCCGGAACCGACGATGGCCAAACGCCTCGTTCGGGTCAAGCACAAGATCCGCGACACCGCCATCCCGTTCCGAGTTCCACCGCCCGAGGACCTTTCGAGCCGGACCGCCGATGTACTGCGCGTCATCTACCTCATCTTCACCGAAGGCCACCGCGCGACGAGCGGCGAACTGCTCGTCCGAGACGAGCTCTGCGACCACGCCATCCGACTGGCCCGGGATCTACACGCCCTACTTCCGAACGATCCCGAGGTCAGCGGTCTCCTGGCCCTGCTGCTTTTGACCGACGCCCGCCGCGCGGCCCGCACCGATGCCGTGGGCGACCTGGTCCTGCTCGAAGAGCAGGACCGCAGCCGGTGGGACCGCCAGCAAATCGAAGAGGGCGATGAGATCCTCGAGGCTGCCCTGCGCGTGGGCCGTCCTGGCGCCTATCAGCTGTGGGCGGCGATAGCGGCCTGCCATGCGACCGCGCCGGTGCCGGACGCGACCGACTGGCGACAGATCGCCCTCCTGTACCAAGAGCTGCTCCGTTACGAGCCCACCCCGGTTGTGGAAGCCAACCGGGCCATCGCCGTCGCCATGGCCGAAGGGCCGGCCGCCGGACTCGTCATTCTCGACGTCGTAGCCGACCACCCCCAACTCAAGCGGTGGCCCTCCATCCATATCGCCCGCGCCGACCTTCTCAGCCGCCTCGGCCGCCCCACCGAGTCCATCAGCGCCTACCGGACCGCGCTCGAACTCGAACCCGCGGCCGCCGAACGGGCATTCATTCACCGCCGCATCCAGACCCTCGGCGACACCTGAGAAGAGCCGGTGGCGTTGCTCGAGCCGAGAGCGGGATATGGCCCGACGCACTCGACCGTCTCAAGGACATTGTTGAACACGACAAGCGGAGCCGGTCATGACTCCCGACCTGGTGGTGACAACGACCATCGAGGCCAGGCCCGAGGAGGTGTTCCCCTACCTGGTGCAGCCGGACCTGCTCGTGCGCTGGCTCGGCTCCTGGGTAGAGGTCGACCCCCAACCCGGTGGCGTGTTCGCGGTGGACATGGGGGAGACGTCGGTGGGGGGTTCCTAGGTCGAGCTCGAGCCGTCCCACCGGAACCTGCCGGCCGACCGGCACGACGACCACCGGAAGGGATGGACGAACCTCCTCGGAATTCTGTCCTCCATCCCGCAGAAGTGAGGGTTCGGACCTGGCGGTGGAGCGGCCGAGGGCGCGGTCGGAATGGCCGATCTGACGCTAGGGTCAGCGAGCCTCGCCGCGCCGAGTGGGAGGGCCGATTGGGTTCCGGCGCCTCACCCATCGGGAGATTGCGTACCATGAGGAGCATCAGGGTCGGGGGCCGTAGCCGGTGAGCTTGTGGTGGGCGATCGGGACCGTGATTGCTGTGTCCGCTCTCGCGATCGCGGCGCTGCTCGTGATTCGTCATTTCTCCCCTCACGGTGGACACTTCGGCGACACCAGCCGTGCCGCCGGGATCTTTTCTATCCTCGCTACGTCTTTCGCTGTGCTGTTCGCGTTCATCGTGTTCCTCTCATTCACCGCGTATGACAAGACCAGAACGGGCGCCGAGACCGAGGCGAACACGGTCACCCAGCAATTCGAGACGGCGCAGCTGCTCCCGCCAGACACCGGTCGCCAGCTCAGCGCTCAGCTCATCTGCTACGGACGATCGGTGGTGCACCAGGAGTGGCCTCAGATGGTGAGTGAGAGGCCGGCCGATTTCAATGCTTGGGCAGTCCCGATGTTTCTGTCTGTCAAGAGCCTCGGCCCGTCGACCCCGAATCAGGTGGCGTATGCCGAGTGGTTGTCGCAGACCGGGCTTCGTGAGCAAGCCCGCCAAGATCGCGTCCACGGAGCCTCGGGAGTGATCCCAGCTCCACTGTGGTTCGTCTTTTTCGTGAGCGGGGGAATCGTGCTGGCGTTCGTGTTCTTCTTCGCTGACCGAGGTGAGGGAGCGCTTGTTCAAGCGATCCAGGTCGGAGCAGTAACAGCAATGCTGACCGCGAGTTTTCTCGTGATTAGCTTCCTCGACCACCCCTACCACCCCGGTTCCGGCAGCATCCAACCCGTGGCGATGCAACGGTCCCTTGACCGCATGCAGTCGGCCGCTGACGTTTTGCATCTCGACCTGCCCGCGCTGTGCGACGACGCCGGGCAAGCGACGCCGCCCCGCAGCGGAGGTTGAGCGCCGTTCGCCAAGCGCGGTCGTATGGGGCTGGGTCGGGCCGTGGGGTGACCACAAGGCGGGCACCTGGGTCGCCATACTGAAACGATGTCCCCCCGGCCCTCGTACCGCCCGACGAGACGCCGGAGCCTGGTCTTGTTGTTGGCTGTGCCCGTCGCCCTCCTCGGGGTGGTCATGGCCCGTGGTGGCGGCCACCAGTCGAGGCCGCCGGACGGCCCAGCGTGCTTAGCGACCGCGGGGAAGCAGAGTTTCGGCTTCGACTTGGACCAAGCCCGGAACGCCACGACGATCGCCGCGGTCGGTCGGCGCGAGGGCCTGCCCGATCACGCGGTGACGATCGCGCTGGCCACCGCCATGCAGGAGTCGGGATTGCACAACCTTGACTACGGCGACCTCGACTCGCGGGGCCTGTTTCAGCAACGGCCGTCGCAGGGTTGGGGTACGCCACAGCAAGTGACCGACCCTGCGCACGCGGCGTCGAGCTTCTATCACCACCTCGTCCACGTGAAGGGCTGGCAGACGATGGACACAGGTCAGGCCGCTCAGGCGGTGCAACACAGCGCCGCCCCCGATGCCTATGCAAAATGGGAGCAGCAGGCACGCCTCCTCGCCCAGGTGCTCACTGGTGAGGTGCCGGCCGGGCTCACTTGCCGGGTGACCGTGCCCAGTGGTGCGCAGCCCGACCCGCAGTTGGCCTCCACCATGACGACTGAACTCGGCCCGATGGCAACCTCAGACGCACCATCGACCGCGGCGGGCTGGACAGCCGCGGCTTGGCTTGTCGGCCACGCCGAGAAGCACCACGTCACTTCGGTGACCTACGCCGGCCAGCGATGGACGGCCGAGACTGGGACGTGGAGTCCTGCCGCGGGTGTGGCAGCGACCGCGGGGCCACCCGAGATCTCCTGAACTGGCTACACGAATCTCGCGCGTTTTCGGTTGCCTTTCGGTCTCGCAGCGTTGAGTGGACTCGAACGTGGTGACGCAGGCTCGGCCGCGAGCCTCCAAAGAGCGAGGATGTTTCTTTTTCCATGCCGTTCCCCCTGAACCCCAACGAGTCCCCCTATCCATCGGCTCCCCCCGCCGGGGAGTCGTGGGTCTATGGCCAGCCGGTGCCTCCACCCCCCGGCCCCCCGCTGGCGCCACCGATGCCGCCGAATGGTTCGGTCGTTTCGCCCGCGCCGCCGCTTCGTGCCCAGCGTGCTCGCTCGTGGGGCCCAGTGGCCGTGACCCTCGTCGTCGTCTTGTTGGTTGGCGCGGTGGCCGGTGGAGTGGCCTCCCGCGCGCTGCGCCTGTCGATTTCGTCGACCCCACTAGCGAATGCGGGGGTGTCCGATTCGGGGGTGGGTGTCGCGCCGGGGTCCGACCCCCAAGGGCTGCAAGGTGGCGGTGGGTCGGCGGGGGGAACGAGCGGATCGGCGTCCCCGCCGCTGGCGAGCTGGACCGAGGTGGCATCGGCCGTTGATCCCGGGGTCGTCGACATCGAAAGCCGCATGGCCCAGGGAGTCGGCGCCGGGACTGGCATGGTGCTCACCGCCACGGGTGAAATCCTCACCAACAACCACGTCGTCGACGGGGCGACCCAGATCGTCGTGACGGTCAGCTCGACCGGCCGGACCTACAGCGCCGACGTGGTCGGAACCGACCCGGCCCATGACGTCGCGGTCCTCCAGATGAGAGGCGCCAGCGGCCTCGCCACTATCCCGTTGGGCAACTCGGATGCGGTCAATATCGGTGATCAGGTCGCCGCCATAGGCAACGCGGGAGGCCAAGGCGGAATACCGACTTTGGCTAGCGGTCAGGTCACCGCGCTTCACCAGCAAATCACCGCCTCGAATCAGGACGGCTCCAGCGCTGAGACCCTAAGTGATCTGATCCAGGTCGCGGCCACCGTGGTGCCCGGCGACTCGGGCGGTCCCCTGGCCAACAACAGCGGCCAGGTCATCGGTATGGACACCGCGGCCTCGAGCGGGGTCGGAAGCCGCGGGGGCCCTGCCCGGCTCCGCGCCGAGGGCAAGGTGGGCTTCGCCATCCCCATCAACCAAGCGCTTGCCATCGCCAACCAGCTTGAGTCGGGCTCGCCCGTACCGGGTTCTCAGAGCCAGGGCTCAGGGGCCTTCCTCGGCGTCGAAGTGCGGGCAGGCACGAGCGGCGAGGTAGAGATTGTTGGCGTCCAGAGTGCGAGCCCCGCCGCCGCCGCCGGCTGGGTTGCTGGTGACATCATCGTGGGGATTGGCGGCTCCACCGTCAACACCCCCGATGATCTGGTGTCAGCCCTCGCAGACCACCAACCCGGTGACCGCGTCACTTTCGCCTGGCACAGCCCCAATAGCCCGACGCAACAGGCTGACGTGACCCTGGCAAGCCGATGACCTATGACCGCCACTCCTGAAGCGCGCCATCTCCCACGCACGCGTGCGGCGGGAATGGAATGGTGGGTGCACCTATGAAGGTCGCCGCGGCGATGGTCGGGATCCTGGCCGCGGTGGTTGTAGCGGTTGGGCCGATGTCGGCGTCGACCGGGGCGGCTTGCGGCGGGTTCGGTGGGGCTCTGCATTGGGTGGCTGGTGCCGGGAGCTCGGCGCGAAGCGCAGAGATCCAGCATCAGGCCGATATGGCCAAGGTGTTGTCCGACATGCAACACGACCCGACGATTGCGAACAGCCCCTTGGGGCGCGAGGCGCAATCTGATGCCGGTGACGCTCAGAATCGAGCGCAGGCCAGGCTTCCCGTTCTCGAATCGTGTGACCGCACGGCGACCGTACGGCTTGTAAGCGCATTACCGGTCGGTCTGGCCGCTTCGGGTTTGCTCGTGGGAGCGGTGTGGCTGATTCGGGCTGGGCGCGAGTGGCTGGCTCGACGCCGTAAGCAACGGTTGGTTCCCGAGACGCCAGCGTGTCCGCTGTGTGGTCGGCCGCTCAGCGTCGAGTCGATCTGTGCCGCCTGCAGCGGCTTTCGTGCCGGCCGGTCGGAGGAGTGGTGGGGGCAACTCCCCGACGCGCCTCCAGATGTGATGGACCACGAGGCGGCGACGCCACCCTGACTGGGGGTGGCCCGCCGGATCGGCAGGACCTGTCTTGGGGTTCTAGATTTCAGTTGGCGGTCGGCGGGTTGGGGAGAGCGTCGTGATTGAACTGATTCATCATGGTCTTGGCGTCGGGCTGTTTGAGGTCGAGTACGTCGGCACCGCCGTTGGTGGTGCGGGGGGTGACGGGCAGGCTGGCTGAGATCGGGTGGAAGCTCCGCATGGACCAGCCGAGCTTGAGTGCGTCGAGGAGGTTGAGTGCGTCGTCGATCTTGAGGCCGGCGCTCATCGCGTCGGCCATGTTGGAGAGTGTGAGTGGGTTGGCGGTGTTGGTCACGTTGTTGGTCAGCGCGGTGAGGAACTGGCGTTGGCGATCGATCCGCCCGAGATCGGATCGGGGATCCGTGACCCATTTGCCGTTCTTCAGTTCCTCGAAGTACCGCGACCGAACGTAGGCCAACGCGGCGGTGCCGTTGAGGTGGTTGGGGCCGGCGGTGGCGATGTTCAGCCCTGAGTTTGTGTCACGAGAGGGGAAGGCGAAGTTGATGTCGATGCCGCCGGCGGAGTCGACGAGCTTCCCGAAGCTCACGAAGTTGATCTCGGCGTAGTGCTGGATCGGGATGCCGATCGATTCGACCGCTTTGATGAGGTTGGTGGGTCCTGAGGTGAAGGTGGAGTTGATGCGGCCCATTTGCCCGGTGCTCGGATCTTTGACCCACAGGTCGCGCGGGATCGACAGCAGCGACTGGCGGCCGTTTTCGATGTGCAAGACCATGATCGTGTCTGTTCGGGATCCGGCGACGTTTGTTCCGAGAAACGCTCCTGCGTTTGGGTCGCTGGCCTTGATGCCTTCACGGGAGTCGGTTCCCACGATGAGGTAGTTCGTTCCGCCAATCGCGGGGGTGAAGGCGCCGCTCACCTGCGCGCGCGGGATCTGGGAGAACTTGGCCGACGCCAAGGCGAGGGCGCCGACCACCACGACGAGCGGTCCCACGATGAGGATCGCGACGGCGACCTTCACTCGGCTACGCCGTCGCTTTCGTGGTCTACCGGCGCTGGTGGGTCGTCCTGTGGGCGTGTTCGCTGGTCGAGCGATCGGTCGGCTCGCGGGGTGGGACATCATCGGCGGCTCGACGGGTGTGGCCCCTGGTGGGGGCACCACCGACGAACGGCGCGTCCCCGGCGCGCCGACGGACGGTGTCTGATGGTTGTCGCCGGTGGTCTTCCGAGACACGAAGGTGCCGCTTCGGCGATCCCATTGCAACGGATCGTCGTCCATGGTCGGTAACGCTCGAAGCCGATCCCAGAGCTCCGACTCAGAGGCGGAACTCTCATCACCGGGAGTCACTTTGCGGGCCACCGTTGGAATCGGTCCTGATTGGTCATGGTCTTAGCTGGTCGGCAGTCGGCGTCGCAGGCCCGTCGTTGTTGTGGTTCTTGGTACCTCATCGGTGAAGCGCCAGCGACGATCGGGGCGAAGGTCCGATCGCTCGGGGTGAACCGGGCCCGGAGGCGATCCTCGGTGTGGAAGACGTCGGCGGTAAGCGCAGCGAGCATCGAAACAACCTATGAGGCTCTGCCCGGCGAGAGGGCGCACAGGCAGAGTTTTGGGGTCATGTTTACCTCCCTCTCACCAACGCATACCGGCGTCGCTTTACCGGGTGGCCCGATTGGCCGCACGGATTTGCTTCGGGGTCGAGCGGCCGGTGACAGCGGTCATGGCGCTCGTTGGGTTGGCCGGTGTCAGATCCGGCGGTAGGCGCCGCGGGCAGACAGGCGGGTGGGCAGCCACGGCTTGGGGGACGATCTTGCGCACACGCTGTTGGTGAGTGGTGCCGATCCGGGTGGCTCCGTGACTGCATCTCGTGCACCGAGTGGGTATGGACGGGCGTGTCACCTGAGTCGAGCTTCAGCTCCCGGGGAGCCGACGCGGGTACTTAAGGGCGTCCTCGTCGATCGATCGTCCAGCGCGGGTTGCGAGTCGAACCCGTCGGTGCCTGGCGCTTAGCCACTGCCGGGGCTGTCGAGGCTGCCGCGGTGTCATCGGTGAAGTAGCCGAAGACGTCGGCGATCACATGGGTGGTTCCGGCGAAGTTGTAGAAGTCGACTGCGCCGGCCGTGGTGGCGCATCCGGTCATGGTGGAGACGCGGACCATGACGAGGTTGGGGGCGGTCTGGCCGGCGACGAAGTTGAGGTTGGAGGCGAGCGGCACCGAACAGGCGTCGTCGGGGAACACGGTGACATAGCCAGGTTGGGTCGGCTCGGTGACGGTGACGTTCATGACCACGGCCCCGACGCCGGCGGCCGGTACCGGGGGATAGCCGGTGACTTGGAGGATGCCGCCTGAGTCCGGGAGGAGCGGCTCGTTGAAGTCCCGAGTGTCGAGGACCCGTTGGGGGGTCACCGGGATGAATCGTCCCGCTTCGGTCGACTTGTCCCTGTCGTAGTAGCCGACCACATCGGCCAGGAGGTGGGTGGAGCCGTCGAAGTTGTAGAAATCAATGATGCCGCTGGCGGGCACTCGCATGACCACCAGGTTGGGGACGGTTTGGCCGGCGACGAAGTTCAGGTTCGATGCCAATGGCCGGCCCACGTCATCGGGGGAGACGGTCAAGTACCCGCCGGCGGTGGGGGCGGTGACGGTGACGTTCATGACCACGCCGGTCACGCCCGATGCCGGCACGCCGTCCTTGCCCGTCACCTTGAACTTCAAGGTGCCCCCGGGGCCGACCGGCACGGCGGGCACGCCTCCGGTGCCGTCGCGGGTGTCGAAGTAGCGGGCTGGCGAGATGCCGTGGAAGCGGCTGCCTGCCGGTCCGGCAGCGTTCGCGTAGTAGCCGACGACGTCGAAGATGACCTGGGTCGACCCGGTGAGGTTGTACGCGCTGACCTTCCCGCCCGAGCCGACCTCGACGGTGACGGCGTTGGGGACTGTCTGTCCAGGCAGGAAGTTCAGGTTCGAGATCACCGGCTTCGGATCGCCGGACGGCCAGATGGTCAGAAACCCGGCCCCGGTCGGCTGTGTGACCGTCGCGTTCAACACCACCGCCGCCACCCCGGAAGCGGGAACGCCGCCCTGGCCGGTGACCTGCACGTCAAACGTCGCGCCGCTCCCGAGCGCACCAAGGTGACCACCCGTCCCATCCCTCGTGTCCAAGACCCGCGCCGGCGTCAACGGCGTGTAGTCACCTGTCGGTGCCGGCGGTGTCGACAGCGGCTGCCAGCTCGGGAAGATGTCTACGGGCGAGTCCTGGTAGGGGGGAGCGTTGTTGGTCAGGCGGGTAGCGTCGCCGCTCCCGTCAGCTCGCACCCGGTAGATCTCCAGGTTGTGGTCGCGGTTGCTGCTGAACGCGATCCGGGTGCCGTCCGGCGACCAGGTCGGTGAGTTGTCGCCGCCGGTGGTGCCGGCGACGGCGGCGACCCCGGACCCGTCGGTGTTCATGGTGAAGATGCCGCCGCCGGAGCGGCTGGACACAAACGCGATCTTGGTGCCGTCAGGTGACCAGTCCGGTTCGGAGTCGAGGGCCGCGCCGTTCGTGATGTTGGTCTGGGATGAGCCGTCGGCGTTCATCGTGTAGATATCGCTTGGGGGGGCGCCGGTGCTCTTCTGAAACGCGATTTTGGTCCCGTCAGGCGACCATGACGGCCCCTCGCTGGTGCCGTTGTTGGTCAGGTTGGTGGGGGTGCCGCCGGCGGCGGGCACGACCCAGATGTCAAAGGTGTTGCCGCAGCAGCCGCTGCCGTCGAAGCGCGTGAACGCGATCTTGGTGCCGTTGGGCGACCATGACGGGGAGAAGTCGTCGCCGCCAGTCAGCTGCGTCTGGTTCGCCCCGCTGGCGTCCATGACCCAGATCTGTTGGGTGCCCATCCGATGGCTCACAAAGGCGATCTTGGTACCGTCGGGCGACCAGGTCGGCTCCGTGTTGTCGCCGTCGGTTGCCACGTTGGTGAGCGCCGTTTGCTGGCCGCCACCGGAGTTCATCGTCCAGATCTCGGAATGGCCCGTGACGCCCTGGTCGGACTGCCAGGCGATCAGGCCGTTGTAGCCGGGAAGGGCTGCGGCTGCCGGCCGCGCCGTGGCTGCGAGGGTTCCCGCGGACATGGACACGACGCTGGCGAGCGCCAGCACCCCGACCGCCGCAGTGTGCGACGCTCGTATCCCAACACGTCCCCAGCCCCTCGAAGCGACGCCCATGGTCCCTTCTTCCACCGTGGTCCCGAAGCCTAATGAGCCACGAGTTGGTGCCGCCTGCGAGTTTGTGGTTGTCGATCTATGCGGGCGAGAAAGCGTGAACGCCCCGGTCTGTCGTTGGCGAACGTCGGCGTCCCTAGACGCCTGGATCTGTCCAACCGCCCGCATGGATCGTGTCGCCGACCCGGCGTTAGGGGACGGTCTGTATTGCTCTCGCCATCCCACCGCCCGAGGCGATGGATGAGGGCCGAAGGCGCACACCCTCAGATGAGCGAGCACCTTCCGGAAATAGCGCGCGGCGGCGTTGCTGTCGCCGCCAATGGGCATGGCCCTTGGACCGCCAACGGGTTGGGTTTGATCCGAAACCTGTGGAGTGAACGCCGGAGTGCGACGGTCGTCACCGGGGATGGCGCGATGCGTGAGCTCGGTCATGGGAAGACCATCGCGCCGACCGCGGCGCCCGACCATGGCGCTTGGGCGGGACGTTCGTGACGCCGAGGGAAGGCAGATCTGACCTGATGGCTAGAACGCTCGCCAACCCGTCAAGTCGGTGCCGAGGAGCTGCGTCGCTCGATGCGTTCTGTGCCTCGCTGATCACGAACCCGGATCTCGATGGTCGTCCAGAGACCCACGGCGATGCGGTCGCCGTTCAGTAGGCGTCTGGGGGTCGGGGAGTCCGCCCGGACTGGATCATCGTTCACCTTGGTGCCGTTGCTCGACCCCAGGTCGACGATCGCGTACGACCCATCGGTCTGCGCTACCAGCAACGCGTGTTCACGCGACACCGATCTGTCCTCGAGGGTGTCGGACAGATCGATGCCGGGGCGGACGCTCGGGGTCCCGGTCGAGCGCCCGATGAGAATCTCGTCGGCCTCCAGCGCCACCAGATGGGGGGCGCGGCCCTCGGGGAATGGCACAGTGCCGTCAGGCGACTGGGCATCGAACGTGGCGCGGTCGGCCGAAACCACTGCCTCCCACCGCCCCCTGGGCCCCGCGGCGCGGGTCGGCTGGGTCTCGAATCCGGGCGTCGTCATGGCTGTGCGCCTTCCGGCACGGCGGGCTGTTCGTTCCGGGGACGAAGGTCGCCCAAGGCGATGCCCAAGGTCGTCGCGTTCGTTCCCCCGGCGAACCGCATCTCGCTGATCCGCTGCTCGACGTGGTGCATGTGCGCCGCGTTGGCGACGAGCCACGCTTCGAGCGCGGCTCGGGGATCGGGTTCACCCGTCGCGGTCGCCCCAAGCAGCACGGCGAGCGTCAGCTCACGGTGCACGTCGTCGAGATCCTCAGTCAGCCGCACGCGGGCGAGCATGTCCCATTGCGTTTCGGATGCCAGCGAGGCGATCTCGTTCCGGATCCATCGAAGCCCCGCCCGATCCTCGAGGGCGAAATAGACCGCGGCGACGGCCTCGATGCGGTGGCTCGAGCGATCGGCGATAGCCACGAGGTCGGGGGCCTTGGCCAGCAGGCCGACCCCGGCCAGAAGATCGGCGAGCCCGGCCGGTATCCCGGTCTCCAGGAGCTCATTGACCTCTGCGTCGAACGAGTCTCGATCCTCGGGGCCGAGGAACGTGGATCGCGCTGCGGCGAGGAAGGCCACCCATTCGGCGTGGCGGGAGATCTCCCGATTGATGTCCAGGGGCCCAGAGTTCCGGCGCAGCAGCCGCCGGATCATGGCCTCGAGGTGGACGTTGAGCTCGGAGAGGAGCTGGTTCTGCACGGTGATGGGCACCCCAACGTCGAGCGCCTCCATCTGTGACCACAGTGGGCGCGTCCCGAGCAGCTCCACCGCGCTCAGGTAGGCGCGCGCCAAGTCGGCGACCGGTACGTCCATCTGGTCGCTGAGGCGGAAGGGGAACGTGAGATCCATGCGGTTCAACAAGTCGTTGGTCACCGCGTTGGCGATGATCTCTCGGCGCAGGGGGTGGGTGGCGACTGCGTCCGGCTGGGCCATGACCAGCCGCTCGGGGAAGTAGCGCTCGAGTTCGAGGCAGGCGAAGCGATCCTCCGGAATGTCCGATGCCAGCAACTGATCGAACAGGTGGATCTTGGCATGGCCGAGCAGCACTGCCAGCTCGGGCAGCGTGAGGGCTTCGCCGGCCGAGCGGCGTACGTCGAACTCGGCGTCGGTGGGTAGGGATTCGAGGCGCCGGTCGAGTGTGCCCAGCTGCTCCAGATATCGCATGGTCAACAACTGGGCCGCGCCGAGGTCATGGCCGAGCTCCAGGTTTCGCGACAAGGCCCGGGTCTGCAGCTGGTTGTCCCGCAGGACGAACTCGGCGACCTCGTCGGTCAGATCGGCGAGGAGGGCGTTGCGGCTCTGCGGGGTCAGGCCCGAATCGACCGCGTGGTCAAGCGCAATTTTGAGGTTGACCTCGTGATCCGAACAGTCCACGCCGGCCGAGTTGTCGATGGCGTCGGTGTTGATCAGGCCTCCCGCCCGAGCGAACTCCACCCGGGCTCGTTGCGTCCAACCCAAGTTGCCCCCCTCACAGGCGACCCGGCAGCGCAGGTCGGCGGCGTCGACCCGGATGGCGTCGTTGGTCCGATCGCCGGCGTCGGCCGCCGACTCGGTCGATGCCTTCACGAAGGTGCCCACGCCGCCGTTCCAGAAGAGGTCAACTGGTGCGCGCAACAGTGCCTGAACCAGCTCCTCAGGATCCATCCGCTCCTCGTCCCGAGCGAGCAGCATGCGGATCTGGGGTGAGAGATCGATGCGGCTCGAAGCGCGTTCGAACGTTCCGCCACCGGCGGAGATCAACGTCGGGTCGTAGTCAGCCCAGCTCGAGCTCGGCAGCGCGAAGAGGCGCTCTCGTTCTCGATATGAGACCTCGGGGTCGGGGTCGGGGTCGAGGAATATGTGCCGGTGATCGAAGGCGCCCACGAGCTTGAGCTGGCGTGACATCAGCATGCCGTTGCCGAACACGTCCCCGGACATGTCACCGACGCCGATCACGGTGAGCAGGTCCGTGTCGGCGTCGATGCCCAGCCCGCGGAAATGACAACGCACCGATTCCCAGGCGCCCCGCGCCGTGATGCCGATCCCTTTGTGGTCGTAGCCCGCGGAACCGCCGGAGGCGAAGGCATCACCAAGCCAGAAGTCGTACTCGGCGCTGATCAGGTTGGCGGTGTCGGAAAACGTGGCCGTGCCCTTGTCGGCCGCGACCACCAGGTAGGGATCGTCGCCGTCGCGGCGCACAACGTCGGGGGGCACGACGATCTGATCGCCGGCGAGGTTGTCGGTGAGGTCGAGAAGTCCTCGGATGAAGGTCTGATAGCAGGCCACGACCTCGGCGGGACGCGCCTCGGGGTCGCTCGGCGGCTGCTTGACCACGAATCCGCCCTTTGCTCCCACGGGGATGGTCACGACGTTCTTGATGGTCTGCGCCTTCATGAGACCGAGGACCTCGGTGCGGAAGTCATCGTGGCGATCGGACCAACGAATGCCACCCCGCGCCACCTTCCCCCCACGGAGGTGCACGCCTTCCACCCGCGGGGAGTACACGAAGATCTCGGCCGCGGGCCGGGGTAGGGGGAGGTCAGGGATGAGGTTGGGGTCGAACTTGAAGGCGAGCCGATCCTTCGGCTGGCCATCGGTCGTCGCCTGGAAGAAGTTCGTGCGCACCGTGGCCTGCATCAGGTGCAGGTAGTGGCGAAGGACCCGGTCCTCGTCGAGGCTGGAGACCTGATCGATGCAATCCACGATGGCAGCCGCGATGTCCAGGATGGACCGCTCCGGTGACGACCCATCGACCTCCGGCGGGCTCAACCGGGCGTGGAACAGACCCACGAGCAGCCGAGCGATGGCCGGATGGGCGGCGAGCGTGCGCTCCATGTACGTCTGGCTGAACGCGTTCTTGATCTGCCGCAGATATCGGCCGTAGGCACGCAACACGGTGACATCGCGCCAGGCCAGGCCGGCCGCCAGGACGAGGTGATTGAAGCCGTCGCTCTCCGTGGTGCCGTCGGAGACCCGGGTGAACGCGTCTTCGAACAAGGAGAACGGTTGGGGGCCGTCCGGCCCGATCGCCACCGCGTTGCTGGTCAGACCAAAATCGTGGATCCAGATGGCGGGCGCCCGAGCGGGCGTGAGCTCGTAGAGGTGTTCGTCAAGGACTCGCAGTCCGAAGTTGTCCAGCACTGGGAGCACGTCGGCCACGGCCAACCGATTCTGGGAGTACAGCCTCAGATCGAGGAGCCCATCGGTAGCGTCGCCGCCTCGCCGCAGGGTGCAGTCGACGGGGTGCGTGGGCTGGAGGGGGCGTTGCTCGATGGCCGTCACGTCCGACGCCGCGACCTCGGCCGGGAAGTTGGTCCAATACGCGACGGGGAACGCCGGCCCGTAGCGCTCCAGCAGATCCTCGACCTCGTTTGCCTCCACCATGTCAGCCAATACGCCACGGAGGTCCGCCAACCAGGCGTCCTTTATGGGAGCGAGGCGCGAGCCGATCCCCTCCTCGATTGGATTGAGTCCCGGGTCCGGCCCGCTCGAGACCGCCTGCGGATCGATGGTGGACGACAGCGCCAGCGAGACGGCTTCGTCGAGCGAGAGGGTCGCCCCGGCCCGCCACGCGGCGTTCGGCCCGTCGTCGTCAGCCGTGGTCCGCTGGTCGGCCATCTCCTCGGTCCGGGCTCGTTGAATGGCGGGGACGGGTAGTCCCGAATGGGCTCGCGCCGCCTCAGCCGCGCCCAGCAGCGCGGCGGACCGGAGCGGTTGGGCTAAGCGGGCGGCCACCAGGGCCAGCTCCTCCAACTCCTCGACCATCCCCCGGTAGTCGCCGACTTGATGGAAGAGACGCAGGGCCGACCGGTGCCCGTCGTCAGCGAGGGTGTCGTTTCCCTGGGCGGTGGCCAGCCGGGCTCGACTCCTGTTGAGAGTGGCCAGGGTCGCCTGACCGCGCTCGGCGTCGATCGTCTCCTCCTCGGAGAGGAAGGTCACCGCCTGCCGCAGGTGGCCCTTCTTGAGCGCGACGTCCGCCAGCCCAGCCAGGGCGAGGCAGGCGACGGCCGGCTCCTCCAGCTGGCGAGCGGTGGCCAGCGCCTCGGCGTAGCGGACTCCGGCCCGTTCCGGATCGCCGCTCAGATGGAGCGCCTCACCCAGGCCGAGTACGGCCAGCAAGGCTCCTTGACGAAAGCGGATCTCGTGGGACCGCTCGAGCGCCTCCTCAAGGCACCGCACGGCGTCGTCATAGCGGCCCTCGCCGGTGGTGAGCAGTCCCAACCGGAAGAGGGCCCAGACGAGGCCCCAGGTGTCACCGTGCGCTCGGCGGATGTCAAGGCTCTCCTCGTAGGCGGTTCGTGCCTCGGCCGTGGATCCCTGGGCCGCCAGCATGTTGCCCAGGTTGGTCAACGCGAACGCTGTGTGCCACCAGTCCGACGACTCTCGGCCGAGCGCGAGCGCGTCCGAGTGGAACTCGGTTGCCTCGCTGAGCAGTCCCTGGCTCCCGGCCACGATGCCCCGGATGCTCAGGGCCTCCGCTGCCCAGCGCGTGGCAACGATCTGGCCGGAGATGGTCGATGCCTCCATAGCGTGGCCCTCGGCGCGCCCGTATTCGCCGGCGAAGCACGCCAGGCTGCCGGCCACGCACAGCGCCTCGGCTCGTAGCGCCAGGTATTCCTCACTCGCCCAGTCGGCCGGTGCGTTTGCGCTGGCGTCTGCGACGGCGTCCAGCGCGGCATCAAGCCAGCCCTGTCCTTCTCCGATCAGGCCACGGATCAGCCAGAAGAGTCGGAGCGCCGCGGTCAGCCGGAGACAGGTGGCCGTCTGCCCCCCCAAGGCGGTGAGGAATCCCAGATACAGGTTCTCGTGCTCCGACTCGAGCACATCGAGCATCTGCGCCTGGCGCGGACCGGTGAGTTCGACTGCCGCCTGGTCGGTGATCGACACGATCCAGTCGAGGTGCGCGGCCACCGTGGTCGCTTGCTCGCCCCGTTCCTCCAGACGCTCCGAGGCGTACTGCCTCGTGGTTTCGAGCAGCCGGTACCGGTTCAGATCCGGGTGGGTCTCGGCTTCGACCAGCGACTTCTCCAGCAGGTCCGTCAGCAAGTCGAGTATCTCGTGGTCGGCCAAATCGGCGCCGCGGCAGACCTGTCTTGCCGCCTCGAGGGTGAAGCCCCCGGCGAACACGGAGAGCCGGCGGAACAACGTCTGCTGACGTTCGTCGAGCAAGTCGTAGCTCCACTGAATGGTCGAGCGCACCGTGGTCTGGTGGCTGGTGTCTGGCCTGGTCGTGTCGCGACCGGTCATGAGATCGTCGAGCATCTCGGCGATCTGGGGGATGGCCAGGACGCTCACCCGGGCGGCCGCCAGCTCGATGGCGAAGGGGATTCCGTCGAGGCGTTGGCAGATCGACGCCACGTGCTCGATCGCTTCGTCGGAGATGAGCAGGTCCGGGTCCTGCAGCAGGGCGCGATCGACGAAGAGTCGCACGGAGGCGCAGTCACGGAGCTCCCGAGGCGTGGCCCATCGAGAAGGCAGCTCGAGCGGCCCGAGGTGAAGAACCGCCTCGCCCGGGAGGCGGAGCGACTCTCGGCTGGTGGCCACGACCCGGATCGCCGAGCAGTCCCGTAGCAACGTCTTAACCAGTGGCGCCACGTCGGAGATGACATGCTCGCACCGGTCGAGAACCAGCAGTGCCGTGCGATGCCGCAGTTGGTCGACGATGCGCTCGGTCGGCTCGGAGGCGTCGTGCGGGCCGGCCGCGTAGGTTCCCGAGCCTCCCTGCTCGATCCCGAGAGCGGTGGCCACCGCCGAGGTGACGTGGGCACCGTCGGGCACTTCCGACAGATCAGCGAACCAGAGACCTCCCGGGAAGGACTCGAGGTCCTGGGCGGCGACCTGAAGGGCGAGGCTGGTCTTGCCGGCTCCGCCGCTACCGGTCACGGTGACCAACCGGTTGTCGGTGATGAGCCGCCTGAGCTGCTCGATCTCGGCGCTCCTCCCGATGAACTTGGTTTGCCGTTCGGGGAGGTTGTTCGGTCGGTGATCCAACGAGTAGGGCGGTGGGAACTCGCTTCGCAGCCCGGGATGCTCGAGCTGCGAGAGCCGCTGGGAGGCTCCGAGGTCGCTCAGGCGGAAGGAGCCGAGCCGTCGGAGCTTGGTGCCGCCGTCGAGCTCAGCCTCCACCATGAGCTCCGCCGCCTCCGATACCAGCACCTGACCACCGTGTCCTGCGAGGCAGACCGCGATGACGACCCCAGTGGTGACCGGGCGGCCGACGGTGGGAAACGCGCCACGCTCGGCGTGGATCCCGATGCGGACCTTCATCCCGTGGGCCGCCGCACGGGACGAATCGAATGCCGCGAGCACGGTGAGCGCGGTGGCCACCGTCGATCGGGGACTCGGGAGGCGCAGCACCCCGGTGTCTTCTAAGAGGCTCACCACGGTTCCTTTCTGCGCCCGGCACCACTCCCTCAACAACCCGTGGTACTCGTCGATCGCGGCCTGGTACTCGTCCGGGGCCCGGTGGCGCAGGGCCGATGAGTCTTCGATGTCGGCACAGAGCAGCCACGCCGGCCCCGCGGGGCCCTCGTCGCCCGATGCCGGCGGCCTCGCCCGTAGCGGGGACGTGACGGGTGCCGTCGTGTACTGGTGAGCGCGGTCGAAGCTCGGGGGGCGGGCGTTGATGGTGATCGTCGTCCACCAGCCGAGATGGACCTGATCACCATCGGAGAGGGGGAACGGTGTGCGCTCCGCGATGGGTTTGGGATCGCGGTTGACCGTCGTCCCGTTCATCGAACCCGGGTCCACCAGGGCGTACGAGCCATCGGGCTGGCGGAGCAGGAACGTATGGAGCCGGGAGATCCCCAGGTCTTCGTAGGGTCCGGACAGATCGATCTCCGGGTCGAGCCCCCGTGAGCTGTCGGCCCGCCCGATCCGTACCTCGGGGAGCTCCAGAGCGAAGGTGCGCACCCGGGCGTAGGCGGGAAACTCCACCCCCTTCCGCGCCGATCTCTCGAAGTACCCACGGTCGGGGGCGACCGTCACCTCCCAGGCCATGGTGTCGATTGTTGTACTCATCGGTGGGACCTCCCTCTTACGATCGGAGTTCGTCATCGTCGTCCCCAGTCCCGCGAGCCGACGTTGATGATGGCGACGGTGATGTCGTCGCCCCCGCCGCGGGCCACGGCCAGGTCGACCAGCTGTCGAGCGCGGGCGAGAAGATCCGGATTGAGCAGGGGGTCGCCCACGAGGCGGGCCAAGTGCTCGAGCGAGGGAAGCCAGCCCCACAGCCCGTCCGAGCACAACACGAGCCGACCGGCGCCATGAGGGCGGAACGTCACGATCTGAGCCGCCAGGTGGGGGGCGTCGACGCCGAGCCACGCGGTGATCTGCTGACCCTGTGGATGTCCTCCGGCCTCGTGTTCGGTCATCCGGCCGGACTCAACCTGCTCCCACGCCCAGGAGTTGTCGGTGGTGAGCTGCACGGCGACGCCTCCTGTGACCCAGTAAGCACGGCTGTCACCGACCCACGAGACGGCGACCTCACCGTGAGCGCAGACACCCGATACCAGCGTGCAAGACGGCGGGGCGAGGTCACTTCGAGTCGAGTCGGCCACCGCCGCGACCGCACGTTGAGCGACCCGGAGGGCGTCGAGGACGAGGCCGTCGAGGCGGAGCCCACCCTGGCGGAGCCCGTCGACGAGCGCCTGACCGGCGGCCGCCGCCCCCGCCCGGGCGGCGAGGTCGGGAGCATTGGACATCGAGACCCCGTCGCACACGACCCCGGCGATGCCGATCCCGTCCACCCCTTCGAGATGCAGGGCGTCCTCGTTGCGGCGGTGCGTCACACCGCGGTCCGTCACCCCGGCCGCGAAACCCAGATCGACTTCGAGGTGGTCGCCGGACCCGAGACGGGGGAGCCGCTCGCTGCTGCTCATGTCCACGTCCTCGGTCGGACGTGGTTGGCCTGGTCGACGAGTCGGACCCGGTCGTCGGTGGTCGGCGCCCACCGGGCCAACCGGCGGTAGGACCCCTCGAGACCGAGACGCACGCCCGTCTCGGTGAGCGGATATCCACAGAGCTCGTGGTCAGGATCGGTCACCACGACCCCAGTCGCCAGTGAGCGGAGGACCGCCTGGAACGTCTCCGACTCCAGGCGGGCTCGAGTCTCCCCGTCCAGCGTCAGGGAGTCGATGGTCTGGCTCGCGACGGACAGGTCCCCGACATCGGGCGTGAGGTCGCTCGCGCCTCGGAGAAGGAGTCGGACCCGGGCCACCTGCGCGTCGAGGTACCAGCTGGAGGACTCGGGCACGCGGTCGTAGGCGTCGAGGGCCCCAGCACGATCACCGACTCGCAAGCGGCACCGTGCTAAGCCGAAGCTGGCCGTGGTGTAGGCCGGATCCGTGCGCGAGACCGTGTCGTACCACCGGGCGGCGCGGTCCTCGTTCCGGGCCGCTTCGGCCGCAAGGCCGAGGGCGAGCTTGGGGGCCAGCTCGCCCGGAACGGCGCTGTACACCCGTTCGAAGGCGGTCACGGCCGCGGGTGGGTCCCGGCCCGCCAAGGCGGCCAAACCCCGACACCAGGACGATCTCCACTCCCATGGGTCGGTGTCTTCGATCGAGCGGACAATCTCGAGCGCCTCGTCATTGCGCCCGGCCTCGATCAGCAGGGTGGCGGTGCGGAGCTGCACCTCGACCGTCTGATCGGGAGCGGCCTCCAGTGCCCGGATCAGCTCGTCGGGGTCGGCGCTGCTGAGCGTGGCCAGGTACCCGGCCGCGGGGTCATCGCCCGAGACCCGCAGCCGGGGGAGTCGGTGCCACTCGGCCGGACCGGGCCGGCCCCCGAGATCGCCGGTGAAGCACGAGCTCGGTCCCGGCTCGGGCTTCTCGTCGCGTTGGGCGAGCAGCTCGCGCCGCACGCCGGTCAATTGGTCCGCCATGGCCGCCGCCGATTGGAACCGCTCGTCGGGCTCAGATGCGGTGGCCCGCTGGAGCACGCGGTAGAGCGAATCGCACCGGGCGAAGAGGGGCACCGATGCCGGGTCGGGGAGGTCGAACTCGAGGGAGCCCACACCGTCGCCGAGGGGCACGCACAGCGCGGCCACCGTGCGGGCCACGCTGTACAAATCGGAGGCGACCGATGGTTCGCCGCCCGCGGCAACCTCCGGGGCGATGAAGCCACGGGTGGCATAGCTGGGTCGGGCGTCACCGACCCGTTGCACCGCCCCGAGGTCGATCAACGTCGGCCCGTGGGACGTGACCATGACGTTGCTCGGCTTGAAGTCGCAATAGACCAGCCCGTTGGCGTGCAGCTCCGCCAGCGCCGGGAGGACGTCGATGATGTAGGCCAGCGCGTCCTCGGCCGGAAGGGGATCGGGGCGACCGTTGCCGCTGCGCGGCCGCTGCTCCAGCAGCGCACTGAGGCTGACACCGTCCACGTAGTCCATGACGATGTAGCTGGCGCCACCTTCGGTGACGAAGTCGACTATCCCCACGATGTTCGGATGCTTGATCGTGGCCAGGAACCGTCGTTCGGAGATCGCCACCTCCATCGCCTCGGTGTCGCTCGGGTCGAGCAGGCCCTTCAGGACCCGGTAGATATCGTCGACGTTGCGGTGCCGGACGAGGTAGATGCAACCCATCCCACCAATCGCGAGGGGACCCACCACCTCGTACCGTCCGGCTACGACGTTTCCCTTTTTCAACTCGGGCGTGAACGCCGCTCGGACCAGCATGGCTTCGGTCATGACGGTCGTGGCTGGATCACGCTCCGGGACGGCATCCATCGCGACCAGATCCGATCCACTCCGAGGCCGAGGTGGTCGGGCCCCATTCGGTGGGGGCCGACCGATCACCGCGGTCTCGCCCCCGGCAGACGGGTCGCTCGGCGCGCCCGAAGGTCGTGCGCACCCACATCGGTCGCAGGTACCCACGCCGTCGAGGTTCCCCATGCATCCGGGAATCGGGCAGGGTCGGGCCTCGGGTGCCATCGCCGCCCTCAACATGTCGCGGTGCGGGGGTCGGTGGCGGGGGCGAGCCAGCACGTTTGCAGTGCGGACAGCTTGCCTGCGTGATCCAGCTGGGCGAGCACGCCGTTGACGAAGTTGGCCAGGTCCTGGTGCTCTCCCTTGCTCCCGTGCGGCTTGCTCCCGACCAGCATCCCGTACGGCTCACGCTCGAGGGTTGCGGGCAGGATCTTGGTGTTCGGGTCTTGGTCCTGGAACCCCTGCAGGATGGTGTTGTCGCTGGTGATGGCGTCGACCTTGCCTTGTTGCAGGGCGACGAGGCAGTCGGTACGGGCCGCCACGGGGAACGGGTGCACCGCCGGATAGTTGTCGAGTTTCTGAATCGAGGTGGAACCTATGGTGGCGCACACGTGCTTCCCGTTCAGGCCGTCGATGGACGTCACCGATGAGTCTTTCCGGACGAGCAGGTTCTGTTCGGTGGTGAGATAGGCGTTGGTGAACACCATCCGTTGGTCGCGGTCGCACGTCCTGGTCATGGCATCGGCGACGATGTCCACGATCCCGTCGTTGATGACGTCCTCTCGTTGCGACGACAGGATCACCTTGAACTCGATCGCGTTCGGGTCGTCAAAGATGGCCATGGCGATGGCGTGGAGCAGGTCGATCTCGAGCCCCCGAAACGACTGGGTGCTCGGGTTGTAGTAGGAGAGGCGCAACGAGTTCTGATCGACCCCTACCACGAGGTATCCGCGGGTTTGGATCGTCTGAAGTGTGCCCGGGGGCATCGCCTTTGGAACGGGGAGGGTCCCCTGGATTGCGACGTCGGACACGGTCTGGGGACAGGGTGCGGGCACGGTCGTGGGCGGCGCCATGGTGGTCTCCGGGATGACCAGCGCCTGTCTCACATCTCGCTCGGCCTGGTCCGAGCCCAAGGCACAGCCGGCGACGGCCACGCTGAACGCGGCCACCGTCAGGGCCAAGGCGGCCAGCCGCGGGAGGCGTCGTCGTTGGCGGCGGCCGATCACCGGTACTCCTTGATCCGGAGTTGGAGCCCGTACGCCACCAGGATCGCGGCGAGTAGCGCGGCCAAGGGAACCGCCAGCCACGCCCGCGCCAGCGCGGATGTCGCGGTGGAAGCGGAACGATCGAAGCGACCCTGGGCCGCGGCGATCTCGCGCTGGAACCCGGCGTCGACCTGGTCGGCGACGGCGGCCTGGCAGTCCGGCGGTTCGCACCGGCCGGCCCGGTTCCCGACGGCCCGGTCCCCGACGGCCCTCTCGACCGCGCCCGGGGTGACAGGCACCGTCGTGCCGTTGAAGTTGCCGTCGCTCTCGTCCTGCTTGATCTGAGCATGAAGGGTGAGATACGTCCGGAGGTCTGCCATCAGGGCGTCGATGCCACTCGTCGAGCCGGTTCGCTCCGCCACGGCTCGGGCCTCGCCCAGAAGTCCGCCCCTGCCGTCGCTTCCGCCCACCTTGACCAGCGCGGCGTCGGCGGCGGCCTGATCGGCGACGTCGCGGCCTCGGGCCACCAGCACCAGGTTGCCCGAGCTCTCGGCGTGGAGCGCGTTGATCCGCGCCGCCGAGAGGAGTTGGACCGAGTCGGAGCCGCTGCGCTGGGCGTCGGCCAGATCCCTGCGCTCGAGCCCGAAGCCGACGAGGACCCAGGTGACGGCGGCGATCACCACCACGGTGGCAGCCAGCAACGGCACATTCACCAGTCGGTGGGTGTGGCGCGCCAGGTAGACCTGCACGGCGAGCAACAGGGCCAGCAGCGCCAACCCGGTGGCCACCACGATGGCCGACGCACCGGTGCTCGTTCCGGCCCGGTAGGCGTCGTCGAGGCGGGAGGCCTCGGTTTCGTAGAGCACCAAGGCCCGAGGCAGGATCTCGTCTTGCATCATGGTCGATGCGTCTCGCAGGTAGGCCGCTCCGACCGGGAAGCCCTGCGCGTTGTCGGCCCGAGCCGTCTCGATGAGCCCGGTGTAGATGGGGAGCTTCTCGGCGATGGCCTGGATCGCGTCCCGGGCATGGGGCGACGAGCCGACCTCCTGGCTGAGGGCGGCGACCCGTCCGCTGGCCGTTCGCACGTCATCGAGGTAACGCTGCGTGCGGTCGTGAGGCTCGAGGCCGCCGGTGAGGAAGGTGGTGGTGGCGGTGGCATCAGCGTCGGAGAGGGAGCTGTACACGCCTGTCGCCTCGACCAGCAACGGCTCGGCGCCTGAGGCCACCTCGTCGGCGCCGTGGCGACGGGCGGCAGCCTCGCCGGTGGCGGCCGCGCCGAACGCGACGGTCGCTAGTACCAGCACGAACGATGCTGCGCTCAAGCGCCCCGGGGTGGTTGTGGGCCATTGCCACACCGACCGGAGCCGGGCACGGCCGACCGCGGTCGACCTGGCTGAGGTGGCCGTGGTCACGCCGTCTCCGCGACGTCAGGGGGGGCTGCATCGGCGTTGGCATCGCATCGTCTCACCGATGGCCCCCTCTCTGGAGCACCTGCCCCGTCATTGCGAACCCTGCACCCTTCAGTGACCCGCAAGGAAAGCATCGCGCGGTGGGTGGCCCCCCGCTATGGCGCCACCCGGTCATTGGCCCATCGGGAACGTGACGGTTACCTCACCATTCCGCTAGTGAGGTCGGTGGGGTAAGACGAACGGTCTAGGGATACGATCTGGCACCGCCCAACGGGAGGCTTGGATGGCCGTGCTCGAAGTATGGGGGAGTCGGGGCCACGATGTGATCCCGCTTGAGGACGCGCGGTGCAGCGTGGGTACGAGCGCGGACGCCGATCTCGTCATCGCCGATGACCCGGCGGTCTCGCGGCTGCACCTAGTGCTCGAGACGATTGGTGGCCGTTGGTGCATCCGGGACCTCGGCGCGCGCAATGGGACCTACGTCAACGGCGAACGGCTGTTTGCCGAACGGGTGCTGCGGGACGGCGATGAGGTCGTCCTCGGGCGGACGCGGCTGATGTTTCGCGAGCGCAGCCGGGACTCCGAGCCCGAGACAGTAGGACTGGAACCCCCACCTCGGCTGACTGACGGCGAGCGCCGGGTTCTGGTCGAACTGTGCCGCCCGCTGCTGGCCGGCAATGTTTTCACGCCGCCGGCCGCCGTGCGTGACATCGCCGTTCGCCTCTATGTGACCGAGGCGGCCATCAAGCAGCACCTGGGACGAATGTACGACAAGTTCGACATCACGCGCGACGCCGGCGAGCCTCGCCGCGTCCGTCTGGCCAACGAAGCGCTCCAACGCGGGGCAGTGACCCTCGCTGATCTGCGAGCGAACTCCGAAGACCCTGGTCGATGACCGATCAGCTGATAGCGGGCCGCTACCGGGTGCTGTCTCCGCCGTTGCAGGGCGGGCAGGCCACGGTGGTCGAGGCGTTCGACGAACGCCACGACCGGAAGGTCGCACTGAAGATCTCGACCATCGACGACGAGTCGGGCGCGGCGCTTCTGGCCGAGACCCGGGTCTTGCTCGACCTTCGAGCGCACCCCGGCCTGCCGATCGTCAGGGATGACGACTTCCTCGGCGATCAATACATAGTGGTCATGGACTGGGTGGAGGGCACAGACCTCGGTCAGCTCCTGCGCCAAAGCGGTACGCCGGGCCTGAGCCGGTCATCCGTCGTGGACTACATCGTTCAGGCCGCCGCGGCGCTCGATCATCTCCACTCCCACGAGCCGCCCGTCATCCACGGTGACGTCAAACCATCCAATCTGATCCTCACCCCTGAAGGTCGGATCGTGCTCGTCGACTTCGGCATCGCCCGCACGGGCCCGGGCGGACACACGCTGGGATCCCGCGGGTTCGCCGCCCCAGAGGTGGCCGCCGGTGGACCAGTCAAGCCGGCGGCGGATGTCTACGGACTGGCGGCGACCGCAGTCACGCTGCTCACGGGCCATTCGCCGGGCCAAGCGGGCCTGGACCTGGCCGAGCTCCACCTCGACGACGTCGGCCCTATGGCAAGGGCCCTGCGGCGGGCCCTCTCGACCAACCCCACCAAGCGCCCGGCCTCCGCTGGTGAACTGGCCGAGGGACTGCGAGCCGGCCACGGTGCGCCTCCGACCGGGGTCGTCACGTTCATGGCGACGGAGAACGTCGGGACGGGCGAGCGTTGGGACGACGACCCTGAGGCCATGGACCAGATGTCGCAACGGCTCGATGACTTGGTCTTCGAGGTGGTGGACTCGCGGGACGGCATGCTGGTCACGTCGAGTGCCTATGGCGAGCGCACCTTGTCACTGTTCAGGCAGCCCTCGTCGGCCGTGGCGACCGCGTTCGCATTGCATGAGGCGATCCTCGATGAGCCGTGGCCCGGAGGGATCGTGCCCCAACTGCGCATCGGCCTGCACTCCGGTGAGTCGGGGCTCCATGACGGTTCGTACTCGGCGACGATGCTCAACCGGGTCGGCCGTCTGCGATCGCTGGCCCCCCCGGCCGGACCGTACTGTCGGCTGCAACCGCGCAGCTGATGGAGTCCCGCCTGCCGGACGGCGCTCGCCTGGCCCCCCTCAGCTGGCCCGGCTCGACGGGAGAGGGGCCGGTCGAGCTGTTGTTCGGTCTCACCGGAGCCGACGATTTCGAACCGTTCGAGCTCGAGACAAAGGACGCGGGGCCGGTGGCCCCTCCGATGGCCGAGGTCGGACGGCTTCAGGCCTGCATTCAGGAGCATCGAACGGCGTCCGAGCTGGTTCGTCACGTGGTGGGCCTGGCCGAGCGTCAACGGGAGCACGACAACCCGGTGCCGTCCGCCGAGCTGGGCGAACTGGCGTCGATCCTGGCGGCGCGGGCCACGCGACTCGAGATCGACATCGGGGAGCTGCAGGCCCAGGGGCACTAGCCATCTGGCTTCAAATCGCTGTCCTTGGCACATCGGAACTCCCCCCGGAACGCCATGGTCGCCGTCCCTCGAGCCTGCGATTGTCGCTCCTGACAGCAGCGACGGGGCTCTCCTCGTCGGCGTGAGGAGGACGACGATGGCGTTCGGTGAGAAGAACCGTTCAAAGGCTGCGGAGCGGGCCCAGGGGCTGCTACCGCCCGGAGTCCACCTCCGGAGCTACGTCGTCGGCCGGGCCCACGCTCGGATGACCAGCGGTGCCGGCCTCGCCGTCGTCGCGTTCGGGCTGGTGTTCCTGGTCGCCCTCCTGTTCGGCCGGATCGTGTTCCCTGGCGCCGTGTTCGTGCTCCTTGTGTTCAACCAGGTTCGGCCACCGCGGGCCCTCGTGGCGACCGAGCAGGGTGTGACCCTATTGAGCCGCTCCATCTGGACCGGTCGACCGGCGCACGTGCTCGGGTCTTTCCCCCTGTCGTCGGTGACGGTCCCGCGCTCCGGTTCGGTGACACTGGCGCTCGGGGCCGAGCGGGTGACCCTGTCACAGCGCGAAGCGCACCGTCTGATCGGGGCCCTCGGTGTCTCGTGACGGCACTGTTGCGTTGGCAGATCCTGTCGGGGGCGGCGAGGCTGTCGTGATGAAGCGTCGCCGGTCCTGTCCGCCGAGCCGGATGGGCCTGTCGGCGTTTGCCGGGTTTCGGTTCCCGCCCCGAAGTGATCTTGTTGGCGGTGCGCCGGTATCTCCGGTTCGGCCTGTCGTATCGAGATCTCGAAGGGCTCCTCGCTGAGCGGGGCATCGAGGCTGATCACGTGACGTTGTTTCGATGGGTGCAGCGCTTCACGCTGCTGCTGATCGACGTCGCCGGACCGTGCCGCCACGGGGTGGGCGGCCGATGGTTCGTCGACGAGACGTATGTGAGGGTCGCTGGCACTTGGCGCTACGTGTAGCGGGCGGTGGACCAACACGGCCAGGTCATCGACGTGTACCTCTCGAGGCGACGAGACATCGCGTCGGCGCGCCGGTTCTTCGCGAACGCGCTGTCCGTCCTCGGCGAGCCGGTGGGAGGTCGTGACCGTCTTGCCACCGGCGCTCGAACATGGTGGAAGCACCCTCGATGCTGCGCGTCGCAGTGGCGTTCGATGAGCTCTTGGCCAACCTGTGAGGCTCCGGGGCGGTTCGGACCGCCGACTCGTTGAACCTGCAATCCTTGATTTGCTGGCCCAGGGCAAGCGTGGCCGAGAGCTGTCAAGCTTCGGCCGGTGGATACGAAGGCGACGTACCGCATAATCGGTGGCCCAGACCTTCGAGCCGACGCTGTCACCGAACGACTCGGGGTCTCGCCGTCCAGTTCATACGAGACGGGCCACCTCGGCAGATCTGGTCGGCCCAGCACTGACTCAGGATGGTTCCTCGAAAGTTGCGAACACATCGAGGAGGGCGTTGAGCTCGAAGTCCAGATCGATCGGCTCCTCACGTCACTCGAGCCTGTGGGGAGCGAGCTGTGGCGCCTGGTCGATGACGGCTACTGGGTCAACTGGTGGTGCTTCGTCGGCTCTCATGGCCTCGAGCATGCGGTTGAGCTGAATCGAGACCTCCTCGCACGCCTGCTATTGCTCCCAGGCGACCTATGGCTCGACCTCTGCGAGCCGCTCTCGCCATACCGGATGCCAGGTACTGCGACCAACTAGGCGGCCAAACGACCGAACCAGCCTTTGCGCCATCCAGATGCTGGCGCATCCCTCGAGGGCCGATCTGCCCGCTCGACGAAAGTGTCACGGAGCGGTCGGGCTGGGGAGAACCGTGCCGGGTACGCCGCCCGGGACTGTTGCGTTGGCCGATCGTGACGGGGGCGGCGAGGCTGTCGTGGTGAAGCGTCGCTGGTCCTGTCCGCCTAGCCAGATGGGACTGTCGGCGTTTGCCGGGTTTCGGTTCCCGCCAGAGGTGATCGAGTTGGGGGTGCGCCGGTATCTGAGATTCGGCCTGTCGTATCGAGATCTCGAGGAGTTGCTCGCCTGAGCGGGGCATCGAGGTTGATCACGTGACGTTGTTCCGATGGGTGCAGCGCTTCACGCCGCTGCTGATCGACGTCGCCGGACCGTGCCGCCACGGGGTGGGCAGGCGCTGGTTCGTCGACGAGACCTAGGTGAAGGTGTCCGGGACGTGGCGCTACGTCTACCGGGCCGTTGACGAACACGGCCAGGTCATCGACGTGTACATCTCGAGGCGACGAGACATCGCCTCGGCACGCCGGTTCTTCACGAACTCGCTGTCGGTCCTCGGCGAGCCGGTGGGAGGTCGTGACCGTCTTGCCACCGGCGCGCGAACATGGTGGAAGCACCCTCGATGCTGCGCGTCGCAGTGGCGTTCGATGAGCTCTTGGCCAACCTGTGAGGCTCCGGGCCCATCACATCGGAGGCCTCGCCATGTGTCCGGGTCACTAGTGCAACAGCGCCGTGTGAAGCACCCGGCCACCACATCGGCACCCTGCCGCGCGCCCCGATCGGCCAATTCAACAGTGCCGGTTCAGGCACCTACAGCCTTGGGTGACCATCGACGGTTCGGCGGGAGCGCACGTCGTCGATGGCGCTTCGGAGCTGGAGCAAGGTGACTCGCACATCTTCATCGTTCGTCGTCAGCACACCGACAACATCGTCGAGGGCGGGGGTGAACAGGGCGGCCGCTCGTCGGTGGACGCGTCGCCCTTCCGGGGTGAGACAGAGCCGGTAGGACCGCCCGTCAGCGGGATTCGGTACCCGTTCCGCGTGACCGCGGCCCTCGAGTCGCTTGATGAAACTCGAGACCGTCGTGGCGGGAGCAGCCATCCACCGTGAGAGTTCTGTCGGCGTGATCGTCGGTGCCGCCGCCAGCATCGAGTAGACCGCGAACTCATCGCCATCGAGCCCGCACGACTCGAGAACACCATCGACGAGGTTCATGGCCGCACGCGAAGCAAGCCACACTCCAAAGAGGACGTTGAGCCGGTCACTGTCCATGTCCGGAGGGATTCCACCCTTGACAGAGTTACTACGAGTTCGCATAATCATCCGATGGTACTACGAATTCGCACCATCCTTGAAGCGAGGAGTCGGTGACCAAGCCCGATGGTGACCAGAATCGTGGCTGCGGGTACCTGCCGCCTGAGGAATCATCGAACGTCAAGTCCGATGGGGCGACCCTCGCGGTTCACTCACGAGGCAGCTCCGGCGAAGTGGTGCTGCTGCTGCACGGCGGCCCGGGTTGTCCCGACTACTTAGAGCCGGTCGCGAGAGCCTTGAGCTCCCGGTTCAGGGCTGTCACGTTCGACCAGCGGGGCGTTGGGGCCTCGCCGGCCAGCGGTACCTACGAAATCGTCGACTACGTCGCAGATGTCGAGGCTGTCCGCTGCCACCTCGGCGTTGAGACGATGCACTTGTTCGGTCATTCCTGGGGCGGCCTTCTCGCTCAGCTCTACGTCGATGATTTCCCGGCCCGGGTTGCCAGTTTGGTGCTCGCCAACTCCGCGTCTGGCGTTGGCGAGCAGTGGAAGCAGACCGAACGCGAGGTTCTGACTTACAACCGTCACCGGGCGGGCCTGCCGGGATTCGCGGCCCTGGGCTTCTGGGCCGCTGCTTCGCGACTCCCGGGCCGAGCCGGAGATGGGGCCGGCCGCCGGATGCTCACGAGAGTCTGGCGAAACTATTTCCCCGACCCCGCTAGCGCGCCGGCACCCGACCCCGCGTGGCTCCGCGGCGCACACAGCTCGGCGGCGATCAAGACTGTGGTCGCTGTGCGTCGTGCGAACAGTTCTCGACTTGACGGCCTCGGTTCCCGACTTGCTGCGCCGGTCCTCGTTGTCTACGGCGATGACGACATCTACGGACCCAGCACGACACACGTGCGGTCTCGTTTCCCGATGGCCCAACAGGCCATCCTCGGTCACTGCGGACATCTGCCGTGGATCCAAGCCCCCGAAGCGTTCGCTTCGCTTCTGAGGGAGTTCTACATCTGCGTTACCCCAACACCCGTGGACCGCGCCTGACCACTTGCGGGCGACCGCGGCCCCGATGACACAACGCAATGCCCTTCCTCTCGAGCACGCGACGCGAGTGACTCCAGCCGTCGGGCGGGTCGACCACGTGCACGACCACGTCCCCGACCTCCACCACGGCCACGCCCACTGACCCGTCGAAGTTGTGCCACAGCCTGTGGCACAACTTCGCAGCCGGTCCGGGAGGTCCGAAGACTTGAAGGAGGACTTTTGGCGACCACCCCTGACTTTGGGGTGGGTACATAGGTATAGGGGTCGTTGCCGAACACTGGAGCGAATCCCTGGCCTCACGCGGCCACCGAGTACTCCGCAGGGCGAAAAGCGCGTGGGGTTAACGCAACAGTGCCGTTCGATCTAACCGCCATCCGCGCTCCGGCTCACTCTCGGCAATTGACGCTGAATCAGACTGGGGGAGGTGCGTCGACTAGGCCGCTTCTCGACCTGCATCGAGATGACCGTGGTTACCTCGCCGAGGGATGCCTCTCGGGATTGCCGATACGAACGCCTGCCATCCCGAGAGCGCAGGCCGCAAGCACCACGACCAGGACGAGCGGCCATACGCGGTTTCGGGGGTCGCTCCCAAACCAGATCCACGCCACGCCTTTTACGAAGACCAGGCAGAGCAAGCCACACGAGGTGAGGACCATCAGGGCTGCTGCGACGTTCCGAGCCGTACCGCGCACGACTCCGACGTACCCCAAGACGTAGTCGCCGCATAGGGCAGCACCGACGACCGGTCCCGTTCGTCGCAGCCGCCAGTTGGGTTCTACCCTCGGGTCGTCCCATGCGTTGTGAGGGTCAGGACTGATTGGTCCAGACCTCCGTGTTTGTCGTTGCGGAGCGCCGGAAATCTCCGCCGCCTCGAGGCCCGGTCGGGTTGAAGCGAATTGTGCGATACATGACGATTCGTCACCACAATCCCCGGGGAATGGGGTCCTCGCGACAGAATGCGGTGATGGCCAGGCTGTGTGATGTCGTAGTCGACTGCGAGCGACCAGCCTCGCTCGCCCGCTTCTGGGCCGCGACGCTTGACGGTTACGAGGTCGTCGCCTACGACGAGGACGAGGTTGTTCGACTGAGGTCGATCGGCGTTGAAGACACGGAGGACGATCCGAGTGTTCTGGTCGAGTCGCCGGAGTCCAGGGTGAGGTTTTGGTTCCAGCGGGTTCCTGAGCGGAAGGTTGTCAAGAACCGGGTTCATCTGGACCTGACCAGCGTCGATGCTGACGGCGAGGCAACTCGACTCGTGGCCCTCGGTGCTCGTGTTCACGACGACCAGCCGAATGAGGGTCTCTTGGTGCTTAGCGATCCTGAGGGGAACGAGTTCTGCCTGTTGCGGTCGTCACCGCGATCGCCCTAGCCGGTCGTGCAGGACGAGGTGTCGGCGGTGGTCGTGAGACATGCGGCCATGCCCAGAGACTGCTTTCGGTGGTGCAGACCGGAGTGGTAATTCACGACGACATCACCGATCTCGTAGGTCCCTGCGGTGCGAACAATGAATTTAGCGATGAGCACCCCGGATTGGCCCTCCTCGACGGTCACGCCATGAGGGGTCACCAGATCACAATCGTCGGGCAGGTACGCGGTCGTTCCGATCGAGCAACTGCCAGTAGCCATCGTGAAGGTCGCGTCGACCACTCCGTTTGGGTTCGCAAGTCGGACTGCGTCGACCTGGATGTCGCCGTTCACCGCGGGGATGTCATAGCGGACGTAGTAGGGGTGCCCCACCGTCAGCAACGGCAGACCCACCCCGGCCTGATACTCACCGATGCGACCCCCGGTACCCGACCACCAGACGAGGCCACCGGCGGTGACGAGGGCCACCATCACAACAGCGAGGCAGGTCCGCGATCGAAGTGCACGATGTCGCCGCGGCGCGGCCCGGGCCGGTTTGGACGAGGGCTCGTCGATCACCGTCGATGGATGCATAGTTGCTCCCGCTCGTTGCGCCCCGGATCGCCACACCGCTGAACGCCGAGGCTAGGCCATTGTCGAGGCTGCCCGTTGTCCTGCGGCCGACGGCGCTACGAAGAGGGCCTCGTGTAGGGCGCATATAACTCGCATGCAGACGGTCTACAGTAGGCGAGTGGTACTTGCCGAGGTTGCACGGCCTGAACGAACGAGCGCGTAACCGGCAAACTACGCCGCCTCGTCGGTGAGGTCGGGCTGGGGAGAACCGCGTGAAGTACGCCGCCGCTAGCGTTGCGAGATGAAGCCGCTTGCCTACGTCGATGCCTGCCGCACGAGCCATCGACAGCTCCTCGCGGCCTTGGCGCCACTCACCGATGGCGACTTCCGCACGCCAAGCTTGCTGCCCCGATACTCACGAGGGCACCTCGTCACGCACCTCGCCAACAAGGCCAAGGCCCATGTCGCGATCTTCGGGGGGCCAGCCGCAGGTGAGATCCGCCAGCTCCACCCCACCGGGTATGACCCCGACCTGGCCGCTGACGTCGGCGCCGGTCGCTCGGCATCCGAGCTGTGCTCCGACCTGGCACATTCGTTCGAACTGCTGGAGGCAGCCTGGGATGGACTCGATCCCCTCATGTGGGACCGGCAAGGAATCATGGCCGCCGGGCCGCGAACGATGGCCGAGATCGTGACCCATCACCTCCGGAACGTCGAGGTGCACCACGTCGATCTCGACATCGGCTACCGGGTCTCCGACTGGCCCCCGATCCTCGTCGAGGGCGAACTGGTCAAGCGGCTCCGCTCGCTCCCCAACCGAGCTGACCACGCCGACCTCCTAGCCTGGCTTATCGGCCGAGCGCCAGCTCCCGAACTGTTCGGGAGCTGGTAGCAGTTCGCCCACCAACGTCAACTTCAACTCCCTCACGCAGAGGCCAGAGGGACTGCACCCGGAACGCGTTCACATCCCGGCAGATGTCATCACCTCGACGGCGAGGCCGCGCTGGGGACAAGTGTGCGATAGACGCCGCCCTGGTCACAGATCCGGCGTTCTGGGATACCCGACCATGAGCATCGATGTGCCCATCGGGCGCGTGGGCATGCGCGTTCG